>Ga0123352_10010021_pt1 | contig 14862 bp, 17 predicted proteins | sample TergutLab28metaG_FD_89700 | JGI IMG/M metagenome (GOLD analysis project Ga0123352, IMG submission 89700) | Labiotermes labralis P1 segment gut microbial communities from Petit-Saut dam, French Guiana - Lab288 P1 | ecosystem: Host-associated > Arthropoda: Insects > Digestive system > Gut ... | reverse complement strand
CTAATAGATCCCTGATTCATGTCATGAGAGGGCACACCTGTGATTAGTGTGGTGGTTTTACAGAACTGCATGGATTTACAGAAACGTGAACCTGGTTCCCCTAACAAGACATGTGTAACATCTAATATTGATGGAAATGAGGTAATTGGTATTGAAGCTGAAATTGTCTCCAATATGACAGAAGAAGAGGATCCAGTAATAAAGACAGAACCCAAGGTAAGTGGTGTGCCTGTGGTGAGTGTTATGGACATTTCATATAGTCTGTATCCAGAATTGCCTGTTCCTATATCAGTGTGTTCTTGTGAAACAAAAGTGTCACTCTAGGGAATGGAATTTGAGCAGTTTTTAAGAGAAGAAATCTTTATTTTGTGACTCACTGCATGTGAAGTACCACTTGCAATGCAGTGTTTCATCCATTAATGAAACAAAAATTCCTTTCATTTTTATGGGTGTGAAATGTTGATTGTTACATTGAAGGAATAATGTGGGTTGTGGGACTTTGAGGAAAAAAGTTATCAGGAGAATATCTGACCTATAGAGGGAGTTAATAACAGGACACAGAAAATTATATAATGAGATTGTTATTGGAACTCTTCATAATGTTAATGTAATTGGATCAATGAAGTTGAAAAAATGGGTCATGTAGTGTGCATGTAAGAGGTAAGCAGTGTATAAAATGGTTCTTTTATAAGGTCAGAAAGGATGTGACCTCATGAGAGAGATGTACACAGGTAGGAGGTAAAGGCAAAATAAAGTTGTCCCACTATGGAGGAGGGAGACAGGTTGAGTGGAGGTATAGCTTCACTGATTTGTAAACTTGGCTCTAGACAGATATGAGTGGTCAGACTGTCTGCCCTGGCCACTTTACTGCCAGAGAAAAGGCTGTGGTTTTCATTGAGTTGCAGGCTGGATGAGCACTGGAGGTTGTCTGGATGTTTTGGTGGTGAAATACTTCTCTTGCTTCTGCCAAGAATTGAACTGCAGATCTTCCAGCGTATATCCTAGTTATTGTACTTACTGTGGTGCTCCATACTGATTTGAAGATCATGCAAAAGTCCTTATTAATAAATTGAGATGGGGGGTTTCATTTGGTTGTATTTGATTCATGACAGGAATTCCTGGAAGGCTTCTTTGAACATGGTAATTTCCATTGAAATCCTGTAAAAGGGAATTTATTGTACTGAATCATGTCTAACATCTTTTCATAGTGGAAATTTAAAGACTGGTTTTAAAGCTTAAGATGTCACGGGTCACTGATGTAGCATAGAGAGAGATTCAAGAGCCAAAGGCACATCAAGTAATAACTTTGGAACAAAAGTTGAGTTTATGTCTTTTTGTTGAGTGTTCACTTTTAGCAAATATTCAGAATTTCTAGCTTCTCTGGTAATCTGTATTAATGAAACAGTTGGACTGTGGAGAATGGATTTTGAGCAGTCCTTATGGTAAAGTGTCGATTAGTTTGTATTTAATGTCACATAGCGTGTGCAGCACCACTGTCACTTTGTTGTAAGTCTGGTTTAAGATATGTTATATCTTGACAGAATTTGTGACTGGCCATGATCTTGGAAAAAAGAGAAAGATAGGTTCAGGCAATACTTGTTACCATGCAGTTTAGAATGTTGCTTGTACTCACCTATAATACTGAAATTGTTCCTGTCATATTGTGTGGGTGTGAAATTTGGTGTCTTATGTCAAGAGAATAAGACAGCTTGCGGGATTCTGAGAGCAGGTTGGTGGGGAAAATGTTTGATGTGAGAGGGAGGTAGGAGTAGAGGGAGGCAGAATTTTCTGTAGTGAGCTTAATGTCTGCTCCTCATCACCAGATATTATGAACATAATCATAACAAAGAAGATAATATATATGTGGCATGTAACATGCATATGGTAGAGAAGAAGGGGTACAAATTTTGCTTAGAAAACCTGAACAGGAAGAACCACTTGGGAGACTTGGGAGATAAAATAAAAGTCAGTGTTAAAAGAAATAGGTTGGGAGGATTGGATTGTTTTTTTTTTTAGGCTCATGATAAGTGTGATTAGACGGTTCTTCTGTACATTGTAATCTCCAACAAAGTACAGAGACAGTTTGTTGGTATAGTGTGGATAACAACACGTGGCGAAAACACTAACCAGGCGTCAGCTCCTGATGATGGGCACATAGTTGCCTGAAACATGTTGAGCAACTTATAAAGGAGAAAATAAAGCATTACACAAAAGTGACATCTAGTTCGTTTGTTATCCACACTGAATTATGATGCACGGTCAACCACATATCAGAATTTGTTGGTATCAATTGTGTTCATATCAATTGTGTTCAGATTTTTATATGCTGTGTTTTATAATTGTCGTCACCATTTAGGTTTTCTAAAAGCGACGAATTTCTTGACTAGTGGAGTGGACATAATTGTGTGAGGAACAAGAGTTCTCCATGGAGTTTGTTAGTTATACATGTGTTTAAATTTTTATATACAAAACCCAAACAAACAGCTGGTATCAGGTTTATGCAGTGCGAAATGCTTATAATAGATATGCCCTTTTTCATGTGAAAAGAGAGTGCAACCATGATTTTTGTGGTTTTGTTACAGAACTGCATGGTTTTAGTGGAAGGTGAAACTGGTTCCTGTAGTGAAGCATGTGTAACATGTGATGTTGATGGAACTGAAGAAGTCAATATTAAAGTTGAAGAGGTCATAGATATAAAGGATGAATTTCAAGAAACTACATCATTTCCACTGATCGAGACTGAATATGAGGTAAGGCTTCGTGGTGTGTGTGAGGTGGTGGCAGCTCATGCTTTTAGGTAATTTATTGCCCCAGCAATGAAGTTTTGAAATTACACTTAACTGTTTCCTTCTTTGTGTTAAATTTTGGGTGCCATATACCTTTTGAAATTTGGATTGCAATTGTTAGAAGAGACTCTGTGGAAGTCATAGCCAATAATGGAAGGATAATATTGAAATGTATTTTGAAGAAATAGTTGTGGAATATGTGGTCTGCATTTCTTTGGCCCTGAATGTGGACCAATGATGGACTGTTCTAAACACACTGATTAAGGATAGCATTTTGTATAAGTGTGGGTAACTTCCAGCCAGCTGTTCATTTCATATCAGAAAGTCATGATAAAGCACAATGTAATTGGAATTTCTGCCCATGTTTACTTAATGTCAGGATAACTGCTTTGTTTATGAAGTCTTTATTAGTGTCTTTAAAATGCCCATAAATTAGAACAGAACAGAATAGAATACGAGTAGATCTGGCACAGTAGTCACCCATGCACTTAGAATATACTTAATCTTGTATTGCAGCCCTTATGTTCAATCATTTCATAATTGGAATGAAGTACAGTGTCCTGCTGACAGATATCATCTTAGTGTCCTGGTTTCATAATGTATTGCGGTGCTAGACCTTTTGGGGATAGAATGATATATGAGTATTACCTCACCACTGTTGTTGCATACACAAAGGTTCCTGAGGAAGCTTTGAGACACTACTTGGGAATTTTCTGCTGATGAGGATAGCATGTTTCCCAGTATATAAAAGCCATTCCCAAGCCCCTGTATGACTTTGCCTTCAACCAGGCTTCACAGCTGTGGGTTAATAAAATGCCCCTCTTCGGACAGCCCTTGGCCACAGACCCCTCCAGAGTGTCTCCTCTGGGCATGCCTGTAAATTTTCAACCACCCAGCATGGAGCCAACTCATCGCTAGGCAGTGTCTTCAAGCCATGCAATGTGACAGCCCTTGTAATGTCATGTGAAATGCTACGAGAAGCTCCCTCAAAATCAAGGAAATCTCAGGTGAAACTTCCACGTTGTCTGCTTCCTGTATATGTGTAATCACAAGGTGCATTGCGATTTCTGTGTGGACTTCCCTAGTTTGTAGGCAGTTTGTTATAGACATAGGGGACATACCGCAAGGTTTCACCCTTTGTTATTCCTGATCACCAATTTTTGCATCATTTTCTACTTTACCCTTCATATAGATACAGGTAGAAATGCCATCTTGATCTTCCTCCAGGCTCTGGGTATATATCTCCTTGCTAGGCAAACTACAATATGCACATAATTGTGATATGCAACAGATTTTAACACACTTATTTAGTGTATACCTTGCTATAAAAATAATTGTTTTTCTATCACAATATATCCTAATGTTTAATCTTTGTGTTTTTAGGAGGGTACTCTGAATGAAGAACTTCATGTGCACAGCGCTGAATGCAGATCTTCCTGTGATATGCATAGTTTTGATCACCGTTATATGTGTGCAATATGTAATAAGGCATTCAGTACAAAGACCACTCTGAATAAACATCAACGCATACATAGTGGTGATCGCCCTTACAGCTGTGAAGTATGTAATAAGTCATTCAGTCAAAATGGCCATCTGATAACACATCAACGCATACATAGTGGTGATCGCCCTTATAGCTGCACAGTATGTCATAAAACATTCAGTCAAAAGGGCCATCTGATAACACATCAACGCACACATAGTGGTGATCCTTATAGCTGTTCTTTATGTAATAAGGTATACAGTACAAAGAACTCTCTGATAATACATCAACGCATACATAGTGGTGATCACCCTTATAGCTGTGCAGTGTGCAATAAGGCATTCAGTCAAAAGGGCACTCTGATAACGCATCAACGCATACATAGTGGTGATCACCCTTATAGATGTGATGTGTGTAATAAGGCATTCAGTCAAAATGGCCATCTGTTAACACATCAGCGCATACATAGTGGTGATCGCCCTTATAACTGCGCAGTATGTCATAAGGCATTCAGTCAAAAGGGCCATCTGATAACACATCAACGCACACATAGTGGTGATCAACCTTATAACTGCTCTTTTTGTAATAAGGCATTCAGTACAAAGATCACTCTGATAAGACATTGTCGCATACATACTGGTGAACGTCCTTATAGCTGTGCAGTATGTAATAAGGCATTTAGTCAAAAGAGCACTCTGATAAGGCATCGACACATACACAGTGGTGATCGTCCTCATAACAGTGGTGTGTGTAATAAGGCATTCAGTCAAAAGAGCAATCCGATAAGACAATGACCCACACATAGTGGTGATCGCCCTTACAGCTGTGCAGTTTGTAATAAAGCGTTCAGTCATCAGAACAGTCTTGTAAAGCATCAACACATGCATAGTAATGTTTGATAATCTGGCACGTGTTTATACAGCATTGGCACTCAAATTGGCTCATATGATGACATCCTGAAATTGGCACGCCTTGTATAGAATACCATGCTTGTGTTCTGTGTGTTTTTAACTTTGTGTGAATGTGAACTGCTAAGGAGATGATATTAGGGTTAAAGATGGGACATACGTGAGATGAGATGAAATGAGACAAGTTGCCATGGTAACTGGGGATGTCATGTCTGGATTGCCATGGTTACCTTAGACTTACGAGTGAATGTCTTCTCTGTGAGTTATGAACTGACGTTACTTGAACTGTTTTTAGATCCGAACAGTGTGTGTTCTTTGTAAGGTGTGAGCTGAGACTTGAGAAGCTGTTGAGAACTTCACTCCTCTGTGTTGCTATGCATATGTAGTGGTAATTTCTTACCAACTTTCGGGACAACGAATTGGTCACATCATGTCTTTTGGATTCTTGACTCCTAAAGATCGGACTGATAGGTTGTCCTGAAACATCAGTAATAGAATAGCACTACGCGCTTCATAATAAACCAGAAGAGTGCAGTTCTCATGTACTTTGTGGCAGAATCCTGAAGTAATGCTTAGAAACATCTGTACATGGAGCACAAACAGAGTGAAATAGTGCCAGAATATAATGAGTGTGTCATGTGACAGGCACCTAAAATTGTTATTTGGCCTTGTATGTGGTATGTTCATGAACAGAAGAGGGGATGAATGAGTTTGTCATGTGAATTGCTGTAGCTGTAATTCTCATGTTTAGATTTGACCTATTCTGGGACACTTCGTATATAAATATTATTGTGTGTTGTATTGTGCTGCTTCCTAACAGCCATCCTGCAGTGTTTATTGTGTGCTGTGAACATAAGATCAAGTGGTAATAATAGCATAATACAAATAATTGTAATTAAATGTCAGTTTTATAAGAAAAGAGCTGTATCGTGTCTTCCTTAACGAGCGCTGGTGTCCAGAAGAACATTTGATCCATAGGAGTGATCAGGTATTGTAAATCACTGTATGAGGCAGATTATTTACCTAAGAGTACTTCAAGTATTGATTGCATTAATAAGATGCATTTTGCAATAGCAGTTATTAAGAAACATTAGTGAGATCAGGGATGGTAAGTAGGTTTATATGATCCACTATGCCATGGAGTGGAACCTCCATTTTTTTGCCCGTTTAAGGTTCTTCATTATTAAAAATAAAGTGTATGAGATAACAAGTAAGTCTCAGTGTTCAGTTTTATTGATTGCAGGAGGAAGCTGATGTGGCTTTGCACTACATTAGTAAGAATAAGTGGTACACTACAAGTTTGTCTAGATAGGGAAAATGTAATTTGAACATGGAAAGCTGATGGACATAAGAAGCAGTATGGCAGCTGGTAAATAACAAATAATTTTTAATGTTTCCATGTAGTACAGAACTGAGCAATGAATGGGACAGAATGAGGTATTCCACTTCCTACGTGTGTTAGTATAGGAAGGACTAATTTAGCAACCTGTTTAATATATTTAATATTTACATGTTAGGAACTGTTAGTCCTGCATTTGCTTTAACATAATTGTGATATGAATTGCATTATTTCTTGGAAAACTGAAAATTGATGTGCGCATATCTCATAAAGGATAATGCTGTCACAAAGCCATACTGTAATGCTGACAGCCCCTCTTTCATGTTGGAAAAATATCTGCCCATTGAAACATGCACTATAATCTTTGGAACTGATGTCTCCATTATATAATTTTAAATTAGTAACTTTATCCATTAATCACAAACATAAGCCATTAGAACTCTCTTTTAGTGTGCTAAGCAATTAAAATACATTGACATTAATGTATTTTGGAAAGTAAATTGTTCCACATAAACAAACTACTTTAGATATCTTATAATTGTAAGATCACAGAAATTGTTCATACTGTAATCATAACTAAAACTGAGTTCTGAACAAGAGACTATGTTGTACACATGAAAACTTGAAACAATTTTTAAATAAATGAATTCAAATGTTTGACATAGCTTTCCATAGAGGTGTGATGCCATGAGGTTTGAGAGGACAGGTAGCAATGACTCAAATGCACCATGCTCCTCATCTACTGTATATCTGCAGGCACACCAATAAAAATGGTGTGAAACACACAAGGAACTGGCTTGTGTTGTGTGTTCAGAATATCTGAAGTGTAGAGGGCAGACTGCAGTACTCTGGCTTACTGTACCATCAAAACACTTTCCATTGCTTTTCAAAATACGGATCCAGATTTCATGTTCTGAATAATGACACATTACACATTATCTCCTATACTGTACTCAGCTTGGTTCTGTAGTGCAGTAGTGCCATGATTTTTTGCTGGGAAGCAAATGAAATATCTCGTTCATTTTCCATAGTGTGAAGTTGTAACAAATTTTAACAGTAGAACATGTGACCTCTGATTGCTTTGCACCTGTATTAGAAGTCTCTGTTCTGTGGGGGAAGTGGTCGTGGTATGAAACTATCCACTCGCCTCAATCCGGTGATGAGTGGATCCTTACCTCCACACTCTGTACTTCTTGATTTTGTAAAGAAAGAAAACTTTATATTACACAATAACAAGATATTTTTTACTGAATTTTATAGTACAGAGATTGAGAGGGTTGTATTTTCTGATGAAGCTGAGAACTGCATTGTTGGCAGCATAGCTTCTGGTAAAACTTCCCCTACCAGTGAGGTTCTGCTGTGAACCAAGCAGTATGTAGACAGACATCATTGTTAAGATTGTCTGTGTCAGAGAGAGGTCAGGATGACTGGCAAACATATGTGTTCCTTTCACACATGCATATAACTGCAGAGATGAACAGGTTTGTGGTCAAGGAAGAAATTATTGAATATATTGGAAGAAATGTGTGGTCAGGATTCTCAGTTTTTTCATCAGATTTTGTTGTGAACTTAATAAGAATCAATGGTTACCGTCACTGCACTATAATAATGTGAGTGCAAATTCCACTTTATTATTTCTTTAGTAAATCAGCACAATTTCCTTAATTCTTGGTCACAAACCTTAACAAATACACTTGTCAGATTCTTTCCAAAATATCTTGGGTGTAACTGTGAAGCCTTTATTTTGGGAAGAAGAGCATAGTGTGCAATTACCGAACAATACAAATGCAGTCTGGACCGTACACATTAAAACTGTGTATCAGTGTTACAATTAGAGATAAGGATTTTTTTCTCTACTTCACACTTTACATTCAAAGCAGTAGTCATTCCCTGCTAATTCCCTCGTTGAACCAATGCCAAAAATGTTATAAACAGATAGATTGATGGATTGATTTGTTGCATGGGGGTTCAGGGCCCCACAGTCCCGATGTACCTAGACCTTAATAACAGGCTCTTTGTGCCCCATTTCTAATCATGGGAGCCCTGTGACTCTTAGAGTTCCAGATGGCCCCCAAGCTTATACACTTAATACTCTCCAGCTCCAAGAAGAAGGAGCCCAGATACGCGTATCTGAGTGAGGCCAAAGCCTCACATTCACAAACAATGTGGGCAAAGGTTTCCTCTTTCCCTCCAAACTTCCTACACAATGGACTGTCCAGCAACCCTAGTAAGTGAAGATATCTCCTCAGGGTGTTATGGCCCATAAGAAGGCCAGTCAGTTACAGCCCTGGATTGAGCCCTATTAAAGGACAGAATTTTAGCCTTCCAACTGCGGAGCTTTCCATATGCTCTTTAAGTTTATGTCCATGTTCTCCATTTTGGTCCCACAAGTAAGGTGGTACTATAAGGTCCACCAAATAGAGCCTCCAATCTTGGTAAGCCTATATTACCGCTGGGAGGTCGCCTGGTATCCCAGAGGGTGCCATTTGAGACAGACACACGCACTGCCATTCATCCCATAGGCATGGCACTCGCACCGTAGGATTGGGGGTTGTTTTTCAAAGTTTACACCTTTAGATCCGCTGTTCTGCATAACAGGGTCACCTCTCATAGGACATGGCTCGTCACCATGCACAGACGGTTTTGGGTGAAGAGAGGCTTTGTCCCGCATCTTGTCACTCCTGGTGAATAGCTAGAGCCCTCCGATGGGCCACCTGTGTCACCTTTTGGTGACACAGGGACTCCCCTTGACCCCCTTATAAACCCCAAGTATGGATGGAATTTTAATTGGCCAGATATAAGTAGGACCTTTCTTTCAACTTGTACAACAAATACACAGGGACAGCAACAAGGACAGATGCTTTCTGTTAAACTGTCCCCTGACAATCCTGCAATCTTTCCCAATTATATCATCATGAAATGATCTACAGATAGAGTACTACATATATACTGCAGTTGTTACAAGTGCCATCTGACCATCATGTAACCAGCATTCTTATCACATTAGCACAGACAATTTATAATATCCTATATAAAGTATGGGAGCCAAAATAGCATAGTTGGTATAATGACTGTGCTTATTCACAGCAGCAAGAGATTTTTTCCCTCTCCAAAGTGTCCAAAATGGCTCTGCTGCCCATACAGCTTCTTATTCAATGTATACCATCATTTATCTTGGCTGGGGGCGGGGGGTAAAGTGGCTGGGGTATGATATTGACCACTTACCACCATCTAGTGTGCCAAGGTTAAGAATAAGTGGTTATATACCTCTACTCCACCTATATGCCCAAATGGTGTGGACAGGGACAACTTTACTGTTAAACTTTGCCTATACACTGCATGTGTCAGTCACATGTGGACACTTTGTATGTACATCGAATTCGCTTAGTTGGTACACAGTTTTAACTATATTAGGGAAAGATTTTGTACCTTGGGTAAATTTTTTGTTTACATTTTTCTGTGTTAACAGGATTACAAGTAAAACAGTTTCAAATTCCGCGTATTGTTGCACATTTATGTGGCAAATGGCACTTAAGTGGTAGAAGGTAAAGTGTTGTAAGGTACAATATACTGCAAATTAGGTCGCCGAGAATTTGTGTTTCAAAGAAAGAGGACATATTTGGCGAAAAGAGGGCATTTGGTAGCCCTCCATTGGCTATGTGGTCTAAGGCGTGGGTCTGTGGCCCATTGCTTGTTGGGATTGCGGGTTTGAATACAATGGAGGGCATGGATGTCGCCCTTTTAGTGTTGTGTGTTGTCAGGTAGAGATCTCAGTGATGGGCTGATCATGTGTGCAGTGGAGCCTTACTGAGTGTGGTGTGTTGGAGCATGATAATGCAGCTTTGATAAAGAGCAGGCCCTGGCCCCCTAGATCCTGTTGTGTCATGGAAGAAAAATTGTTGCCCTACGTACTAGAAATGAATCACACTAAGTATAATTATTGACTATGATATTTACTCTCACCAACAATATTTCTGAAGAGGCTGGTCATTTATTGGACATTTGAAGTAGGCAGGTTCACTGCTAGATTTTTTATTTCACTTTTTATGTGATTCTAATGTTGTGTACTAAGTGTTGAATTTGGTGCACAAAGATATAGTATCATTCATTCTCACAGGATTTCAGAATCTGTATGGGTATGGAAATAGTTAATAATGTACATAAATGTAACCAAAATATTTGCTTAAACAGACAAGAATTGAAGTCAGTTTAAATTGTGCAATAGATTAGTTACTAGGCCTAGTATGATGTTTGAGGATTTAATATAATATAAATTATTTTCATATAACAAATGATAACATAAAAACACCAATTAACCCTTTAAAAGCCGAATTAAATCCCATTTACCATCTGCTGGCATTATTAGGAGCTCACCATATTCTCCACGTTAGCAGGATAAGGGTTAAAAGGATTCAGTACTTACTGGGCAAACAATAATTTACAACACCACTACCTAACAGAAGAAGATTGGTACCTTCATGCATTTGCAGTAAATGGAAAACATGATCTACAGTACAGATATAGAAACTTAGTATGTAGTTAAATAATAAAATAAACATAAATGACTACCTATTTCATGTGCCAATCTTTCAAATATTCTTTAGATTATATATAAATAAGTTTAATTTTTTTGAAGTTCAAAATATCCATTTATAGAATTAAAGGAATTCTTAAAAAATCTGTAAAATCAAATTGAATTTCTTGGAATTATCAGACTCTCTTTTGATATAAGAAGGAAGCATGTTAAAGAACTTTACACCTCAACAGTACGCTCTTTTCTTGTAGTCAAATTCATGGAATTTTGGTGAAAATTAGCGTTTGGCCTAGTGTCAATGTGATATAACTCACAATTGACCATAAACTGATTCCTATTTTTATCATAAAGAAAGCAAGGGAAAGAGTGTACTTGGAAGAGAGTGGCAAGATTTTTAAATTAAAAATACAATTAACTGTCCAGTAGATTGTGACTAAAGTTGTACAGAAGTGTATTGTGTTGGGTTTGACCGTCATTAACTGCGTCATTACCATTGTCATAGGCAAACAGAATTTCTACCGGTTCGTCAGTTGTTAAGTGTTGTTGGTTTCTGCATTTTAACTTTTATAGCGACCGCGCCCAATGCAGGTGGGTGCCATCTCCATATACTGTCCTGTTTTGTGTTTCCGCTCAACCTATTTTCGTATTCACGTTATGTTGGTGCCTATGTTCAACGGTTGGCAGCGCCCCTGGCGTGGTGCGACACGAAGTAGTGGAGAGGAACTGAATTGTGTTTGTGGTTGTTGGGTGTTGCGGTTTTTTGTATTTGTTTTCCATGAGTTTTGAGTATTAAGGAGTTTTCGGACTTTGGAATTTGTAGCAGCAACTTCGTGCGGCATGGGAGAAAACGGCTGCCCTAGTGACGTGCGGAAGGTGAGTGCGCTGTGGTGCTTTGTGGATGGCTTCTATGTGTTTGTATTGTGTTTTCATGGTGGAATATCCGTGTGTGTCCTTACATAATATTGAGTGCTACTTTATTTCATATTCTTTGCATTCCTTTCCGTGACCATCGCTACATCTTACATGCGAATGTATGGCGAGGCTATTCCCCTCACAAGATGTTTCTGTTGATTGAAGGCAAGGTAGATAATTAGCCAAAGCACAACTAATGTTTGTTAGCTAATGATGGTAATGAAGTTAGCAACTTCAGCTACATGTTTCGGCACATATAATGGCCATCATCAGGTTGTACATTTAGCTTCAGGAGTTTATACAATATGCAAGTAGAGTTTGTTTGATGAGATCTCATCCTAATAGGTAGCAAGCCATACACCTAATCTAGATGTGTATAGTACAGTATACTGCAAGTGCGTGAGTTGCCATTTTTGGGTGGGGCTGCCTTGTAGTCTTAGGTTTGAGTGCAGAGCGGGACAGTGACTGCGTACCATTTGTTCCGACTTCGTAATGGAGACTAAAAGTGGTACGTTCCTTTGTCCTCTGGCTAGAGGCTATGTATGACCAGTTGGCTGATAGCATAGGAATGGAGTGGTGTAGCCACTGTATTGCTAAGGGGGACCCACCACGGGTTGGAAGGCGTCAAGTGTCTGGGGTGTAGATCCTCTATGTGGGAAGTAGTATCCTCTGCTGGTGTTATTGTGGGTGATAGCAGCTTGCATTGTGGTGTGTGCGTGGAGGAGTCGTTCAGTATGTTAACACTCATAGTGTGCACAGACTCCTCCATACACACCACAATGCGAGCTGCTAGTCACCCACGATAACAAGAGCATCGGGGCATCTCATGTTGAATTATAAGCATTTTTCAGTGGCCGCATGTGAATACATTAGCGGAGGTGTAACGTTTAATTGCTCAATATTTTTGGTGTGTCTAGTGGTCATTTTTATAAAATGCTTAAATAAATACGAAATACCAAGTAAATTAAAGAAACTAATAGCAAGGACATTACAAGATACAAAAGCTAGAGTCAAAGTAAACCAAAACTACACAGAAAAGTTTGAAATAACAACAAGAGTGAAACAAGGCGACCCATTATCGGCAACTCTATTTAGTATAGTTAATGACAATATTTTAAAGCAGCTAGAACTGAGAGGTAAGATATCAACACATTTAAAACAATGCTCAGCATATGCCGATGAAATATTAATCACTGCCCGAACTAAACAAATGGTGATAGACACTTTTAAAAAACTGAAGAACATTTCATTGCAATTTGGTCTAATAGTAAATGAGAACAAAACGAAGTACATGGAGTGTACAAGGAAGGAAACCCAACTAGATAAACTGATTGTGGGCAACATGTATATTGATCAGGTTAGATCATTCATGTATGTTGATGCTCTTTTGAATGGGAATAACACTCTGGAAGAAGAAATTAGAGAAAGAATTGCTGAAGGGAATAAAGCATTATGTACAAACAAAACACATTTTAAAAGTAATTTGGTGTCCAGGAAATCCAAATTGAAGTTATATTGGTCAGTAATTAGACCAGTTGTATTTTATGGCTGTGAAACATGGGTCCTCAAAGAAAGTATTATACAAAAACTTTCTGTGTTTGAGAGGAAAATATTAAGGAAAATATTTGGGCCAACGAAGGATGCCAACGGTATTTGGAGAATTGAAACAAATAAGGAGTTGGATGAATTAATTAAACACCGGAACATAATAAATTATGTTAAAGCCCAATGATTGAGTTGGTTTGAACACATAAATAGAATGCCTGAAACTAGCATAGTAAAAAGAATACACAAATGGAAACCATTCACAGGAAGACCAGGTGGAAAGACCAAGTCTCGATGGGAAGATGATGTCAGGAATGATCTGAAGAAGATGAAGCTTATGAAGTGGGCAGAACAAGTACAGGACCGCCCTAAAAGGGAAGGACATTGTCGAGAAGGCCAACACTTTATCAGAGTTGTTGTGCCATAGAAGAAGAAGAAGAATGGAGGAAGGCTTTGTTACGTTGTAGAGTTTGGAGCTGATGGAGTGTGATAAATATTAAGTAAATTTGGTTGTGACTAACACTTTTATTCTAAGCACTTACCCAATACACATGAATCATTCCAGTACAGTGTACTTGCGTCTTTGTTGTCATCACTGTGATTCACAGTCATTACTTCCCCAAGCATTATGAACAGGTTGATATCCACATGACTTGAGGTTGTCACAGTTTTTTGACAGTTAAGTCTTCCTGGATTAATGCTGCGTCGACCGGTAATTACACACCAACCCTTCAAAGGAGCTGTACCTTCAGTCATCAAGTTAGTTCAATATGGTTCTTGGTATTTTTAATGAAGACATAGTGCGTTGTCAGTGGGGGTACAAGTTGGATTTTTGTAAGCCTATATTATGTAGAAGAATCTCATAGCTGGGCCATGGCTTGGATACAGTTAGTCTCCGACCATTCTCACTGAAGGCCCGGGTTTGATCCCGGGCCATTTGATGTGATATGATTGGTGTTCTAAATGGCACCAGAACAGTTTTTTTTTTGTCTAAGTACTTCTCAGTAGTTACCTGTCAGTATTATTCAACCCACCAAACCTCCATTCCCATTTTCACCTCAGTATTTCTGTTGTCAGAGGGCAACCAGGGTAGCTCAGTCAGAATAACGTCTGTATAACGCTACGGGTTGGACAGTCCAGGTGTATGTTTGGAGGTAAAGTAAGTCCTCATGGAAACAATGGGGCATCCTCTGAAGGACTCTGATAGAAGCTATAGAAAATTCAAACAGAGCATAACTTGGAAGTATAACATACAGGTTCCTCAGATACCCATGCTAGTTAGAATGATTCCCTTGAGTTAATCCTGTGCGGTTTGAACTTCTGATACCTCGTATTTGTCAACTTCTTGATCCCTG
>Ga0123352_10010020_pt1 | contig 14863 bp, 7 predicted proteins | sample TergutLab28metaG_FD_89700 | JGI IMG/M metagenome (GOLD analysis project Ga0123352, IMG submission 89700) | Labiotermes labralis P1 segment gut microbial communities from Petit-Saut dam, French Guiana - Lab288 P1 | ecosystem: Host-associated > Arthropoda: Insects > Digestive system > Gut ... | reverse complement strand
GTGAGGAGAGGGGGGTGTATAGGGTCTTGGTGGGGAAACCGGAGGGAAAGAGACCACTGGGGAGACCTAGGCCTAGATGGGTGGATAATATTAGGATGGATCTCCAGGAGGTGGGATGTGGGTGTATGGACTGGATTGGGCTGGCCCAGGATAGGGACAGGTGGCGGACGCTTGTGAGTGCGGTAGTGAACCTTCGGGTTCCGTGAAATGCGGGGATGACTAGCTGAAAACCAGTCAGCTTTTCAAGAAGGACTCTGCACCATGGAGTAGGTAAGTAAGACGTAGAATCAGTATATTGATCGCAGCGTTAACACCGTCAAATGTTAGCGGCTTAACCCCACTGTAATCGTATGTCGAAAGTGAGAACAGAGTAAAATGTTATCACTATTGCAACGAATAACGTTTCTAGAAGAACACGGATTATATTTGTGTGCTTCATTGAATAGAGGCCTCTTGATAGTTGTAATCATTTTATGACAGTCCAAAAAAGAAATCGTGAAGTTCTCGAGAAAGACCCTAGAGATTTTCAGAGAAAAGTGTTCATAGAAGAAACGGATAATTATGAACAATGAAGTGGCATATTATAGCGTAGGTTTGGTTCTATAGCACTTTAAATTTCAGAGCGTTACCTTTGTACAAATTTTACCTTTACATTATCTGAATTTGTTTCATAAACGGTGCGAGGAAATTCTAAATAATCTGAGTTGTTGAGTTTTTTTGTACTGTACATGTTGACAGGAAGTATAAGAGAATTGTACTGTACATAGACTGAAGTTTACTACGACCGAAACAGGTGGCTTTTGGTCCCTTTGATGGGTTGCCGGTGGTATTCCTCTCTTTCTTTTCGAAGCTTATATTAATTGTATGAATAACCCGTCATAGGCAAAAAGGTTTAAAACATTGAAATGGCTTAGTTGTTTTAAGGAGCTCATATTATGGACTGGTATTAGTGTCGTATTAAAGGAAGTGACATTGAGAAGAAGAAACAAAAACTGAATAGAGGCGCTTGCTTGCTTGCTTATTGAAAAAAAGTAGTTTTTATTGCGGGTCCCAATCCCGCTAGGCCCTCTCCTTAGCAGGAGAAGCTGCATGTCCAGCAGAAGCGACTCACTGCTATATAAGCAGCTCATCCATCGTGTGATAGATTATGTTTACCCCCTGTATGGATCTGCTACCTGCAGTGATGACTGGAAGCTTGCAAATGCTGCAATCCAAGCTCCATGTGAATTGCGAATAACGCATAATATTATGTTAATGACAGATTCACTAGGATTTGGAAATTGCATAATTCGCCGACTATATATAAGCACTAATTGAGAGGTTAAACTTTAGCTGATTGCAGTACCCCGCATTTCGGTAACTTTGAAGATATTTATGCCGATCCAGGGCATTCTCAACCTTAACAAAAGCGACCGAATTTTGACAAGACAGTCGACTATAAATATAAAACATGTATAGTAAAACACAACTCAATTAATGTAAGAAATACACCTTAATGAAATCATTAATTGATTTGTGTTTGACTGTGCATTGTCTATATTTGTAATTCTATACAACACAACGGGGAAGTCTCACCTGAAAGACAGTCAACATTGCCAATAACACTGCGCTGGCTAATGAACCCAACGGTTAGTGCCCAACACTATTCTGTATTCTGATCGTAGTTTTGTGTGATTTTCCTCAGTGGAAAAGAAAATATAAGTACCTAGATAAGAAAGAGCAGAGCCAGGTTCCGTCAGTCACAGAGGTTTTCAAACGAAGTAATTCTTCCTCTTTGCAGCAGACACCAGCCACTCCATTCTAAACTTTTATGGACGCAAACATTAGACATCAATCCAGGCAAAGTGTCTCTTCAGGCGTACTAGTTACCAGATGCGAGGAGATTCTGGCCAGTAGCAACTGTGGGCGGAGCAGAAGAATTAGTGTCTTAATTACGTCATATCCTGTACCATAATGAAACGAGACCTGCAGCATTATTTTCCACGCTTGAGTGTTTTAATGTTCCATGCTCTGAGACGATTATTCCCAATTTCATTAACCTAACCTCCCTGCTTTTTTCATCGCGGTATCTTTAGAGGCTTATTGTAGGAATTCCGGGATTTAACGGGTGTATTTTACAGACCACTACCCTTAAGTTCTGTTGATATTAAGCACTTGAAAAATGTGAATTTTAAGATTCTTAGTGACACGATATGTAGACATAATTTAATGGTTGTCTTTAAATGGCAGTGTAGGAGAGAAAGCTGTGTAAAAATAAATAAAGGTTCCTACGGATCCTTCCATGCTGATTGCATCGTTAGGACAGACGGTTTTACGTTATCATACTTTCCATCTTTCTTACCGTTTTAGCTAAACACTGTTGTTGAGATTTTTCTATCTGTAAAGAACTCGTAAATGTCTGAATTTGTATTACCAGAATATTTTTCTCTTCCGTCCACAATGTGGTTAATATTTTCAAACCATAGACCTTCTTCTTCCTTGTTCTTTCAGGACGAGAATCTGTTTAAGACTTCATAGTCATATTTGAATCTTAGGTGGTCTAATTATATCTGCTTGTCACGTAACGAAATGTACAATTTAGGTGTCTGTTATTTTCCATTCTATGTGATTGGTTCAGGCATTGTACCTTGTTATGAAGTTCGTAGTGTATTACTTTTTATTAATCTTGAATTTGTTTGATTTGTTTCGTCTCTTGGCAAAACGTGTTGAAATTGTTTAATTTTTTCTAGCATTTTTTCTCTCGGTTTAAATTTAACTTCTGCGTGCAAGTGTGGGAAAATTACTTCACATTATAAAATGCCACTCTTGTCCTTTTCCTTACTTGCCACTTGCTATTTTCCACATAATTCAAGATATTTCTTGATAATTATATATTTTATTTTTAAATCATAAAATGACGCTTAATCCAAAACATTTAGAATATTAGTGTTCGAAAATTGGATTGAAACATTTAATATTGGACTAGAAATATTCTACTGAATGTCAATAGGTCTTACTTTTATGTTTTATAAGGACATTTACATACGGAGTTATTCACTGTAGGAAAAAACACTTTCTTAGATCTCGAATTTATGAACAATTATTCGACAATTTCTCTATGCAGTTAACTCTTTAAAGCCCACTGGTTGCTGTAAGTAACTCCTATTCTTAATTAAGTGAAGTAATTGTGCAGTTTGGGGGCACGCGTAGGCGCAATTGGTTTTGGCACTGCGCTACAAGCCGGAAGGTCGCGGGTTCGATTCCCGATGGTGTCATTGGAATTTTTCATTGACATAAATCTTCCGGCCGCGTTATGGCCCTGGGGTTGACTCAGCCTCTAACAGAAATGAGTACCAGGAATATTTCCTTGGAGTAAAGGTGGCCAGTGTGTAGGGCTGACAACCTTACCACCTTCATGTGCCGAATGTCTTGAAATCTGGGAGCCTCAACCTCCTGGAAACCTCAAGTCCTGTCCAGGCCTGTAATGGGATTGCTTTACCTTTACCTTTACCTTTAACTGTGCGGCTTGATTACACCGTGCATTTGTGTGTTTCTTACGTTTTCTTTTTCTGTGAGGTAGAAAGTGCACTGCAGTTTAGACGAACGACGGTCTTCGATCGTTTAATGCAGATATAAAATAATCAGTGATGACTTAAAAGGGTGTCCGCTTTAAGAGGGAATTGATGTTGGTGGTTTCTCTGTGGGTAGTAATGCTGTACCTTGCAGTGAACAGGTGCTGCCCGTAGTGGCCAGTAATGAAGCGCCCAGCGATCTTGCGCTTGATAATTGGCAGTCTTCGGGCCAAGTTTGCGCAGCAGCGTCAGCGGTTTTTCAATTACTGGCACGTTATCAGAGTTGATTAATACCCACAAGTCACTATATAGAAGATATTCTGCCACCCTTTGAAATGAACTGAATAACTTGAGGGTTGTTTGAATGTGCATCTTCCTCATGAAATAATGTGAAATGCCAACTTGATGCAACAAGGTAGTTTTATTGATGTGTTCTTAGCTCTACACGTTTCGGGCACATACACCCGGCTCTCAAGACCACTACCCATCCACAAACTCGGTGCAGAAAACCATATGCTGCAACTCAACATCTAATGCTCCTAATGATGGGCATATGTACCCGAAACATGTAGAGGTGAGAATAAATCAATAAAACTACCTTGTTTGCATCAAGTTGACATTTCACATTATTTCATGAATGACTTGCACTTAAAATGGGGCTAAACCGTTTTGTGTTCTTCATATTGTATTTCATCTTATTTATTTTTGTGTGGATTCTATATCCGTGTAAACGTAGCTGATTTTGCCACATGTTCATAATTTACTGAGCTGGAAGTAACACGGAACAAGTTGATGTTGACAGATTGGAACTTCTTGTGTTGCTATGGCAATGCCCTCTTTTGTAAACTTCCTCCAATGTAGCGTAGCGCACCGGCTTTCATTCACTATAAACTCCATTTTATTAGCACAATTGTGTCCGTATGATGGCCTCTATAGTTATGTTATACAAACGCGCTCTCTTCAACGCGGTATGGATTTCGAGGTTTATAACCTGTATACATAAATGGACTGCAACGTCGAGCTCATGAGCGCCGCTGCCATAAAGTGAAAGGAAACGGTTTGCAGTAATGTAGCAATATGAATGGACTTTTAAGTTGTATAGAGGGAGAATGTCGGTAAAATCTAAAGTGGGAAGTTTTCAGGCACACAGAAACACAACATCCTACAGTATCAATTTAAGGAACTTTCAGGTACTCAGGTACACATTGTCGTAAATTAGCAATTTAAATAAGCTGTCCAGTTGCAGAAAAAATGTCAGCGGTTTAAATGTCTGAAGAGACCTTCAAGTACATTGTGGCAAAATGTCGATATCGCAGCGATATCAAGGGACTGTTCAGGTGCTTTGAAACAAAATGTCGGTAATGAAACAACCTGAACAGAATTGTTCATTTTTGTATAGAAACACTGCCGGTAGGATAACAGCCAGAATAGGTGTAGGCATATGACTGTGTATGTCAAAGTTAAGTGTCATGGGAAATATTACTCCCAGGCTTGTACATTTCAAGGTTTTATCTGGGACGATGTTTTGCAGTAAGTGAGGCAGAAGTATTTGTTTGAACTGCAAGTGAAAGAGCTCGGTCTTGTGCACCCACTGTTCGAGGTACTGTACCTCAAACACTGAAATCGTTTGCATACAGAAAATTCATATTTTCCAAATTCCTCAATATAATCCACCTGCGCTTTTTTGTGACGATTTCTGTAATATAGGACCGGGATAATTCAATAAATTAGGAAAATCGTGTTTCGACTCTCGGAGGATGCGGAGACTTATCTTCGTCATTGCATCCATACCTACTTTGGAGCCCATCTCCCTACAGTGCAATGGACACCAGTGCCTTTTCCGCGAGATTAAAGCGATTGTGTTATGAATGTAACAACTCACTCCCATCTAGAGTGGAGAAATAGAAAGACCGGAAATATAAGTGAACAAGAAAACCAAGGCTCATAGCGGCCTGTGTTCCCGGCTCCTTACATCTGTAGTGCCTGCTGTGGGAAGGAGTTTGATTCATACTGGAAGAAGTTTCATAATAATAAGATATCTGTCTTGCATCGATTTTTGTATATAAAATTGAAGATAACTAGTCACCCTGCCAACAAAAGAAAAAGGAAATTTCAAATATAAACTAGAAGCGATTCGACTTCAGATGACAGGTCCAGAAGCGTTAGAATTTTGCATTGTCACGTAAACTATGCAGGAAAATATTTATGATAATTTAAATGCATGTTTCTCGTATGTATATATAAACGGCCCCAGAAAAGTGTAGTGAGTGTAGTGACTAGGACACGGGATAAAAAATTCGGCCTACGAATCTAAGCAGGTTTAAAATATATTCTCTTTTTGTGAGACCCCTAAAATCAAACTTGTTCTAAACTGACAGGAAATGCATTACTGACTAAAAGCCTGTGTATTTGTGACCGTGACAATAAGGTGTCTTTCTTAAGGGATCAAAATCAGTTGTTACAACAAAGTCAAGCAAGTCTAGTTGTATGTCAGAATCGAACATTACATCTCCATATCGCAGTCCAGGAGTTACTAAGGCGTCACGTGATCATAGCAGCTGTTAAAGATCCTAATGAATTTATCCATTATGAATCTGCAGTAAGGTTTAAATCTTAATAAGAAAGTAAAGTTTGAAATTTTTATGTAGCGTGTTTAAGTGTTAATTGCGGCGTGAATGTGTCGTACTGTTTGTTTATAGATCCACAAACATAAGATCGGAAGAGCATCCATAGAAGTTCAGTTGTTTCGACTGTGTTACATTCAAAATCAGGAATACTTAAGAGGTTGATTTTAATAATAATTCGATTAACGTGTTTTATGCTTTCCTCAAGTTTGTTGGTAATTATTAATGAGAATGCAGGTTTTCCCTAAAATAAAATTATGTGTTTCAAAGTTTGCAGCTTGGAGTTTACAAAAATAAATATTATTCGTAACCTAATGTTTCTTTTTTAACTGCTTAAAATGTGACAAATATTTGTATGTAAATTCTTGATAAGGATAATTTACATATGTAATGGAAGTGATAACGAAAGGAAAATAATAAGAAAGGGTTTTAGAAGGATTGTTCGGCACAAACCACAGAATTTAGCACTGTCAAAAAGTTTTTTTGTGCCTGAGATTCTCCAGCCCAGTTGATGTCAAACAAATGCTATCCGTCTTTTAGCATCAAATACGAGGGTCACATTTATTTGGATGAAAACAACTGCAATGTGTATACATAAAATTCAAAATTCTTTTACTTCCTAAGCAACAGAAGGTTGCATGATACCAGAAACAAAAATGAACTTCTTACCAACAAGGCCGGTAGGTGAAACTGTCTTTCCATCCTACTGAAATTTACTGAAATTGAAAAATTTTACTAAGATATTAGGGGTCTCATATTTAACAGTATTTTAAGGGAAATATGATTGAGAATGTTGATTGTAATTATTTGACTCGGAGATCAGTGGTAAGCACTTGTGAAAACAGTAATGAACTTCAGGCAGGCTCTGGAGTCTGTCTCAGTTATGTAATGTATGTATGTGTATGTGTGTGTATTTATGTGTGTGTGTGCATGTATGTATGTATGTGTGTGTGTGTGTGTATGTATGAATGTATGTATGTGCGTGTGTATGTATGTACGTGTGTATGTTTATATGTATGTATATATATGTGTGTGTGTGTGTACGTACGTATGGGTATATTATATAGATGTATAGTTATAGGAGATAGGTTGTGGGCTGATTCAAGTGGCCCACGGCATGGACCGGGGCCGGCTTTTATATAGAGCGTGAATCGAGTTATATAAAAGGCGTGGAATTAGTGGCTGAGGTACATGTAGTGTCACCACTGCTCTGATTCTTTGAATGGATGCACAATCAAATACGTTGCAAAACCCTAATGATACTTGTGACTGCGTTATTGGTAATGCTGCTGCTGCTGCAGAGGCAGGCGGAAAGAACCTTTGTTGGCAGGAAGTGTGGTAATGTCGGCCTTACCGTACACGCCCGAGGTACTGACGATAGCAAATATTGGAACTGTACTGCCATACCAAGCAAGGCAGCAGCTCAATACTTCATTATTAAAAGAGATTCTGCTCCGTAATTGCGACCCAGCTTTCCGTGTCCAAATTTAACCGTAAGCCGGAATTTTCCATTCATTTGTAACAAAAAAGGACCTTGCGTTCGCATTATAAGCCTACGTATATACATACAATTTATTCGCTCAGGCATATTACGTAATACAACATTATTTTTCAATATGATTTTTCCTCGTTTTTATGTCTGCTCATTGCCATCATTGCCACATAAATAACTCTTGCGTGACCCGAACTAGGAAATGTTGGTTTTAATTTGACTGGTAGACGAATCTCGCATGTTTTAGCATTCACCGTGTTTGGTACTTTGAGCACACTAGAATCGCGTTTGTTAGGAAGCTTGTAAATATTCATAATATATCTCATATGACTTTTTACTCATATAACGGTTTATGAAGTTTCGTCCAGACCGTGAAAGATTGTTTTGTGCACTGTCTATTTCAGACACAGACAATGTTAAATTAAAGTTATGGGGACAATTATAGTTTATATTATGACATTCTGGTTCGTGATATCGTACAGTCTGGTAGGTGATAAAATAAATGTTTCGGCGAAAACTGCCCTATCCACCTTCAGAAGATTTCGTCACAAAAATTTGACTCAAGTTCTTAATTGTGTAAGGAAAGAATGGTTCATGGTATCGTCATTTCCTTGAGTTCATATGCATGTGTGGCACTCCTTTTAGTTCAGTTACATATCAGTTTGTATGAATTCTTCATTTAGTCTCGTAAAAATGAACAACACTGTCAATCGCAAAGATCACTTGCTATGGTATCTTCTTTTAAGATGTAGGGCTGTATTTTTTAAGTCCAAAGTAATTAAATCGCATGAAACTATTTTCAGTTTTACCATTTGTATGTACAACTTGTGAAAAACCTTTGTATCACAGCTGCAACATCATGTGTGAATTTTATGTACATACAATTTTCCAATGTTGTTTTTTTGCCTCACGATTGCATTCATTTTCAGCCACGAGGACGTTAACTGATTTCTGCATGTCAGTGCTACAGCATCCTGTTGCTAATCTTTGAAATGTGCTGTGTGTCTACAGCTGAGAGATTAACCCTCTGGAGCTCAATGGTTGCTATATATCGTCAGATATAACAGTGGACAACTGAGTTTTGCCCATGTAATGTGTTTGTATTCCGCTTTATTCTTACAATAGAGAAACTTTTTAAAAATATTAATCTAATCCAGTATAAAAGGCCTGCTGTGTGTGAGGAAGCAAATAAATATTTGTAGGTAGTTTATATTAGGTTTAGTATTGATTAAATTACTCACGAATATTTTATTTCGCAAAAACTTAGTGTACAAATGAAAGAATGTGAAGTTGCTAGTAGAAAAAAATAATGTCTGGTTTTCGTAGTTAAATCGATACCACATTCACTCGCCTATGTTTATGCTTTTTACTGATTTCTTAAATCTGTGTAAGAGAAGCTGAGTGCCTGTCTTTTGCGGTTCCCCTCACCAATTGAGCAACTTTTCATTCTGACCAGAACATGTTGTGAGTAGGCCTATGCGGTAAAGTGAGACGTAATAATGGAAATGAAAAATCTTGAGGACGGAAGGATGTAGGCAAGGAATTACTCGCATATCCCTTTGTGGGTGCGTCGAAGCGTATCCTAGTCCTTTTAAAGGAAACAAGGGTACAAGGGTCCACAGTCTTTGATGTTTGTTCCACCACCACAACTAATTCTGCTCTGAATTTTTTTTATGAAAGTAAAATTCAGATGAAAATCTCAGCTAAACCGAACTCTACTACTTATTTCGGGAATTGTATGTGAAAGTGGGTTAACATCACGCAGTTTGTGGGTCTGTTAACACCGAGAAGACTGAACCCAAAATTGTTCGGGATGGACCCATTTCGAATCCGAGCAGGTTTGTTTGCTGTTTTCAATCGCCTATTTCTAAATCTGAGGACTGCGCTCTTCTGGGTTATTACGCCACGAGTAGTGGTAATTTCTAATAGACGTTTCGGAACAACCTATCGGCCCCATCTTCAGGGGCCAAGAATTTAAAAAAATGGGACCGTTAGGTTGTCGCGAAACGTCGTTAATAAATTACCACTACTGGCTGTGTAACAACCCAGAAGAGCGCAGTTCTCACTTACTTCGCGGCGGAAGCCTGAAGTCACGCACTTATTTGTAAATCTGCTGAGTGTTCTGTAACATGAAATGAAGATCGTTCCCTGTGTTCTGTTTATCTGTCCAGCTCACATAAGTAGTTTAAAGAGACTAAACAAATATAGGTCAATCATAAATTAATTAAAGACCTCTATTTTGTCTGGTTTGCCAGAAACTGTCAATTTTTTTTGTTTTGTTTCCATCCTTGAGGAAGGAGCATTACAAAACTTCGTTATCGACAGCCAAGTGCGCTGTGCTCAAAGATAAACCTTCCGCTGTAGTATGTTTACCAGAAGCTTTACACTGACTGTTCAGAACATTGAACAAGGGCTGCGGTATAAAGTCGATTAGACACAAGTCAGCTTAAAAATATGAATATGAATAGACCCATGCTTCGGGACCGCTGAAAAGCTGGTAGGCGTTACGTCAATCTAGGAATTGAACACTTTTATTTTGGTGAATTAACGTGTTTAGACGAGTCCGCCAAAAGACCTTGTCTTCAGCCACGTGTTTCCAGTCTACACACGTGCTATATTTTTTTAAAGACACATTTAAGTTATCGTCCTTTTTCCAGGTGGTCCCTTTTCGATTACGATGTTATATGCATCCCTCATCTACCTCATGCTTGCTGCATGTTCTGCCATCTCATCCCCTTAGATTTAATACCGTAGAGCTCTGTGAAGACTTGAAATTTTGTAAAACATCATTACCTAAGTTATTTCATAGTCCCTTACATCTCCCCCCAAAAAGAAGACTAAATTTATTTAATCCATGATACAGGATGTCCTTAAAAAATTGATAATTACTGACCAATCAGGAGATTTTAAAGATTCGTCGCGGTGACATGAATTTCGTTTTTGCATTGTTACCTTGCTGGATGAGCTAGACCTATCCCTCTCCAAACATAGTACTTCCATCTGAATTCTTCACCTAGTGCGTGGGTTCTTGTTCAAAAGAAGAGAAAAATTGTAACTTTTGTATTTTAGCAATTGGTTTTATATGTGGAACATGGGAAGACACAAATTCCCGAACTGAATGGTAATATATTACGTGTTTCTGAAATTAATTCTGTTATTGAAATTAATTACGAATTAAGCTATAACTAAGGGTAAAAAAAGTAAAGGTAAATTGATCCCGTTACAGGCCCGGTGTGGCCCAGAGGGTGGGTAGAGGCACAGCTCTACTCTTCCATGACCGCGGCACTAGAAGGGGGTGAGTGGTCAGCAGCACACTCCGGTTGCATTTTATCCCCGGGAAAGGTCCGGTACCCATTGTACAGGAGGCTGGGTGGCCCCATGGCCGGTTTCGACGGGAGGAATATCTCGTCCCCACCGAGATTCGATTCCGGACCGTCCAGCCCGTATTCAGTCGCTATACCGAATGAGCTACCAGGCCTACAGCTATAATCATAGTATGAAATAAATACGAGCACAGTCACACCAGTGCCATTATATGACACATACGTAGTGTTGCCATCGTCCATTCTGCTAAAGCCACAACCGTTCGGAAGTTGGCTGTGCTATCGCCATAACGTAAAACACTAAATTAATGAAATCTGCTCTCTGGGTGAGCCGGATGGAATTAGTCTACATCACTGGAGCTAGCGGTGTAAGTAGAGTTACCCAGCGAAATATTGCTGGTTTGTAACATAGATCAGACGTTAGGGAAAGGTTTGTGTCACCTCAATAAGAAAAGTCTTTGCAGTATCATTTATACTTTGTCTGAATACATTATTTGCTGATCCTTTAACCTTTTAATCTCTACTGGTTACGTGAAGCACCAACAGGTTTAACTTCAAAAAATGTATGCTCTGCTCACACTGTATTTGTTTTGTGTTTATCTGAAAACAAACAGCGATTCTGCCCCATACAACTTAAATTGATTGGTTTTTATAACCGAGATGAAGATGTTTAATGCGCGGTACGAACTGGGTCTTTAAATAAAGCAGTCTGCGCTTTGCCTTTAAAACGTTAAGATCATTGCGTAATGGAGTTTATACTCTTTGCTGAATGTGCAAATTACAGCATATTTATTTTTTTATGTTTTGTTTACCGTGCATCTCAGTATAATGTTAGTAACTGACCAACTTAATGCACAAATTCTTGTTTTATAATAAGTTTATTATATTCCTCTACATGTTTCGAACACATAGTGCTCGAAACATGTAGAGGAATATAATAAACTTATTATAAAACAAGAATTTGTGCATTAAGTTGTTATATTACTAAGATTAAAAAACATATTAATTTTTTGGGGTACTACGTAAACTGCTGGTTTTTTTATTCCTCCTCCTTTATCACCACACTATCAGTATGAAAGGGTGTGAGCAGGCAGTCCTTACTTTACCATAATATACATATATTCTCTGCGTGCGAAGTACATTTATTTTGAATTAATACACTGTTATCAGTATTTGTACGTTGTTTGCATGAAATATATAAAGAAAACGTATCACTTGATGTTCACCTTTCTGCCTGTTAAAGTGCTCCATCTTCTATGAACCCAAGGGACTACAATGGAGAATGTGAATTAAAATTTGTCAATAAATTACGTTTTGATTAGTTATCGATCCATTGTAACTCCTGTTTTGCGTGAAGCTGTGATGAGACTTCATAAAATTTCACAAATACGCCTTGAAATTAACAAAAAGGGCTACCTGCTGTAATTAATGAAGATTTGTGCCTTTTATATATCTGCCTAGACTAAAGTAGGAATTTTAATAGCTGTGAATATGCCAGGGCCGTCTGCTTCCCAAACTTTTCGTACATTTCCCATCACATTGGATTATATATAATTTATGCGCTTAACGCAGCGTTCTTAATTAACCAAGAATCAACGATCCCAACGTTCTATTTATGCGTGTGTGGGCGTCGAGTGACATTTGCTTGCATCCCAAGCTGTTTTGCTGAGAGGGGTTATTTTTAATTTGATAATTCGGTTGTTTTATCCCAGTCGAAAACCTTCGAATGTAGATTAGGTATGAGATTGGGTGGACCCAAAATATCTCTGGAACTGGCGAAGAACTTAAAATTTCCAGGCGTAACACGAATTGCGTCGTTACAGGAAACACCTGGCAGCTCGGCCACCTGGCAGCTCGACGTTTGTGTCAACAAGACAGGCAGTATGCTATTACGTAACAGTGAAGTGCGTTAGTGCAAATATTGTTGTTGTGGAAAAAGATAAGTATTACATATTCTGAGTGTGTGTTTGTAGCTTTAGGTACCCAGCATGTAAAGCACATGCACCATACTGTCATCTGTGGCCTGTCCGCCTCTAGAGTATTTTTCCACATTATCTCTTATCTCTATTTTCGAAAATGGGATATTGAATACAAAATGTGTGTTTTGATTTTCTCTACACGTTTCGCCCGAAACACTTTTAATTATAAGAAGAACTGAGAGAGTTATGATAGAAAATGTATATTGTTCTTCATGTAAAGTACCCGTTATTCTTAATCAGATTTTAATGAAACTTAAATTTTCTCGACAGCTTTTCGAGAAGTACATTGATGTCAAATTCCATGAAAATCCTTATAGTGGGAGGCCAGTTTTATGCGGACGAATAATACAGACAGACCTGAAGAAGCTAATGGTCGCTTTTCGCACTTTTGCGAAAACTTCTAAAAGGAACCCAAAAATGTTCCTTTTTTCGGGTAGATTTAAATTCGGAAGCGAACGAAACGAAATAAAATACCCCCGTTATTGGGGGGGTGTGGCAGTATGAATTAGAGGGTTTTAATATCTGATCAGAAAAAAGAGATTTTATAGCTGTGATTACATACACTGCAATTTCTTAAAATTTATTTATTTTGTAGATTTTATTTTTTTTTTTGTGTGATGGTGGTTAGCTGTGGACCGTATGCCAATGAATCGGATATCCTTTCTACCTTCTGCCTCACGCTGATGATAATGACATAACCGTCTCTTCGGCCGCACTTCCCTCAGTCACACAGGCGTATTACCCCCAAAACAGGATTACTACTAACTTCGGACCACTCTGTAAGTTTACATCATCCGTAACTCAGTCCATGTCTGTACGTAAATTGATAACTGATTAATGGGTATCTTTTTTCCACAAACTTTTTTACGAATTCTGAGTAGGGAATTTGTCACTTTAGTCTGCTGATGGCGAAGCTGTTGATTTTAATCCACTAAAAAGCTTTTCAAAAGCTGTAATTGCAATATAACAGCATGGAATTTCTGGCCACACGAATAAATCTGAAGGGCAGCGTCTTAAAGAACGTATTCTTGCCTCATATTTGTGGTGGATAAGCCTAAGGAAAGTGCGAGTTCCAGCAGGAAGATACGATACGTACGTACGGACGGAAGATGTCATTGCCCTTAAGTGTTGACGTTATCACTCTCTTCGTTATCATCAACGTGTAATGTGATGGTGGTGGTGGTGGTGGTGGTGGTGGTCATGAAAAAAAATGTAGCGAGATGGAATGTGAAGTAACCTACAGGAATTTGAAAATCTTTGTGGGATTTGATGGATTTACGATGGAGAAAACTTAACGTGTGCTTGTGGATTATGACACCGTGCATTCTTGTCGGTGACTGGAAAAGTTTCTGAGCAGCCTGCAGTCTCTATTGCCTCTGTGAAGCAGTAACTTCTTTTCAATTATTGATAACCCCTTGGAGACATTTTTTGGTGTAACTTTTGCAGCTGTACGCTTCTCTTTTCCTAAGTTCGAGTATTATCGTACGCACTTTGCAAACACTTTTGACCTGTTTTAGTTTCTGAAGTACGTTAGTAAGTTTGCATGATTCTCTTTCGTATGATTTAATGTTCAGTGCTACGTATTTCAGGTAATTTGTAACAAATAATTACCTTTCATAATTTCAGAAAGTACGCATAATATCTTCCAAGACGCCCTTTATGTCTTATAATATAGAGGAAAAGGTCAAATAACTGATTTACTCTTGAAGAAATATACCTACTGATACTTCAGTTGGTAAGTATAATGTTAACCAATGTAAATATTTTGTGAAACTTGATATTTGAATAAAGGTTGACCAACTAGATGACACTTGCTTTATTATCTACTGCTCAACATGTTTCAGACGTTAATACGTCCATCTTCAGGAGCTTGCGACTATTTGTTGCGTTGTGT
>Ga0123352_10010019_pt1 | contig 14865 bp, 11 predicted proteins | sample TergutLab28metaG_FD_89700 | JGI IMG/M metagenome (GOLD analysis project Ga0123352, IMG submission 89700) | Labiotermes labralis P1 segment gut microbial communities from Petit-Saut dam, French Guiana - Lab288 P1 | ecosystem: Host-associated > Arthropoda: Insects > Digestive system > Gut ... | reverse complement strand
ATTTCGTCTTTAGTGACAGGTTTCCAGTCCCGCATTCTGGAACGCAATGGAATGAAACTTCTGGCTTGTATTTTTTGTGCTGCATAAGTGTTTGTTTCGCGCACTGTTAGTTTCACCAGTTGGTCATCAAAAAACATTTTGAACACTTTAGCACAATGAGTTTCATTTTGGACTACATTTTGGGATCCATAGTTATCAACAAACTGTTCCCTTTGCCCTACATAATTCGTCGTGTCCTCCCATGTAAATGTAGCACTCGAAGCAGTAGGCGCACTGGATGCAGTAGCACATTGCACATCATCACTTTCACTATCACTGCATTCTGAACCAGTTACCTCAACAACAGCCAAATCATCGGTCCCACTTGAGTCAAAAACTACTCTGATCAGAAGCTGTAAGTTCCCCTAGCAAACTTTATTCAATCTCATCCTCCAACAAACACTTCCTACTTGATGCCATAATTGCAACAGACTGCAGCTTCAATTGAAGTCCAGATCCGAAAACAGCGGTGAAGGAACAAACAGTCTATTGATATATGAGGGTGATGTCATACACCATTTCAAAGCTACATAGCTCAGGTACATGACGATAGCAATAACATTCGTTTCCTTTTTCATTTCACTGTTAGAGGGATGCATAAAACCATCTGTGAAATTAGGGACGGCAAAAAGAAAACCCAAACTTCGAGAGCAGAAAAAAAAATGAAATTATTTATAGTAACTGTCTCCCACACCATGAGAGAGCCAGCTCCTAGAACAAGCACGAAGCAGCCCGATTACATTTGCTCCCTACGTTGTCGAGATATACACAAATGAGTGAGAGTGTGCCGTGCAGCATGACCAGTGCTGGCTACTCCACGACTGCAAAAAGAAAACCCAAAATTCGAGAGCAGAGAAAAAAATAAATAATTTCTAGCAACTGTCTCCCACACCATAAGAGAGCCAGCTCCTTCACGAACAAGCACGAAGCAGCCCGGTTACATTTGCCGCCTGTGTTTTTGAGATATAGACAAATGAGTGAGAGCGTGCACCATGACGAGCAGTGCTCGTCACTCCACGACAGGTGATGTTTACGCTATGACGAGCAGTGCTCATCACTCCACGCCGAATGGTTAAGTAACATTCTGATTCCAAGTCAGTGGATGTGTATTGTCTGCTGTTTGGCCTCAGCATGAGGTTATAACATTGTATTGTGTTGGACATTTATTTTGATTTATCGCACTTGGTGGATGTTGGTGATGCCCTGTCATTAAAATTTATTTTGTATTATTGTTTATCCTTTTGATGATAAGAGATATTTTGTGTTCAGTAGGAAGTTATCATCAGTACAGACATTCTCACAAAACGAGAGTTGTACCTACAGTAGCATACGTACCTGAAAGTAATCTGTAATTTGAAAAGAACCTTCTGTTTTCTTCATAGTCTCTTCATTTGTAAGTGAATGAAGGCATGTCTATCATTGATAAGTACTTTTAATTTTCAGACAATGCTACCATCATCGAACTGTACATTAATAAGACTGAGTTCTCAACGCCACTGCATAAATCTTATCATTGTGCAAAGGAACAGACTTTTGATCTGATGAATAGTGGAAACAACGAAACTTCTGGTACTGTTACACTGAGCAATGTTCACCTTGAAGCATTCTGTGAGAACAGGGATCGTTCATTTGATGCAGGTCTGTATTGTATTGTATTATGCATGTGACAGTGTTTGTGTACAGTGTGTACAGCTTGATTCTTTGCACAACTACAACGGCATTTACTCATACATTGTTCTGCTTGTTTACCATTATGTTCAGCATTGAAAATTTGGAGGCGGGAATATTCTGACAGGTTCTTGGATCTACGTAACAAAAGTTCTCATACTATTGGGATGGTTATGTCATGTTATATACACTATTTGTTGGTGCTATGAATAGCTCATTTCTTTTGATAAACATTATTCCAGTCATACAATTTTCTCATTCCCCTGCTCTGCAAAAGCAGCACTTCCCTGAAATTTGGCAGTTGAACTGTTGTTATGTTTGCCTGGTAGTACATAGAGCACTATTTTGCCCTAAGAAATGTTTGCATTGGTATGTACATTTTGTGTAATTAACAAGTAGCCTTCTAGTGTAGGTAGAAGCTATTTGTAGGGACATGTATCTTTTAAACAACCTATGTTCATAGATTTGAAGTTACATATATGCAGTACCCATAGAAATTAATTTTATACATTTGGCAACAAGTAACTTTACTGCATTTTAAAGACATGCTGCATAATCCCTGTTTTATTTTCCACAACATGCAGTTTATTTCATAAATTTATCTTTTTCTGTGTTTAAATAATGCATTTTTCATAAACTATGTGCTAGAGGTTGTGGGTATTTTGAATGTGTAGTTTGGGTGGTGGTATGCATTGTAGTGATTGCTGTTCAGAAGTTCATGATAACTCTTTTGAGTGATTTAGTAAGATTTCCTTACTTTTGTCTGTGGGGTTGGAAGGGACAAACTTGAAATGAGTATGTCTCTTGTGGTTGCAGTTTATATTTGCAAAAACAGTATTGAAATTGAGTACTTTTGTGGTCATTGATGAGAACTGAATTCATTAGGAGAACATTCCCCAATCAACTTCATATTTTTTCCCTGAAGTTTGAGCTGGATATTCTGTTGCAAGGGGGACATTAGATGAGTAAGTACGGAATTGAAATTGTAGCAGGTTGCATTGATGGTAAGAAGTAAAAGTTGTCGCATAGAAATTATGCAGCAGTCATGAAGCAGTCAAGGCCTTGTAAGCTGTTTTTATATAAAAATGGAACTCCACATTGGCCAGAGGGTATGATACTTACAGTGTTCAGGTGTCACTACTGGAGCACCAGCAGATAAATCTCCCAAATCACCGTAGCTTCTGGGCATTGTGTTGCAATATCTGAAGGTAAATGATTAATTTGATACAAAACTTGTAGTTAAAATGATTTTGACTCCAGTAGGATGTTTCTTATCTTGGCATAGATTGAAGAATAGCTAGTCACTAGGCCAGTATGTAGGATCCTGTTGCACTTCATGACTTCATTATTGCCCTCACCTCCCTCTTCACCTTGCTGCTTCAAGTGAAGTGAAAAAAAAAAGTATGACCCATCACCTTAGTGGTAGGCATACCTAACAGCTTTTGACTTTTGATATCAGGTCTCAAGTGTGTCCGTGATTGCATTTCAGTTTTAAAAATGCTGAAATGCCTTAATTATAATGTGCCATATACTAGTGACTGGGTTTTAGAAATTCATGTATCAGCCACTATTGTGCAGATTAAGTAGGTACAAGCACATCTGGTGGCTAGGTTTTAAATTAGTGCATTCAGAAAAAGGTGGAAGTGTGTTTTGGCAGGTAAAGGGTATTTTAAAATGGATTATTGCAGGCTGTTGGCATTATCTGTGGGAAAAGCATTGTGGTGAATGGTTCAGGTGCTATTTTGCACCTGAACCATTCACCACAATGCTAATATAGTGTTTCTTAGTTGCATTTTTCTTGAAAATGTGCCTTTTTCAAAATTCTATCAAGTAACATATTGTCTCATTGTTTTTTAGGGATACTATGTTGAGGTCTGTAGGCATGAATGTACCCATTGAGTTGCTCATCACATTAAACTTGATAGTATTCTTTATGCAACTAAGCAATGGTATAACTTTTAACAAAGGACATTTTTATCACTGTGTTCATTAAGTGAATGTGTGAAGTCTGGGCACAAATTTCTGGACATTCTGTATACTGCATGTTAGTATAATTTAGAAAGGGAAATTGTTTTTTTTCTTTATTAATTGAAATTGTCATCCTTGTCTTTGTACTTGTTTTAGGCCCTGTCGTGGACTGTGATTTAGGCTTAAGGACATTCTGAGCTTTAATCTTATTTTCAAATACAGTCGGTTGTTTAGTGTCAGTCTTACATTGCCAGATTTAGTGGCATTTCGATCACTAACTCAGATACTTCTTCATGCTGTGAAGACACGAACCTAATATATATATATATCCTTACAGTTTATTGAATAATAATGAAAAATTATAAGTGACAGACCTAATTGGTATTGCTAATTAGAAGGCTGTGTACTGTTGGCACAGTTAATTTCCATTGTTACCATAGCACAAGAAAGTAAAAACAAAAGTATTGACCATTTTCCTTTTCCGTATTTGGTGCGTGTGCTGTGTCAGAATAAGGATCAATATTTAGAGTTAGTGAAAATTGCATTGCACCACAACAGCATGTGTGTGTGTATCTCATGGAAGGCGTACGAGTTGGTGGTGGTGCGCACACGTATCAATGTACCAGTCATGCAAGTGAAGTAAAATGTGTGATGTGTATTATGACAGTAACAAAGGAAACATATACTTACATTTTTCAGTATGCTTTGAACTAACTCAGTACATATAAACTGTCCAGTACTTCACCTTGTATCATAAAATGTATGTATCTCCAAGGAAAGGCTGAATGTAGCGAAATCAAACTGTGTACTTGACAGTGCTGTGGCAGCTAGAGAAAACAGATAAAACACACACATCATGGCGAAGGACCCAGTAACCATTACCTAGTCACACCTAAACATAATTTTAAATCAAGTACAGATGAAACCAAAGGCTAGTCGGAGTAAATTGCTCACAACAGACCCTCACAACAGTTGGACTGGAAAATGAGAGAGGAGAGGGGAGAGGAAGGATAGAAGCTTACGGAAAGCTTGGAGAGGGTGTGTTTGCAGGCACTTCATAAATATTGTGCTGGACATGGCATGGCAAGATATTGATGGCTACTTGTATATTGTGTTGTAAGTTGAAGCAGAGTACAAAGAAGAGGTTTTGTGTTTAAAAACTTCTTTAATTCATTCTTATGCAATTTTAATCATTGAAGGTTGGTTGAATGTGTTTTGAAGTAATAGTAAGGTTATTAATTAATGTAATAAAATATAGTCCAACACAACTTTTTATTAAGTATTTAATGAATTGACAGCTTTCATCTACATGTTTCGGCTTTTTAGAGTGATCTTCAGGCTGAATCTGGGAAGTTTGTTTATTTGGGTGTGTGCATGTGTGTGTGCGCACGCGCGCGCGTTTTTTTTGGGGGGGGGAGGAAGAATAGTGTGTCATTTAGCCTGTTGTCAGATAAGGCTTCTTTATGTGTGTAAAATCTTTCTGTGGTGTTAAGGTTTTGTCTGGTAGGCAAAGAAGTTGGTTAGTGCACAAGTTATTTCATTCAAAATGATTGAAACCCTAAAACTCATGTTTCCAACAAATATTTAGTCAGCGGCATATACAAATTAACGTGTACAGATTGCGGGAAAGCTTATGTGGGCCAAAGAGTTAGAAATTTCTCCATAAGATACAAAGAACATTTAAGGGTCTTCAGAAATAACAGTGGCTCACCAAAATTCGCGCAACACCTCAACGATCACGTACATTTGGAGCCATAGAAGACCCTTTGCAAATATTGTACTACTAGAATAAAGGGCACACACCTTAACACCATAGAAAGATTTTATATACATAAAGAAACCCTATCTAACAACTAATTAAATGACAAACACACTATTTTTCCCAATATGATCTTCGATACCATCATAAAAATCAGACTCTAACCCCCCACCCTTCTACATTCACCAGCTTACCATACTTTGCTTCCTGCAGTAGACTTCTAACACTCCTACAATGTACACAACAGTAGAAGAGTGAGCAGCTCTCATATTTTGTGTTTGTGTGTGTATGTATATATATATATATATATATATATATATATATATATATATATATAAAACCCTACTTTTAGAAAATACATTTCTACTTATATAATAAAACAACAACATATAGTGAATCAAATATTTCACATAGTAAGTATACACAGTGATAGCAGGTACCGACCAACATATTATCTGCATAAAAATGTAAGTACCATAATTACATACACACCACCCACATGACATAACAATACATTTCTCTTGTTATATAGAAATTTGTATCGTTAGAGATTGCTTTATTAAACAAGAAAATACACAATGCTGCTTATATAATATCTACATTCAAAACAATCCATACTACGATACTACACAATATGTTAGATAATAAAAAAAATGAACATCTAAAATCTATGTATGATAATTGTATGCACACCACTCATGTATAATATAGTAGAATTCTTCCATATCCTTATAAAACATTTATTGTTACAGTTTACATAAATTCACAGAGAAGACATACTTGTAACACCCACAAGTTTCCTCAGATCAGAACACCCCAAAAACCACAACAGCTCTGTTTATATCATGTTTTACGAATTCTAAAGATTTTATGTTTTATTTAATTTCATATTTTAACAACTTATTCTTGTAAACAAGATCCCATCTTTTATGGCATTGCCATCTTTCTCTCTCTCTCTCTCTCTCTCTCTCTCTCTCTGTATATATATATACACACATACATACACCTTCCCAGAATCAGCCTGAAGATGGCTCTAAAAAAGCCAAAACATGTAGCTGAAAACTGGAAATTCATGAAATGCTTAATAAAAAGTTGTGTTAGACTATATTTTATTACATTATTAAATTAATAGAGAAAAACACAATGGGGATGTCTTGCCTTAAAGTTATAAATTAAGGTTATTTTTTTATCTTTCTTTAGCCGAAGACTGTGAGAAGAGTACCAGCTCTGATATTGTTCCAATTGCTGTGGGTTGTGCACTGGTTGGTCTGGTTGCGATTGTCCTGATTGCATACCTGGTGGGTCGGCGCCGGTCCCAAACCCGTGGCTATCTCAGCATGTGAGTGAGACACGATCATGAGCAGGAGAAAGGAAGGAGAACAGCGGGCTATGATAATATTAATGCCTGAAAGGTTACCTGGACATTGAGTGAAGAAGTAAAACGGAATAAGTTACTGATACACTTCAGACACATACCATAGTCCATAAACATTTTACAGGAAAATGAATACAGCAAGTAAAGAATCTCATTTTGGGATTCTTGATGTTTGAATCATATGATTATAGCTTCACATGCAGTGGTTTCTTTCAGTATCCATATATATTGTGTTTAATCACACATTTGAGCCTGTCATCTAGTCACTTAAAAGCTGACATTTATGTATTCACAGGTTTTATTTGAAGTGGAGAGTGGTGTAATGGAAGAAACCTCTGTATGCACTTGTTACTGTTCAGTGAATATAGGTACTGTAGTCAGTAATGTTCTCTGGTATATGATGAACTTGTTCTGACTGGTAGTAGCTCATATCTGTGATTCAAGGGCTGTTCTTAGCATGTAAATTATACTATATAAGAATTTCAGAAACCTGTTTTTGATGCTTCAGTCAGTACATAAAAAAGTGAGGCATTTTGAAGGTTTCTGTGCCATTCCAGAGATGTTCTTTTGTTTTTATTTGAAAGCTATTTGTAGTTTAAACTTGTTCAATTCAAGATGTGAAAATTTAAATATTGCTTAACATTTCATTTGCATGTTTTGAATTCTGTTACGAAGTTTTAAATCTGTCCTCTTGTTTTAGAAGAGTTGGTAAATGTTTTGCTTGCAAGTTGAATAAAAGATGGTTCGAGTCCTTTGGCTCCTTCCTTTCATTTATTAGTTTGGGAACATTAACCAAGGTGAATTTAAGTTGTATGATGGAACATAATGGCTTTGTATTTAATTGTCTGAAACAAAGGCCAAGAATCATCTGATGGTGTGACATTTGGAGAGACTGAGGGATGTCATATGTGGTGCTTTAACATCAGAGACTTGTTGTATTTGATTAGCAAGTCACTTCCAGAATTTCTTTGCTTGAATGTTTACTTTCCATTTTACTTCAAGGGTCTAAGAGCTATGCATATTGGATTTGTAATGTAATTATGTTTTACAGGGGAGGTAAAAAACCTTGCACTGCATTGACATTTATATACTACAACCCTCTTTGTACAGGATGTAAAAAATCAGAATAAAGTCTTTTAAGGAGGTCCATCTTGATTTATTCACAGGTATCATTTACTGTACTGAAATTTTCCAGAAGTACTGTCCAAATAAGTCCTGGGTTATGTAGTTTGTAGATCAGACCTGTTTTATTAGCTAGAAATTTTATTTCCATTAAAGTGTGATGGTCATATGGACAGTTTGAGACTTGACGCTTGGAACACCAGTACTTCTTAATGAGATGAACTGTGTCAATGGAAAACAGACATTTAGAAAAATAATTGTATGTTTAGTCAGCATAATATATTTTTGGTTTAAATACTGTCAGGAAAGTAGGGAGGGCTTAATTTTGACGTGGAAAAATAATTACTTTGCTCTGCATTACTGTGTTTCGTCTGTCATAAAATATTGTGAATTGCAAGTCCATCAGTGAGCATACTTATGGTTGGTGTCGTTAAATACTGTTGCAAGGAACATGATAACACCTTAGACATCTATTCTTTAAATTTAAAACATATTAAGAGAAATAAAATGCCTTTGACACAACTATTATGTGTTACATCTTTAATGTGGTGACATGTTTCAGCCTCAAAGCATCATCATCATCTAACATACAAGAAAATACATACCACTGTATTACAGTATGTAAAAGGAAATATTTACAATGCATTTATTTTCTTTTATGCATTTTATACCACTGGTCTGAAGGTGATCCTTTGAAGTTGCAACATGTTGCTGTATTAGAGACATTTACATACTCTAGTTGTGTTGACAGCATGTTATTTGTCTTATTATAAACCTAACACAGTTGGATGACAATCATAAAAATTTAAAATATTTGAAGGTGTCAGGTGTTCCAAATTATGTAACTTAACCTTTATTGTATGAGAGATTTAAATCCCAAATTAGCCATGACGGTTGGGGTACTTTTCTCTAAGTGCCCATTTTCGCACTTGCTGATATTATCTTTTGTGTTTCATACTTCTTAAAGTTAATTAGTTCAAATAAAAAGTACACACTTAAGAAGGAATCCTTCTACCCATTCCACAAGTTTAAAGAAAATCCACCTATTTTTACAAAGCTTAGTTGATTATATTTTGTGTATTTCTTGCTCTAATTTTCATTTTCTAGATTTATTCCTTTCAAATAGCTTCTGCTGTAAGTTGAGACTGTGTGCTATAAAATTTGGAGCTGACTGTACATGTCATTGTATATGCTCAGAGTCCTGTTTAGGTTTTGAACTTATAATGATGTTTAGGTTTCTTGATGGTGCTGGCATATCTGGGCGCTATGGGGAATGAGTTCTTATGTAGTCAGTAGGAGAGGAAAGGAAGGAATACACATGTTTATTTCTCTGGTTAGTGCAATGTGGGACAGGAGGCTAATGTCCTTCATTCTGCCGTAAGGATTTCTTCGTGACTTTTTTGAACTCATGGGTTCATAATTACACCTTTCTTCAACTGAACACTTCAGCCCATTCCGCCTTGGAGCAGTAACGTGCAACAGGCCAGGCAATGCTGATGCTTGAATCACAGAATCAGGAGGTGTTGGGTTTGTTGTGGTTCGAATTGCGTGGAAGTGCATTTAGCAGTTTGAATCTAAGGAGGAAGTGTTACAGACTGTGACATCATGGACCTGGTATTAAAATCAGGCTCTGATGCACATTCATTAGAACACTAAGACATTTCTGCTCAGAGTGACAGTGACACCGACAATCACACAGGTGACGTTACTGGCACAAAATTCACACAGTGGGCTGACAATTGAAACTTTCGACCTACTGCACCTATAGTCCACAGGTTTACAGGGGGTTTCCAGTGTGTTACAACAAACAGAGGCATCTTACATCAATAAAAACCTTCTCTCTCTTCACTGTTTTGAATGCAAGAAAAGGAAGACAAGTTCCATCCATGAGCCAACTAAAATGACTTGATGCAAGCCACAACAGAAACTGGTATATGCAATGTAAGAAAATTCGGTGCTGAGTTAATTACACCAAAAACAGAGAAACGAGAACAAAATTCAAGTATAGAGAATACAATATATGGTTGTGTGTCACCCCATGTTTCACAGTATATCACACCAAACTGCATTTCTGAGGATCAACTGACACTAAAATGGAAGAGTAGAAGACACAAATATCAGTAAATATTACCATTGAAATGACTGAATCTGTATTTTTCAGTAGTGTCTTGTTGATGAAATAATGGGGGTGAATGGGGTGTGGAATTTACAGAAGGGGCTTTATGAAGTAACAGAGACTTGTCAGAGAGGCCTGTATGTTTTGTGTATGTTCACTTCACCAATACAAGGAAGAGGCCTGGAGACATCTATAAATAAAATGTGAATTCTGAAAAATTGTAAGACTAAAAAAAATTAAACTTTATTAGTGATAATTTTGACTTCAATTAAATTTCACACAATCTTCTATGCCTATACCAGCCTTTTAGACAAATATTGTGAAAATGAGATGTGTGCGTATAAATGCAGGAAATTTTAAGCATGACATGGCATTGCAGGACAGTGTTTTCCCATTTGACTGTTGGAGGGCATTTAATTACTATGACATTTTTTTCCCGTTTGGTTATAAAGGGTTAAATACCATGTTCATTAAAAGTGCAGTTGTGCCTTGAGTAGGATAAGTTTTCTCAGTGTTTAAAAGTTGAATACATCTGAATTTCGCATTGTAAGTATTTCCTGCTGATCCCAGTAACCTTGTTAATCCTAAGTGCACACTTTTTTGACTGCTGGTATCAAAGGGTTAAAACATTGCAGTTAAGTGGATGTGTGTCCTCATTTTTGTGTGGTGCTGTTTATGAAGAGGCATTGGTGGTCTGATTCATTCTATAAAATTCAGCCACTTGTTTGAATAAAGATTTAGAAAGCCTTTGGAATAGTAAGGCACCATGTAGTTTGGCGGACAGAGTTTTACCTTCCTTCCTTCCATGAAGAATGACCTAGGCATGAAGACTGGGTGTGTATGGCACCTGCTGTAAGTGGTGAGGTATTCAGTGGACAGACTGTACATTTTGTTGAGACCAGGATCTAAGAACACTCGCTCAACATATCCACTTGTCATCTGGACAAGTCAGCAATACCTGAATACAACATTGGCCTAGGCCATTGTAACAGTGATTTTGCAGGGCCTTTATCATGCTCAGCAAATGTAGATACATGCACCACATCAACAGGCAGGGATAGAGACAGCGCCATCAAAATAGTTTTACCAGAGAAGGTGGCCCCTGCCTGAGCAAGTTGGGGAGAGTTGATTGCTGCCTGAAGGACCTTGAGGATCCTGCTAAGGATGTGTTGTGAGTTGGTGCCCCAGTCTGTCCCTTTATGGTTTTTAAAAAGAACTGTCATTTTCAGAATTGACATTTGCTGTTTTCAGGGTTTGCTTTTTCCTTTATTTTTTTCTCTTTGCTTCCATTAACTCCTGTTTTTGTAAAATCTCCTTCCTTAATTCTGCTGGTTGATCATAGCCATTTTCAGGGCTGATGTTCTCATGTTGTGTTTTATTTCATTTTATTTATCATAGTGTTCATGTTTTTTTGCATTTCATTTTCCCAGTGTATTTTGTCATTACAAAATACACTTCTCAGGGCAACCAGTCACCACTCTTTTCCCCATTTCTAAAACCATTGCATTTAGTTTTATCTGTGTTTTACCATTTTTCTATTTCTGTTTTACTGTTACCCACTTCCACCATTGCCTCATTTCCCCCCACTTTGGATCTGCCCTTATCAAGGAGTTCTTTTAATGGTGAAAGGTTCATAACAGTTTGCTCATAGCCTTGGTCTGTGTCGTCTTCCTAATATTTGTTCCATTTTCTCGCTTGTGCACTGTTCTGAAGAAGGCTGTTGCAGGTTCCTGTGAAACACATTACCTGTTTAGTGAGCATGTTGTCACATCCCATGAGGCCATAACGTGCAGTAACCACCATAAGAACCTCAAATTTCGTCCTGCAACAGTGGATTTTGGGGCTCACACTGGAATGCAGCACCAGGGAAAGGGAGAAGACAGTACTTCACAATTATCAGTGTGTTATGCTTTTGGAAGTACTGTGCAAATGGAGCTTCAGTAATGGCTTTTTTTATGTTGTGCTGAGCTGGTGTTGCTATTATTTTTACAAACCGTGGAAAATAAACTTGCTCTGCAAATGTGGACTGGGGTGTGACACTGTGCAGTTTTATCTGTAGTTGCCAGTGTTTCATTAGAACTTCTCAGGGGTATGATGCAATGGAATTTGGTAGATTTTTGTAGAAACTACTGCGTCCATCTTAGAGCACAGAAGAACATTTCTTTGACGGGGCAGCGGGTTCTTCCCAAATACAGGATCCTATCTACCACATACTGTACTTGTCACAGGCTGGGGGACCCTTAGATTTTATATTTACCATTATGAGAATCTCAGATATAGTACAGTTCATGTTTGTGTCTTCCTTGGAGCTTTTATAATGGTACACTTAATCAGCCTCTAACAGAGATGAGTGACGAGCATTTCCTGGGGGTAAAGGCGGACGGTGCGTAAGGCTGACAACCTTACCACTATCCTGTGCCATTGTCATATAATCTGGGAACCTTAACTTCCTGGAACCCTCTGGGCCACTCCAGGCCTGTAGAGGGACTGCTTTACCTTTACCTTTACACTTAAATTAATCATGTTGTGTAAATTTAGTTTGTATCTGTCCAGTACACTTTGTATGAATTTTAAACTGAATTTTCTGTATGAATTATGGTTGAAATCTTACAAGATTCTTCACTGTCATGTGATGTTTAGCTTTTTTGGATGTTTTGTAAAGGGGAAGTTACAGTTTACAGTATTAATTTATTATGTCATATTTTACAGTACAATACCATGTTAAGGTTTCTTGATTTAAGATTTTCCTTCATTGTAGTTTTATGTGGTCCTATTGAAAAGCCCACATAAATATAGTAAGGAATTACCACTCTGTGGTGAGGAAAATCTCAGAAGAGTGCAAATAACAATCTTTCACAATTTTAGTTTTTTTTTTTTTTTTTTAATTTTAGGTTTTCTCAGTTTTTAAGACATTAATATTTGGACCATACATCATTTGGAACCCCAATGTAGAACTTGACATTTGCAATCATTTCTATTATGAACCAACAACTGCACTTACATAACTTTCACATAAAAACACTTTAAAAACACTAAAAATCACTCCGACATGTTTTGATCTTGTCAGATCATCATCAGGGAGCTTTGTTGTTCCTTGCTAAAGTTATATTACAGTATTCACAATTTAATTCATTTTTTCAAACAAGGTGTTGTGGCAGCATGTCATGTTGTGTAGGAATGTGTTGTAGACAGAGCAGTTGGCTAGGTGTATGTCGTGTGCTACGTAATGAGGTGCAACAATAAGATTTACATTTGCAACTTTGGGGTTTGGGTTGCATAAATGACACCATAATTATGTGCAGTGGGATTGAATGTCAGAATTAATTGCAAATCTCACAGCCGTGTATTGTGGATTCTTAAGGGTTAGCATGCATGCTGTTGGTCAAAAAACTTGTGTAGCAGGGACCATTCATATATAAGCAGGTTTCTAAGGCGACACTATTGTTGGTTGGTATTGAATCATTGATGTAAGCCATCTTATGATTGCACATCATACACCATGGTCACAAAAATTGGCTTAGAATATCTTGTGCGCAGCAACCCTAATTTAGTCCTTGCTTGTATCCCATAAAATAAATACAAACTCTATTGAAAAAAACCAATTACATTTAAATTGAGAGTAAATATGTTGGCTTTGTAATTACAATATTAATTTTCTGTTTGATTTTGACACAGTCCTCATCTGTGATTTTTCTCAGAGTATAAAAAGTGTGTCAGCAGACAATTGTAAGATGGGGTTCTGCTGTATGCAGGATGTACTGATGAAGGTGTGGCTGAACATAACATTTTGTTCCCCTCTCAGCAAAGATGTGCATGTGTGTTATCACCTTCATATGTTACTAAACTCATGTTGTTTTCACTGGTTAGAACTTCTCACATGTGTGCACAAAAACACATTTTCAATAGGTTGTGGAACTTTTTCTTTTGCAGTAAAAGAAGTGACTCTGAAAATGGCATCCCATTGCAGCATGTATCTGAGTGGAAGAAATGCTGGAAGAGAAGTGAAAATGATGACTGATGTGTAGTGGATTGTGAGATTAGTGCACTTGGCTGCGTATTCATCTCATTGTAACACCATATTTTCATATGGCTGACGTGATACACTATGCGTTACAAACTGTAGTTACGCCTGTCCTGCAGTGAGGAAGTACATCTTAGCAGCTAAGTACATGTGAAATGTACTGGTATCAAGTGTATGATAGTGCCTGTTTTGTGACATATTGCAGATCTAAACACGTACAACAAATGAATATTTTGATGTATATGTTATTTTTGTACTTGCAAATAGGACTTCCTTTACTTTGCAGTCATGCTTTTTTGTTATGCAGTATTTGTAGCCCTTCAGAGGGGTGTTGGTGTTCACTGCTGTTGACACCTGTCAGTATCTAACAATTCCACTGCAAGTTTTACCACATTTTCCCCACACTTGTGAATTTGCCTTACTTATGTAAATCCCAGTACAGTTATTATGTTGAAGTATGTGGAAATGTACACTTCACAATGGAATGTCCAGGACTCCCTGTTTGAACCATTCATTATGGTCTCTCCGGAATGCACATCCAAAACCATAACAATTTTGGAGTGGTATATACTAATTTTAAGAATGGAAACAGCACATTTACCTCATCTTGTCTTGTTGATATATGTTACTGTTTGTATATTTAGCTCTTATGGCACTGGCATTAAATGCCTGTAGTGATCTGGAAAAGACTGAAGTCTAAATGTGGGCTGCCTAAGAGCATATATATATATATATATATATATATATATATATATATATATATAAAATAAAAAAATTTGATACACACACTGTGAGAT
>Ga0123352_10010018_pt1 | contig 14869 bp, 8 predicted proteins | sample TergutLab28metaG_FD_89700 | JGI IMG/M metagenome (GOLD analysis project Ga0123352, IMG submission 89700) | Labiotermes labralis P1 segment gut microbial communities from Petit-Saut dam, French Guiana - Lab288 P1 | ecosystem: Host-associated > Arthropoda: Insects > Digestive system > Gut ... | reverse complement strand
CCCGATACACCAGACCTGGAAAACGCACGATACAGATACCAGTCCAACACCACGACACACCAATTTGCACACCACATTCTCATATACACACGAGATCCCATCTAGGTTTACTACACAATACCATACAAAAAAGACATTAAAGCTAATATCTAACTTTTCCCACTTGTTACAGCGCAGCACACCACATGCAGTAACATATGTCTTGTTCTCCTGAAGATGGGCATAATGATGCCCGAAACATGTTGAGAAATTGTTGAAAATAAACATCTGTTGCATCTTGTTGGTTTTCTCTCTCACTTCACAATTTGCTCACGATGCACGGTCACAGAAACCTAAACCTTGCTACACGTTTCGGACACTCATCAACATTGGGAACAGTCTCGCACAATCCTCTCATAAAAACGTGTAAATCTCCGTACAGCCCGCGTTTTCTTGTCTGCCTACGATGCTGCCATACGAAACCATGCGTAACACAGAAAAGAGTGCTTGAACGGCTCTCATTGCAATTGATCACAGATTATCTTGTTCTCTAATCCGTTGTGACACTCCTGTGAGTAACGCTAATCTGTGGTGAATTTGTCAAGTGCGAGAGAAGGGCAGCTGTTGGAATGTGTACGATAACTCTAGTGTGACTCAGGAACACGTTATGCGAGCAGCTGGCAGCAAATCGGGGTTACGGTAAGTGCAACTTGTGCAATCGCAGAGAATTTTCCTTATCCTTTTTTTTTTTTTTCAAAATGAAGGCACAAATGTCGATAATTGGAAATGACTTTTCAGGGTATGTGACATGCCGTTTTGAACTGAGGTGTCTGTAGCCAGTTGCAATGAATACTTCAGTAACTGAAGCAGCAACGCATGGTGGCCTACAATGTAACATTACTGATATGTTTGGATGGTTTCTTCAAATAATCTTGGCTGCCATTGCATTTACTTGCCTAATACGTAAGTTATAAAACTGAACCGCTGTGTATTTATGTTCTGTATTGACATTAATGGGTGTAAGCTAATAGAAAGTGCTCATTATACACTGTTTGCCGTATGGAAAGTTGCCCTACTTTACATAGAATTCGGTCGCAAAACTGCAGAATATTATATGTCTGATGAGAACATATATAAAGGTATGCAGTTTTGACATGTTTTTAAACTTTTTATAGTATCAGATTTGTTTCACTATTTTCACATGGAATATTATATGTTTAAGAAATGATGCTTTTAGCTTTCAATGTAAGAAATTTACGGACTTTTGTTACGGTGCAAAAATTATGGCAATGTGTTATAATTTCTACAGATATTCTACTAGTGTTCATTATCTAGAGAGCAGTACCAAAGTAATGCAGTTCATTCATTCTTTATTCACATTCATTTAATCCACAAAGGGTCACATATGAAACCATGGGATATAGAATGGGTCATTAATCTTGTTTTGCATAATAGGACTATTGATGCATAAATTCCACAGAGGATCCTGGAATACAAATACAAAACTTTGCAGATTTTAAATGAAATGTAAAATGGCAAGAATTTCACTTTATGGTTACGCTGTACTGCATAAAATATCAGGTTAGCATCATTTGTGTAGGCACATCGGATGCCACTATCTGTGTATATATTATGGATGCATAAACTTATAAACACGTTTGTCACAGACCACAAAATCAACACTCTAGTTACATAATGTGCGCTATAGTATTGCACAGAACATCTTGGATATGTATACATTTTTGAAAGTGAGTCGTTTCCAACCACAGCAGTTCAACAGATGTAACGTGCTTGTGGTGGGGTATTGAAAGTTTTTTTTATCAGACTGATCAACTTCTATGTCTCTGATATTTTGCAAATTCCTAGTGGGTGCATCCAGATTTTTAGTGGGTGCATTGTACCGAATTGTTCCCCCTGGCCATGGGTCTTTGTCGTCCCAGGCAACTACTAGTAAATTAGTAAATAGTTTACAGTTGTAAAGTGTGTATACCTTACTTACAGTGAAGAGATTCTGTGAGCCCAGATACGAACGCCGGCCATGGTTAATATGGTTCTATGATACATCCAAACAAGGGATGGGGGCATTAGTCATTCACCTGGCAAATGTTTACCTGGCCACCAATTTTCAGGGGGATCCTTGCACATGGTAAGTTGTATTTTCTTTAAATTTTTATATTAGAAGATGCATTTGACATTTACTATCAGGAGATTTGACAACATACATACATGGATGCTGATAAGTTCTTAGCCCGACCAGGAAGGAAACAAGCTAATTTTTCTGTCAGAATGGCGTGAATTTCCTTCAGCGCCTTGCCTTGCAGGATAAACAACTTGATGACAGCTCGTGTCTTGATGTTGTTCAAATCGCGCGCGTCCCTGACATGCTTCCGAGCTTGTTTCCTTCCTGGTCGGGCCAAGGACTTATAAGCATCCCAGTAGTTATTATTGTTATTATAACCAATAAGTGTACAAGTAATATCACTACAGTATATACCACAACACTCTCTTTATATAATTCGTACTCCTACATGTTTCAACATTTCCATGTTATCATCAGGCAGTTCTACATCTGTGCCTTGTTAATTATGTAAATTCTTAACTTGCAGCTCTTAAAATTACAGTTTCATAAAATTATTAAAATATTATTTAATCATGTTTACGATAAAATGTGTTCAACATTATAGTCTCTTGTGCTAGCAGAGTGTATTTGTGGCTGCATATACAATCCCTTGTTGATATTGTTAGTGTGCTGGTCTTGTTTCTCTGGTTATTCATATATGTTCTGCATTGAACTTGCTGGCCTCTATTGACTCAACGAACAGTATAAAATCCATTTCTAATGTTGGTGCACCCATAGTGCAGATTAAGCTAGCCATAATGATAAGGTTCATCAAAAGAAAAGATCTGCAATTTAATGTGAGCTCTTACTATATATGGAAGGGGGAGGGGATGGGGGGTTAACATGTGCGCAAAGAATCCAAACACAGATTTGATCAGGGAGTAGACTTGGAACTGTGTGAGTGAATGTCTGGGATTTTAGTGCAAGATCACGAGGCACATATTTCTATATGTGTTTGAAAAAAGAATTGTATATACAGTTTTTGAGATGACAGCTTTAAAGGAAGACTGCCAGGGAAATTAGTGTTGGTATTAAAAGGGACAATGTGGAATACCTTACGAAATGTGAACACAGTTCAGAGTAATATGGGAATGTGTGGTGACAGGGGAACCTTCAACTTCTGTGAAGCCACTTTCTAGAATAGCAGTGATCATCAGTTCTGTAGTTTGAGGTTGGTTGCACCGAATTAAATTTCTGTTCTAACTTAACCTTTTGGTGCCAGAATTATTTTTTTAAATTTTAGCACATCCTGTATATAAAATGTGAATAATACAGGAACCAAATATGTTAGAAATATGAAACAAATTGCATTTTGAGGAGAAAAAAATGGAGAGTATATACCATGTTTAAAATATTCGGTATGTATATTTGTTGAATAAATATATAAAATGCAACTTTAGAGGTTAGCAGTGCGGTACGACCACTATAGTTGACATTAGGTGTCAAAAGGTTAAGCTGTGGGGATGCTTGTATAGGAAACATTAAACAGTTGTCTTGTTTTCAGGTACATAATAAACTTCTTGTTAGACTCATCTGTTGGACTTGGAATTATCTACGTAGGGATCCGTGTGTCTCAGTACCTGTCCAGAGTGAAACAGTGGGAGGCAATAAATTTTGGTGAATATGGTCAGTATCGTTGTGCAGGAAGAGCTGTGTTGTTGTCATGACGCTTGTCCTTGTTATGGTGTTTGTTGGTCTGCACTGACAGAAAGACTATTTGCTTTTTCAATTTGGTTGTGTTATAATTGTATGTGTTCCGGTCTGCTGGCTGGGTGTTTTAACTTTTTCTATCAGATTATGGGGGATTTTAAGCGCTATAATACTACAGGGAGGGCAGCTAGATTTTATGGGTCATGGTGTTGTATGAAGAACTACAATACTTGGCCTGCTGGATCACATGCATGCATCTTTACAGCAGCACAGTGTGAGAAATAAAATAACACAGAATCGTAAGTAGTGTGATAAATAATGAAAACTGTCTGGCAGGAAGGTTGTACATAAATGTGCATGCTTGTACCTTCCCAGCCACCCACATCACAGAGGTGGCTGAGAGATAAGGGGCACCATTTTGATTTTGGTGTTCATTTGGTAGACATTTCAACCTTCTGGCTATGTGTGTTAACAGGGAAACCACCATCAGTGAATGCATGGCTAGCACAGTGCTGCCTTTATGTATTGCTTATGGTCATCGTGAAGATCTGCATCACAGTGCTTATCCAGTTCGATTTCTGGGATGATGTCCGAGACTTCATCCTCTCACCTGTCACAAATCCAAAGGTTGAAGTTGTCGTGGTGATGCTGATCATTCCGTTCTTTATCAATGTAAGTATCGGTACGGACATTATGATGCATTGTCTCTCAGACTGTTGGCGATATGTACAGTGGAATTCCACTTATCTGGATTGTGGTTATCCGGATCAGCTTGGCTGTTTGGCTAAACATTTTCTTACTGTAACTGTACTGTGTCTTCTTGTGGCTTAAATTTCCCCTTCTCCCATTGTCAAATATGTGTAAGGAATTACATATTAACCTTTTGGCGCCGGAATTATTTTTTTTAATTTCAGCACACCCTGTGTATAAAATGTGAATAATACAGGAATCAAACAAGTTAGAATTATGAAACAAACTGCATTTTGAAGAGAAAAAAATGGAGAGTATATACTATGTTTAAAATATTCAGTACCTATATTTGTTGAATAAATATATAAAATGCAAATTTAGAGGTTAGCGGTGCGGTACGTCAACTAAAGTTGACGTTAGGCATCTAAAGGTTAATGTTTTATTTCTACATACATAAATATATAGCCTAAAACAGCCGTTTGTATACATTTTTTTTTCCCATTTCAAACTGCCAGTATAGCCTGTTTTCAAAGAAAAATCCAATTATCCAGATTTTCTGTATATCCCAATGGCTCACCATTCCAATTACTCTGGATGAGCGGAGTTCTTAATGTAGTATGGTGGCTTAAACCTTCAAAGCACATGATTTTTCTAAATTCACCTAGGCCTGGGTTTGTGCCCGTTTGTGTTATGCCCTTTTTGCTTCAACAGTTGTTGCCAATTTACACCACTTTTTAATGTGCGCTTTTTTTTTGTCTGTGTGTTGTGTCTCACGTGCTTTGGCTGGTTTGTATTTATTTAAGCCATTATCTCTTATGGGAGTATCAGTTTTTATTTACACCTTCTTGATTCATGCCCACTTTTTCAGGAATGCAAATGGGAAATGAAACAAGGCCTTGATGTAATGTTAAAAATTCTTTTCCTATTTCACAATAAACAGTCTGCCTCCATTATAAAGACAATTTGGTTAATGTTGTTCTGGGAAATAGTCTCTGTTTATTGCAGGAATGTACGAAATACATATGCACAGTGTGTGTGTGTGGGCACAATGTCCGTATTGTTTTATTTTGTACATTAAGGCAGGTAGTAAATATATAACGCTTTAAATTTGTTTTTGGGGGTGAAGTCAGATTGAAAGAGCCATTACTGGCAGTTATTATCAGAAGCTTGGTTATCTATCTAAACACACGGTTTTATCGAAATTGTGGTCACCTGGTATATGACCTCACGTAGTTTGGTTGATAGCCAGGATTTTTGAGAAACCTGCTGCCTCAAGGTAGAACAGATCTCCTGTCTGTACGTCTTGAAAATGGATGACTTCTACTGCCTTGAAGATCGAGATAGCAGGTTCTTGTGAAATATTTGTGACTTTCTTCCTGAGTACGTAGGATCATTCTCAGAATCTGCAGTTCGGTACGTAATGTAGTCTTGTAGCTAAGTACTGTACCTAACTGAAAGAAAAAACAGAGCACTTCTCTTCTGTTTGCCAGGCACTTATGTTTTGGGTCACTGATAACTTCCTCATGAGACGGAGCAGTCGAAGAGGTCATACTGTTGATCCCAGTCACTTAAAAAGGGTCAAAGTTCGGTACCGGAAAATCAAGAGGGAGAAACGAGAAGACTCGGAGTCTGACGTCCTCCTATCTGCCGATGAGGAGTTGTTAGGAGCCAATGAGAATCTTCAACAGAGACTGCCAAATGTGATGATCACATAGGGTTCACATGTTTCCTCTGGATAAACCATTCTCTTTGTGGAAAAATCTTATCTTCATTTTAATGCTCCATCCATTTGTGATTTTTTTAAAATATAATGGATTGTGTTGTATTTATAAACTGTAGAATTGTTTTTGATAGGAATAACTATTTTTTTAACGTTGATATGAAGGGCAGAGTGTATACTGCTGTACTGCTGTGGTTTAGTGTCGTTACTTGCAAGTCTGATAATGAATTAATTTTTGTGTAATATTTGGAAACTTGCTCTCAAGCTGTAGTCATGAATTTGGATAAATATATATCCTTCAGGGACGTGAAGAGTGGTACAATCTAATGAGAAGCATGACTGCTATATTTAGATATTATGTTGAAGTCTGTGCTTGCATGGATGCAGACAGTTTTGTTTTGATATAAAAATGTATTGAATTTTTAAAGTGAGAATTTATGTCAAATATTGTCATTTATGTTTTGCTTCAAATAGTTGTGCCTGTCTGCAGAGAAGTGTAACACAGTTCTGCATGTGTGTGTGTGTGTGTGTGTATATATATATATATACAGTACCACATTTTGTTCTATTTTCTTGTCAGTGGAAGTCGTTGCGATTTACTGGGTAATTAAGAGACTGAACAGAATTATAAAAATTACATATTATTTTAGTTTATGAAAGATGATATTGCATTTGGCATACATCTTATTGATACAGTTTTTTGAACTTTAGATGTCTTTGTAGTGCCTAAGGTACTTCCTAATAACTGTGAGTCTGACTGTGATTGAGTATGTTGACTGTACTCTGTAGTCAGTGGGTGGAAATGGTCTCTGTTGGTACGTTGTGTGCACCATGGGGTGACCATCTGGAGCAGAGTGTTATTGTGGTCTTTGTGGACCCACTGTATGGGAGGCTGGATAGGTGGACCTCAGGACTGTTGTAAGTGTGATATATTTTGCAGATTTACCAAACTTTATTCCTCTTAGAGAGTTCAGTTTTCAGTGTGCTAAATAGCTGTGCGAAGTGTAACTGTCCTGAAATCATTTTGGGTGGTTGCCTCACCCTGCGGTACGCTACAGGAAAGTGTTGCAACCGGTCCACTGTTATTGCATATTGCAAGTTTAATTGTTCATGGCGGTATCTTTTCCCATGAAACCTCTAACTATGATTTGTCCAGCATGTTCATTATGAATATCTTGTATTTGTGTCCCACTTTCTTACTGTCTTGATTAACTCTTTTATCTCTAATGCCTTTTTTTGGCATTGCCATCTTCAGTACTGTATTTCCACTACTGTAGCACATAGTTTCAGCCAAAATTTGGTTCACTGCTTGCCAGGTTTTAGGTTTCTACATTGGTGTTGTTGAAGATTCAAGTCTTTTGGGCTGTTGTTCAGTTGACATAGCATAATAACCCAGAAGCTTTGAATCTCTTGTTGGCTCCTTACTGTGCTCATATAGTAAGGAATTTGATAATGTTGTACTTATTTCACTGTGGTATACTCATGTATGGTAAAGTCCTTGAGGGACACTATGTGACAGCTTTACTGAATATGTACGCTGTGGACTAGAAAGTTTTGACAGGGGATGCTCTGGTTGGTCAGGTAAAAACCCCCACCTAAAATTTTGCTTTGCCTTGTCGGAAATCACTAAGTGGCAATTGAGCAGAAAATGTACACTATTATGTGCTGAATAAACGAACCAAGTTGGTGATTTGAATGTGGGTACTCAGAAACTGAACTGTGTGAGGATGGGGAACAGTGGGTATGGAGGAAGGGGAAAAGAGGGAAGAAACAAAGGAGCAGGGGAGATGACAGTGCAAACATAATTGTGTGCACTGTGGCACAGCCACAGGTCAGCAGGGGAGAGAGAAGTGAATTGGAAACATGAGGGATAAGAGATGAACTTTTGGTTCTGGAAAGGACTATGAGCATGTCAACTGTCCCAACTGTCTGTGTCTCCTTAGTGAATTGGATGTTACCATGTATGCCATTCAGGTGGTCCAAGAACCTATCTGGTCCATGTGGCCAGATGACATAGGTGTCATCGATGTTGCGGAACCAGCAGGGAGGCCTGAGAGTCACTTTCTGTATATCCATCTCCTCAAAGTCTTACATAAAGAAATTGGAGATAGCAGAAGACCTTTCTGATATACTTGGAAATTTTTCCACCAAAGCTGAAGTGTGTAAAGATGAAGATGTATTTGAATAGGCCAAGTTGTTGTCTTCTTCAGAATGTTGTCTGAAGAGGTTTTGGGCCCCACTGAGTGGCAGTGTGGTGAATAGGACAATAGGACACCATGTTGAAACTGACCATGAAGTCCTCCAGTTAAATGTATAGAGAATCCAAGGTGTGAATGCATGGTGTGTGGTTTTTCACATGGTGCATAGCACCACACAGATTGCCTGAGCATGCCTGTGAGATGCTTGGGGGCTCCAGTGTTGCTGATGGTGGACTTTTGAGGGGCTCCATTTTGTGAATCTTAGGGAGTCTGTAAATATTAGAAGGCCTTATACGCATTGGACATCATTTGCAAACCTCCTCAGCCAATACGGACTTCTTAAGGAGCAACCTGATTGGTTCCCTTCCTTTCCCTGTGTACTATACATTGCTCACACTGCCTTGTATATAACCCACAGCCTTCTGTTCCCAGCATTCTTCTCAGACTGCTTGATCCTTGAAGATGGGACTGATAGGTTGTCCTGACATGTTAACTAACTGATTGGTTGTCCTGACACGTTAACTAACTGATGGGTTGTCCTGACATGTTAACTAACTGATGGGTTGTCCTGACATGTTATCTAACTGATGGGTTGTCCTGACATGTTAACTAAGTGATGGGTTGTCCTGACATGTTAACCACCTACCAACCAACTGCACAACATCCCAGAAGAGTGAAGGCCTAACAAATTAAACTGCTTATAGCTGTTTAGTTGTTTGATTGTTATGCTGTGACAGTATGTTTTGCAGACCAACTATAATTGAATTTTTTGTGTGCATGACAAATAATTGTAAGTAATTATTGTGACATGTGTAACTGAATTCATATTAGCTGGTTTACAAACTTGCCTCACTTGTCTGTGACAGTTATAGCACATAATTTAGTACATCTTATTTTCCACATGAATTTTATGGGCTGTGTCTGATTTATAATAAGTGATAGAAAAGTGTGGTTCCTGGGTATGTACGTATTCTGTGTGTGTGTGTACATGAAATTTTGTAAGTCTCCTGCAGTGCAATCAGTGCCTGGCTCCCACACACTTCACAAAAATGCATGATGAGATGTCATGCCTCTGCCTGGCCTGGTGTTGGCGTGTGTTTATGTGGTGATGCAAATTGTAGTTGTACATCCCAAATTCAAATGATATTTCTCAGTGTCAGTAGCTGAAATTTGTGTGCAAGCATAATTATTTGGGTTCTGTAATTAAAAAAATAAAAATCATGATTGGTTGTGTCGTGACCAACTGGATCATTGCCTTGTACAGTACTTAACTTGATAGAATAATGGCAGTGCTGCTGTCTTGAGGTACTTCCAACTATATATTTTTGTTACAGTCTGTTTGTGTTTGTAAAGTACTGTCAGCTGTTAATTTATGGGTAGTTTTTCCACCAGAACCTTGAAATGGAAGACAGTCTGTTGTGTGACAAATTACTTTACCATCATCACCATCATCTTACTTTCCAGTAATAGGCCTAGTGACCTGTTAAGGTCTCCCACCATCTCTTTGGAGGTCTTCCTTTTGACCGTCTTCCTGTGGGGATGTAATAGAGCATTTGTCTTGGTAGTCTGGAACGTTCCATTTGATTTATCTGCTGGAGCCAATTTCTACTGTATATTCGGTATTTTACTGTGGGTGTTATTGTAAGTTCTTCTGTTATTAATTCATTTCTTTTGTATGCCCAAAACACTAGAGCCAACAGTTTTTCTCAAAATTACATTTTGGCTTGTGCAAGGCGCCATTTGTCTTGTTTTTGGAAGGTCCAAGCTTCGCTGCCATAACTAAGTATGGGTTCTGCCAAAATTTTATAAGCTAGGGTAGCGATTTGAAAACCAACTGCCCCTCCAACCCAGACCCCACCATTATATTCTTGTGGTGCAGCATGTTTCAACAAACAAGGCTGTGGGGACTGAGTCGCGGCAATATAACCATTCGGTGTGGGTTGGAGGAAATGTCGATCAACCGGCAATGAAATCTCCAGAAGTTACAAGTGGCCACCCCACCACTGGGCTCACTCCTTCTCAGTCAGCAACTGGTACGTAGGACACTGATGTGCTTTCAAGTCTACAAAAGGAAGACAGAGGGATGTGAACAAGGATGACCTCACCGTGCATATAAGCTTACAGATTACTTTAAAACAAGAGTACTGTAAAAATAGCACCAACTGCATCTGTTAACAAACGTGTTGAAGATAGACAGTGGCAGAAAATTACACATCTCTGTATTATAAACAGTTACAAAATATTTGAATAGCACAACTGGTGTGGTGTGTTCATCCCTCAACAAGTCCTAGCAATAGCACTAAGTCAGTTGGCATTTCCTATTACTCTCAGTTTTGGTGCTGTTGGTAACATGTAGAAAATACAAAATATCTGGGGCACTCAAGTACTGTATTTGGCTCACACAGTTAAATGTAGAAAGTCAAATTTGTTTTTGTAACTTGTGTATGAGTCCAGTGTGTGACAGAAACTGGAGATACCTAAGTGACATAATAGCACTCTGCTTGTGTGCAGAACAGGATGTGTATATTCAGGCATGGAGAAATGTGTGTATGTCTTAATGACAAGTGTCATTAAAATGTTCTGATCTAAACTGACATTGAAATGGCTCCAGCATTTATAGTAAAACTCTTCAAATGTCAAAGGTCTTGAAGATTCATTCAACAGTTTATGAGTTGTCACATACTGTGGACACAGATGTAATTGGTATTCCATTGGATGTAATTGCGCCTAAATATGATCACTTTCTTTTGTTGCTGCAACGTGTTCACCTATCGTAATGCGTAACCAGCAAGTCTGTGACCTGACGAAACAAAGAGCCTCTGTTATTTGAAATGCTTCCATTTGAATGTAAGGCCTGCCCAGTGGCACTAGTTGCACGGTCGTTGTGCTGCAGTTAAAGGCCATTTCTGGTTTAATTAAAGTCTATGCAGGACCTGCGTCTTGCAAGATTTCAGACCTGCCGTGGTGTAATCAAGACCTTTGCTCTTCTGGGATGTTATGCAGTGTAACATCTCAGAAGAGCAAAGACCCCAACTTGTGAATTGTCAGTATTTAATGTTCACTGGCTGTATGTAACTTTCTATATTGATGGACCATGGCAGAGTCCAACTGGCTGTATCATTTGATTGGGACGGCACATGTCACAATCCAACTGGCTGTTTGCAGCCCTACTGTGATGATGTCATAAACCAGCTGGCTGTGCATTGCACTTCTTCATTACTACATGTAAAACTGTTATCCACCACGGTAAGGTATGGCCACAATCCATGTAGAACAGGGAGGTTTAAGATCCATATTGTTGGATGGTAAGTCATTTGTCCTGAATTTAAATGTGACTAACTACCAGATGTTCTAAGGTTTTTATTCCCAGATGATGAAGTACACTCTTTTGTTAGGGGTTTGTTGATATACTGCAAGCACATGCTTCATTGTTTGTGATAATGTAACTGCAAAGTTCTGTGTACATTTCAAATGTTGGTACTGTTTCCATAATGGTAATTGTAATTATATGTAGAATAATATTTCACATAAATATTGTAATTGTTCATGTCACTTTTTATTTACCAATGGTTAATGCACAATGTGTGTAAGCTAACCACTTTTTCACTATAACTCTGACACGTTTCAGTGACTGTGCCATCTACAGGGAGTTCTTGACTGTTTTTTGTAACACATCAAAATGACACAAGCACTGGTTGATTTTAAGATCACAATTTCTAAACAGAATTCACATATTTATAATAACAGTTGTTGGCTGTACACGTGTGTGTGTTAATTATTTAAGTGCTTCAAATGTTGACCGGGTCTTCACACTTCAAAACTTATTGTCGAATACTCTCCAACATACCACTTTTTGCCATTATCGAAGCACTTCAGCTATGAAGATGTTGAAAATTGTAAGAGTTAAAACACTTCAAAATTTTTGAAGACTGTAGAATGTCTGGATTGTGGCTGTTGAGTGTCTGGCACATGTGGAGTGTGGCTGTTGAGTGTCTGGCACATGTGGAGTGTGGCTGTTGAGTGTCTGGCACATGTGGAGTGTGGCTGTTGAGTGTCTGACACATGTGGAGTGTGGCTGTTGAGTGTCTTTTTTTCTCAGCTTCCCACATTAACAACAACATGCCACATTCCACCGCGCCAGACATTCTGCCATCTTCCAAAATTTTCAGTGTGTCAACTCTTAAACTTTTTAATAACATCTTCATAGCTGAAGTGTTTTGACGGCGTTAAAAAGTGATATATTTGAGAGAACGCAAAACTGTGTTTTAAACTGTGAAGACCCAGTCAACATTTTAGTCACTTAAATATTTCAATATACACACCAGTATAGAGACACCAACTGTTGTTATATATTTCTTTAGTAAAACCAACTAGATGCATCAATGTCTCAAATTTATTTTACTGGAGTAACACTGCCTGTTGCTGTATGTACAGTCTTGAACTCCTGATGATGGAGGGAAAGACTGTCTGAAACATGTAGATTGTCACTCCAATAAAGTAAATTTGAGACATTGATGCATCAAGTTGGTTTTACTATAGAAATATATTACGATGCACGGCCCTATGAACGTTAAATTTGTTATTATGAAGTGTGGATTCTGTAAAAAATTATGATCTTAGAATCAACCAGTGTTTGTGTCATTTTGATGTGTTACAAGAAAAAACAGCCAAGAACTCCCAGCAGATGGCACAGACAAACACTGAAACATGTCAGAGTTATAGTGACAAAGTGATTAGCTTACACACAGTGTGCATGGACTGTTGGTAAATAAAATGTGACATGAAGTCTGATGCACGGTGTTTACAAGTCAAAAAAGTTGTATTGTTGTTCATAAATTGTCACTGTTTCATATTTTGGTGTTGCTGCAATAATTCACTGGATATAACATGAAGTAAAAATTAGTTTTATGTTTGGATCACTTGCTGTAGAAGTGACCTTTACAGCTGCACCGTTCTTAGCAGTTTTGTGATCGATTTCCTGAAGCATAAGATCAGTGGAATTTTCTTTGATATCTGTTTTGTGGCTGCAGTCTGTGCTGTCGCAAATCGTTATTCTCCCCTACAAGTACTTTTCATAGAAATTAAGCCTGTAGTGAACACACAAAATGGTGGACTTCCTAAACCCACTTCACCGTCTTACTGAGAAACCAGTGTGCTTTCTGATAGATTCCTCCTCAGTTCTTAGTACACAAACAGCTGGCTTTGTAATTGAATATCTTAGTTCTCTTGCTTTTTTACTGATTATTGTTGTCTGAACAATTAACAGAGACTTCTGTCAGGACATGATTCATCCTTGGTACTATAAGTTGTATTCTTTTTGTGTAAATCTATGTGTTCGGTTGTGTCGTAATTTGTTACATGATAACATGATGAACACACCGCAGTATTTTCTGAATGTACCTTATGGGAAGGAAGTTATTAATGGATGGAAAATATACCCTCCTTCTTTTGTAATTATGGGCACTGGAGTTTTTAGTAGTTAATTCATCCAAGATAAGGATGAAGATTCCTGTCATGTTCTGTGTGTTGCAGTGCATATCGGCTCTTTGTACCAGCCTGCATTGTGTTATATCACCCTGTGAGAGCCTTAGATCTGATGGTGGTATTTGGAGATTATTTAAGGTATAGAATGAAGCTTTCAGTAGATTTTGCATAGATCAAATTTATTGGTAACATGCTCTTTCTGAACTGCTTGTATTCTGTTTAGGGAAGATTAATTTCATACTAAGCTTGTGATAGCAACTGAGAATTGTCAAGAGATTCATAATCCATTTCAAAATGTATGTATGTGTGAAAAAATGATGAATTATTTCTCCTCTCCCCAATTTGTATAGTTAATTTTGCAAGCATGCCTCTCCATCTGCTTCTGTTTTCCCAGAGCTACTCCTCTGTTCTGTGTTGCGTATCTCCTAACCTGATGAAGACATGTACTGGCACTCCTTAGACAGCAGTGTTAAAGTATTCCAGGATACACATTTTTGTCTGAAATGTTGTCTTCTTGCGTATTTTCCCATAGCTTACCTGTTACCTGTAGCAGTGTTAATGTTTTCTGGAATATGCATTGTTATCTGAAATGTCTTCTTTATTGTTTTCCCATTGGTTGCACATTTTGAATGTGTTTTGGCAGACATAAATTACCTGAACTGTTGTCATCTCGTTTATTTTCCCCGTGGGTTGCATGTTATAGGGAACATCATTAATATGTTGCATTGTTATGTGAATTGTTGTTTTCTTTTGATGTTCAGGTGACCGTGCATCGTGATAAATTCTTATAGTAAAACAACTAGTTGCACCAACTTCTCAAATTTATTTTTGGAATAAAACTCTACATGTTTTGGACAGTTCCTCTGTCCATCATGAGCAGGATCAGGATGGAACCAGTTCCATCCTGATCCTGCTCGCAAGCTGTATGACATATACCATTGCTGTGTGTACAGTTAAAAATTGCTGATGATGGAAAGAGGAACTGTCCGAAACATGTAGAGTTTTATTCCAAAAATAAATTTGAGAAAT
>Ga0123352_10010016_pt1 | contig 14872 bp, 10 predicted proteins | sample TergutLab28metaG_FD_89700 | JGI IMG/M metagenome (GOLD analysis project Ga0123352, IMG submission 89700) | Labiotermes labralis P1 segment gut microbial communities from Petit-Saut dam, French Guiana - Lab288 P1 | ecosystem: Host-associated > Arthropoda: Insects > Digestive system > Gut ... | reverse complement strand
TCTTCAGAAATGTCCTGCAGTTGCCGCAAGATTTCTTCAGGTCCGAGGTTATGGGCTCGTTGACGATGCATCCTGACCAGCGGTCTGGCCTAAACTGCCGACTCTCCAAAACGGAAGTGGCACTGTCCCATTACGTCATCACTAGGTGACCGTTCCCTTCTTCCCACGCTATGGCGACTGCAAAAACTACGGCCTTGAATCAGTACATGGGACGCCAGCTACGGCAGCGGTCAGAATGACCGCGTCTGGTGCTTGAAGGTAGCGTCTTCAATCTATGGTACCAGAGGTACCAGATGCGGAAAAGTTTGACTCTCCCATGTTGTAGACACTCAATAATGAAAAGTCTAAACGTGCCGCATTAGAACAATACACGGATTCAGAATAATAGAGAGTCAAAAATCAGCAGCAGTCAAATTGACTGCCTTGGCGCTTCTAGTGTTAAATGTCAGATTGCTGTTTTTCCATGTCTCATCTAGATTTAAAAAAATCTTCATTTCAGATCAAATTTATTTAATGTAAGCAAGAAACTACACCACCACTTAACAAACAATACTTTGTCACTGTGTCAAAATAATTCTCTTTATTTGATATTTTTCTCCATTGAAATCCAATTTTTTGACGGATTCTTCTCAAAGACTGCTCCACTCACTGAATGTGTATTAAGTTGCAAAAATTTTCTCATCAACATAAATTCTGTGACAGTTCTTTTAACTGCGCATAAATAGAATGGTCAGAGGTGGCATTTCTTTCATGTTTTCAATGTCTGTTCTTCCCTGGAGTTTATAGAGAGCTTCCTTCATTTGTCATTGTTCTCCCTTCAGATGTTTCTCACTGATATGCACAAGAAGTGGGTTAGAGTGAGACTTTTGTCCACTGCTTTGTATTTACACAGGCAATTCATATTGTTTTTATTACTTCCTACACTCTACTGTGAATGGTTTTGTCTTTCTATTAATCACCATTTGTTGGGTGTTTCCTTTGTAACAAGGATATAGTCAAATTTATGCGGAACTATCCAAACGGGACACTACAGAAAAGATCTGTATTATCTCACATGCGCAGAGCTCGATGGCACTTCCACCTAATGTATTTTTAACTGGAACACGATGGTTACTGGTTACCAGCAAGGGTTGGTCAACTTTCCCAAGCACAAACCACTGCCAGGGTCAACTGCAAGCCCCACAGTCATTCTTAGTATCTGTCTCCGCAGAAAAATGGGCCCTGGTTGTGATCCATTACTGAGATGGTACATGGGTACCTACTGAGCATGGGGTGGAGTTTGCAATTGAAGACACATTAGCCTTAGACTGCATGTAGTTGGCAGTTAATAAGCAGCTGGTTGTTTTTTCTGTTCACTAATTACATACATTATATGATTTATGTAATGTCACTGTTAGTGTGATAGGCTGTCTAGAATAAGTTGATAGAATTATCAGCAAATGATGAATGGGAAAGGGTGTGGAAGGAAGCAGTTAAGGTCTAATTTCAGGTACTAGCTCCTGGGAAGGACTAAGGAAAGCTACATATTTCCTCAAGATAGCCATTGTTTGGGCCAATACTTGAACCTAGCACCCCCTATATATGAATCATCGGTGTTACTCAAACCTGACTATAGGTGTTCGTTGTTTTTTGAAGAAATATCGTACTGAATGTAGCAGTCAACTGAGCACCAAACTCACTTCATGTATAGAATGTTCTGGTTTCTGTTTTTGGCCATATGGGTTTTGGTTTTGGTTTTGGTTATTTGCTGCCCAGAGTACACGAAAATAGGCCACAGTAACTTCCACATTATTTTCAGCTTCACTAGGGTAGTGTGTGTGTTGTGTTTTATTACTTCTGAATTAGTGATTACCAGTATGTTCACTTTTATTTTAAAATGTTGTCATGAAATATATGATTGGTTACAAGTGTAAGCGTGCCATCAGAAACACCCCCTGATGCATCTGATGGCATGTTAGCACTAGAGCAATAAAGATATATTCCAGACATACTAGCAATAAAATTAATTCCGGCAGCACTGAGCTGGACTTTTAGAACTCATCTGTGTGGCTTATGGTTTTGTCTGAGCAAGAAGTTTGTTATTCATCTGAATATTCATGTCTCTTTTACATTTGTGCCACTTCTGTTCATAAATTGTTACCCATATTTCAGACACTTGATTTGGTACTGCAGCAGCACCTCTGTGACAGCATTAATCCTCACATTTTTACTCAGCTGTTCAGGAAATGCCTTCTGTTGCAGAAGGCAGGCATTCATTACTGCCATCATAAAGGTCTGCTGTGATGCTGTATTGTATGCCAGTTCAATCAGTTTATATCGTCACAGTTTTTCTTTAAGTGTGGTATTTAACAGTCCTGTCAGTTGCAAAGATTGTACAGGGCATTTCATAATGTACTCAGGGATTAGAAAACTGTATTATAGGAAAACCGTAGGACACGTATTTACGAAAACTGTACAGACTGAAGGAACAACTCAAAAATTTTTTCCCAGTAAGTTGTTTTTTATCGTAGTGCATATTTCTGCCAATAGGTGATGCGAGTGTATGTAGTGAGAAAATGCCCACTCCGGGGGAGAAAGCATTTTGTGTGTTGGAATATCACACACAAGTAAGTCTGTGATTACTGTGCAACGTGCATTTCATGCAAAGTATGCAAAGGACTTGCCTACAGCCAAGACCATTTGTGCGTGGTACATACAATTTACTGAAATGGGTGTCTGTGCAAGCAGAAAGCACCCATGTTGATGCGTGTGTGGCAAGAATTTGAATATCATATCGATGTGTGCCATGTCACCCATCATGTACACATTGAACATTTCTAGTTGTCAAAAAAAACTTTTTCAGTTTTCCTGTGGCTGCGAGGCTGTGAACAATTCCATTAAGGTAGGTCCTTTGGTTTTCTTGTTATAAATGTTTGTAATCATGGAGAACATAATGAAATGCCCTGTATAATGGAGATTAACGAATGAGTATGGACAATTGGCAGAATGATACTGACAGAAAAGCCCAAGTACTCGGAGAAAAACCTGTCCCAACACCATGTAGTCCACCATAAATCTCGGAAGGACTTGGGTTGGATTGAACTTGTAGCTGCCATGTTGACAGAATGGCAGCAGACCACATGAGCCACATCACAGCCTCTCACAGCTTATTTATATATTTATGTAACTTTATCCTAACATACATCTTAGTCCTTGTGCAGGATTTCCCACCCTAACTTGTTAGCTACCCTGAGGTGTCTCACACATGGTCATTTAGGAAGTACCATGATTGCCACCAGTGGTCTCATGCAAAACAAAAGTTAATGACAGTAAAAAATATGGTGATACTGATGTTCTGTAACTCCACCATTGGTATGTAGAGAAGGAAGACTAACCTCAGGGTTTGGGAGCTGCTGGTGATTCATAAGTGAGGAAAATCATGAATGTACACAAGAGATATTAGCCTGGTACCTGTGGACCAACAAAGTAAAGGGGACTCGATAGCCAAAGTGCTAAATTGTGTATGTCATAATCTTTCCCATATGTGCTACATGTCCAGGTTGTCTAAATCTTCCTTGTATATCCCTTTGCACGAAGCTGCTTTGTGTACCCATCACAGGTATTGCACTTACAACATGGCAGGTGCATGCTGATCTTTTCCTTTATTTTAATTCTTGTTTGGGCCCTATTTCTCAGTAATGTGGTTGCTGCCTGTTGTTAATGTTGATCATGTTTTGGGTTTCTTATACCATGTAGCATTAGGTGTAATCACACAGTGTGGAAATCCAAAAAAGCATGATCCACATCAACAGACTATCCTCAAAGGAAACTACTTATAAAGACAGCCTTCATTATGTACGCTCTAGTTACCCGCATTTTCACTTGTCCACCTAAGTACAGTCTTCCACCTGCTGCTCTCCCATTCAGGTTATCTGACACTGAATGCCCAGCGGCCCAGTAATTTTTCAACCATTTTGCCTTAAAACCGTTCAAGTCCCATTCATAGTAGAAATACAAGCTGGCTGGATTGACGTGACAAACCACGCCATCTCAATTTTACAAGAGGGCTTGTTCAGTTCTCAGTAAATTCTGCAAATTAGTATTCTGTTAAGTGACACATAGGTACTAATAGTAATGTTCATCAGTCATATCTGGCATCTCAGATATAAAAATGACAGTGCCTTAAGCATGTTGAAGAAATCACAAAAAATTAAAACCAACAAAATACAGTAGGGTCTCATTTTACGACGATTCACTTTTACGACCCTTACAAAGTCGGATCTACCACTCCCAACTTGTAGTGCATCACTGTCGCAAACCTGTCCCTACTTAATGAGCTTCTAGCTCTTTTCCAAAGTGCGTGTGTTTCTTCTTTTTCTATTTTAGTGCAGTTCGTTTAAGTTGATTGTGATTTTTCCATCCATGACGTCCATCAAAAAGACGGATAAGAAGAAAAATTCAAAACAGTTGACGTTACATTCTTTCTTGATGTCTTCTGAACCACGGCTTGGGCCTTCTTCAACAAAATAAAAATAGATTTGATTTTTTTTTTCAATTATCTGTGTAATTTTCTATATACCTAATTCATTCAATTAAAATTTTGTTATAATGTAAAGAAATATTGTAAATTATAAAATTGACTAATTTATTAGGCCCATGAACCTATCTGAATTGAAACCATTTAAATAGTACTCGTTTTACGACAATTCAATTTACAACCAAATATTCGAGAATGTAACCCCGTCATAAAATGAGACCCTACTGTACGCTGTTTTTAGAGAAAAGCTGTGTGTGTTATTAACCTGCTACATGTTTCAGCCCCTCTGGTACATTATCGAGGAGCTTCATATATTACATTAGGAAGTGTAAAAGGATTAATATTACATATAGCAATAAATCATTTATGCATGTACAATCTTAAAGTGTTAAACTGACAATTTATTTGAGTATATTATTTGTATTGTTTAAAATTAATTAATTCATGCTCCTTTTCAATTTAGTAGTTCTGTTAGTAGATTCAGTTTAATTCTTGGAAATAGAGATAATAGGTGTTTTAATCAATTACTGGCCATTTTTAGGTGCATTCACAAAATTACAAAAAGCTTCTACCAGCTTCATCATGTCTGCCTCTCCACGTGGAACAACTCGAATCCCAGTGGATGGATTTTCATGAAACTTTATATGTGAGGATTTTTCAAAAATCTGACAAGAAAAGTCAAGTTACATTACAAATGACAAGAATAACGGGAACTTCACATGAAGGCATGTATATATCTCACTCATGGCTTCTTAGAATGAGAAATGATTCAGCAAAATTTGTAGAGAGAAAAAAAATTTTGATTCTTTCCAAAAAAAAAGTCATTTCTATGATGGGGGGGGGGGGAATGATGGAGCCAGACAGACCGCAGGTGACAATATAGAATAGCAAATGCATTTTTCATGCTGGATAACGAAGGCTGCAGACATACACAGTAGAATATTTAATACTTATTGCTTTTCACAGTAACAGTGGTACACGAATGTGCTTCAGTGTTACATTTTTGCATGCATTGCCTTCCTTGTAACAATTTAAAATGATAACATGCCTAGTGGTCTATTGATGTATGCAGTATTAATCCTTTTACACTTCTCACTCGAATACTTGAAGCTCCTCAATAATGGACCAGATGGGCTGAAATGTGTAGCAGTTTAATTACAAACAGTTAGGGCTTTTCCTAAGAATTGTATTTTGTTGATTTTAATTTTTGTGATTGGCTAAAGAAATGCATGGTGATAGATGTCAAAGAGAATTTTGGTGTAACTTTGAAGTTTGTGTATTAACGTGGCCTGTTGTAAGTGTAGCATATTGAACTGAAATGGCATTTATTTTACTGTAAAACTGTCCTCTACCGGTGGTACATGAGGCAACATCTCTGAAGGCAGGTTTTTACACAGCACTGAAATATGTCAAACCTTTTTTCATGCACTAAGAAGTACTTTTCGTAGCAGGTGTTTGAACATAATTGATCCACCACTTGGTAAGTGAAGTAACAGTGTGTTGGAGGTATACAGTAAAGGTAAGAGCTTTCTGAGGTCATTTTACTTTTTTTTATGCTTACTGGATGCTGATTCATGTACTGTGGTTAATTTTCCGAAGGTTCCTGTTCTGGTAATCCACAACTATTTATTTGTCTTGGGGACATAAATGAAATTAATTTATGTTACCTGTGGAAAATACATAATAAGAAAGTAAAGAACCCCGTTCTGAAGTCTATGTACTATATTACAAAGTACACCATTTGCAGCCCTCTTTATTTTGGTCTTAATTGGTACCTATGAAAACAACAAGATGATCAATGTGTTTTTCTCATTCAGGAAATTAATACAAATGTATTACATATCTCATCACTTAATGTCTTTTCTTGTCTTCATACCATATAAGATGTGTCCCTTTTTTAAATCATGGTCATGGACACCAAAACACTAAACCCAGTGTCTTCTTCTATAGAAAGATGCACTTACAGTTAGTTTTGGAACTGGGATGGCCTGCTGGAAGTCTAATGAAATTACTGATGAGTTATGCATTTCTCCTGCTTCATGCTTGTGTTGGTCATCTGCCATTGTGTTGGCCATGCAAATGCAAAGTTCTCTGTTCTTAGTCAACTCAAGTTTTTTATTGTCACTTTAAAATTCAGTAAGAATTTTGAGCTAATAACAAGCTTGGCAAGTGTCTGATCTTGAAAGTTTGGAAATATATTCAATGCCTTGAAATAATGTTACTTGCTGCCTCTCTCTAAAATCTTATAATCCATAAAATGCCAAAATTTGTCTTACACAATTTGGTTTTCACACCATTTTAATTTGATGCTTAGCTGTAAAATTCCTACTTGGAATTTGTTTTCAGTTTTTATATGAGTATTCATTTTGTTTCAGTGCATCCAAATAATTATATATTTTGTGGATAAAATGAACCGAATCCCGAAAAACTACAGATTTATGGTTTCTTTACCATCAAACTTGGATTGACACTTGCTTCAATCACATGCTGACATTAAATGGTACCCAGTTATACTTTTACTTATCCTCTTGGTGTAATCTTTAACCAGAGCTCTTCTTCCTGTTATTCATACTGAACGAAACTGGTTCATGGCTTTTCCACTCACTTGTTGGAGTATTTTATTCTGCTTTCTGAGCTTTTATACTGAAATATTTTGTTGAATGTAGATTAGACACGATATAGATGAATATTAGGTTCAGTGGGCATGGTATTCTGACCAATTCCCAGCAGCAAAGAATAGAAAATAATATTAACCCATACCATAATCTGCGAAAATATAGGCTTAAATAGAAACAACGTGATCAGTCACATTGTTCTGTATTCTAACGAACGTAATCGAATTATACTGTGTTATGCAAAGTAACTGACTTTCAATGGCATTCTTTTCCAATGTTACATTTTAAACGCGCCGCCATTTGTGAACGAAGGTCGCAAAGGGAACATATCCTGTGTGTGGACGCGTTGCAATTCGTTATTTGCCGTGCTGGTAGACACAAAATGGCGTCATGACGCAGTAACTTAGTTTATCACGGATTATCATCAAGAACTGCTTGGTAGCGTGTGATTTCGTATTATATCCGTTAATAGACGTTTCTAAAGTGTAATATGTCGGGAACAAAAAGACGCTGTGTAGCCTTAAATTGTGAGGGTACCAGTACATTGACACATCGTTTTCCAAGAGATTACGAAAGGTAATCTAGTGCAGATTTTCAATAAGTGTGCCGTCTATGTAGCTCCCGCCACAGGATTAGAAGTAATACCCTGCCCCGCTGTCCTTTCAAATCGTGTTGTTGTTAATAAAGTGCTAATAGATGCCCAATTTCGTAAGTTATCTGTGATAGTTAGTCCCATTTGTTGATGTGATTGACTGAATGTAACTAATTCGAACTGCTGTATATCGGATGTCGTTGATGCAATCCAAGTCACTTTCGCCCTCATTTTATAATGTGGTGAGCGATTATGAAGTCATTTTCTTGACGTAATGTTCTCTTCGTAAGTCGAAATAAAGTGCCTGCTTTGTTTAGTTTGGTTGAATCACACTAGTGTCCAAGAATTTTATCTTTTTCGGACCTTGCATAACACGTACAGTACTAACGACAGATACAATAGCATCAGTTCGTAACAGTATTTTGTAAAATGCGAAGGGGGCCATTATATGTGAGCATCTTCAGTACGCTGTAAGACAGTTACAGACGTACCATAGAATTAAGTTGGATATTTGTGAAGTTGGGTTGGATTTTGAGAATTATTTTAAAATTAGTAGGAATAATCGTGTATAACAAATTACGCAGCCAAGACAGTATGCACAAAACACTAGTCGTACTTAACCTCAACAACCCAGGTTCTGAAAGGTGTATTGGTGTGAGGTTACGGTAATGTTAAACTTGAAATATGTTAATGGTAGTAATGTTAAATATAATATGTGTGAATGAATGTCTTTGACCCTCTACCGGTATTCAGGTAGTATGTAGACAGCTGTTATGGCAGTATCATACCAGCAAACAGTTCTTGCATACCAGCAAACTTGGTAATCGATCATTTTCCAGTTCATTGCATGCTTTTGACTTGCTAAAACTATTGAGTACCAGCAGACATATTTGTAGAATTAATTGACATATGTACATACAATGTACATCCTGTGATATTCAAATTTGCATCTTGAACTTCTCAAAAACGTGTTCCCGAGTAGATGAGGAGAGAATAGAATCTATTTACATTCCATAGATCCTTTATAATACAAGATTGTAGAATATGTCATAGGTTGAATGTAATTAAATATATTATGATATGGGTATGAAAAGTGTGGGTTGTGCAGCTACTGTGACCATCTTATAAGAATACAGTATTTTGTACAGGCTATAAATTCTGTACATAAACTATTACTGAGAAGCAAAATAAACCAAAAGATGTAATTTTTTGCATGTGTGTGTGTGTGTGTAATAATATTGATGTGATACACTTATGTTATCAGTACAGATGCAGATTTAAAGGGCGAGATCCAGTGAGAACTAAAATTGTAATAGATAACAAAATTATTGAACAAGTAAATTTGTTTAACTATTTAGGAAATATGATATTTTATGAAGGAGAGTTGGACAGTGATAACAAATTAAATAACTTTTTGAAAATTACAGGTATTTTAAATAATGTGTTCAGACCACAAAAAACCCTTAAGAAAACAAGAATAAAACTGTACAATACACTAGCCCTTCCATTCTTGTTATATGGCAGCAAAACTTGGACTATTAAAGCAAGGGACACCAGAAGAATAACAGCAGCAGAGATGAAATACATGAGAAGAACAGTAGGATACACTTGGACAGATTACAAAACAAATGCACAAATTGCAAAGGAGTTAAAAATAACATCAATTTTGGACAAATTACTGGAATACAAGAGAAGCTGGATACAGCATGTAAATAGAATGCCTCGAAATAGGTTACCCAGGGTAATGAAACACTACTCCCCAACTGGTAGAAAGAACCGTGGTAGACCTTTGAAGAGACTAATGGGTACATGAGACCGGAACGGGTCAACAAGTGGCCCATCTCCATGACAGATAGATGATGATGATACAGATACAGCCTTTAAGATATGAACATTTGGTAATATGTGTTTTGTGAGAAGCAGAAAAACAAGTATTTCTGTGTGTGTGTGTGTGTGAGAGAGAGAGAAAGCGAGCAATTTTGGTCTACAGTGCTAGAAGAAGCAAGTATGAGCATTGAACAATGATAGAATGATAATGACAGGTCAATTAAAATACTCATAGAAAGCTGTCCTACTATGTCCACTACATATCTCATGTGGACTGGCCTTAGATGAAACCTAGGTTTCCATAGTATTGTGGTTGCCCTTGTAACTAGTAGGGTTATTTTCCTTAGGCTTGGTCAAGAGACAAGATTATGGTAAGAATTTTGAATTCTTGGTGCCATATAAGTGACTAATGATTTGGGTGAATTAGGTTAAGTGATAAAATTTTGAGGTTAATCATAGTGTGTACAGTATACGGAGGTAAGATTTAATACATTTCAGTAGTTATTGGATAAGACTGATAAGCAAGGAGTGTTCATTAGAGTGGAGGCAATGCAATAACTTATCTTCTGTTTTACTGTGGAAGTAAACTGGGGAAAAGAAGGGTGTGTTGGAACTGCAGGGGAAAAGAAAGAAATAAGATGGCAAGGTGGAGATTATGGGTGTGGAAATTGTAATGGTGTAGAAGAGGAACTAGGGAAGACCGGTGGCCCAGATGTGGTACAGTGGAGGATGTTAACACTCTTATTGTAAGATGTTCCCAACCTACAAGTGGAGAAAGGAGGCTGTATGTGGGATAAGGAGTCCTCACAAACAGTTTTAAAGAACACTGGGCTGTGGTATTAGCAAATATCCTAGAGAGTCAGAATTATGTCCTGTTTAAAGTTAGAGATAAGTGGAAACAAATGTATTAAGAAAATTGATATTTTATGTGCTGATAATAATTACAGATCAATGTGGGGGAGCAGGTAGATGTAAATTGCTAAGTTAAGTCTTTACAGCACTGTGTGTGTTAATGGGGAAGGATTTGAGATCTGTGCTTTTTGGGGATTTTACACAGCAGAGAATGGTAGTTTTTTATTGGCATTAACAAAGTAAAAAGGGAGTCTGGTTAGTCCCTGCCATACAAGAAATAAACCAAACAAAAGAGAAGGGTACAGAATGGAAATTAACCTTACATAAACCTGAAAAAAATTAACCCCATTATATCTACAGATCAAAACAACAAAGAAAGCTTGACCCATGCAGATGGGACCAATAGGCTATCATGCAACATTGGTCACAAACTACCATTCTGCTTCTGCATAAAATCCCAAACGAGTGCAGATTTAATTTACGCGGTGGCGGAAGCGTGAAATTGTGGGGAAGGATTTGTTATTACCGCTCGAATTTTCTGTGGCATGTTTTTCGTACATTATGCTCACTGAATAGTAAAGCATATGGTGATATCGCTGCCTTTTTGTCACCATCTAAAATAACAATAAACTTCGTACTGGAGACTTGTATTACAGTATTTATTAAAAATCCTACAAAACAACTGTTCTCTGGGCAAGGACACATTCCTGTATTAATTGGATAATTTTTATTTTTCCATTACCATGTTCTGCATGGTCAAATTGTTTCTGATTTGCACTTCTCTTGAAATTACAAAATTAACAGTTGCTGGATGAGAAGGGCTGAAGTTTTGATATCATTGGAGTTTAGGAAGCCAAAGGGTTTCTTTTATTCACTTCCTGTTTTCACATTTGAAGATTGTGACTGTTTAAACCAGTTTCACTTGTGATAGGCTAAGAGTACTATAAATCTTATGATCAGGAAGAAGAAGAAGAAGAAGAGAGTGTGTGTCCCGACTGTACACGGTCAACCCCTGATTAGCAGCACTGTCGCTTAGTGCTTGTGAAAGTCTGTGAATATAAATTCCCTACTGTACTGTGTTTCAGTATACTGCTGCCTTCAGTATACTGCCACCCTTAATATACCACCATCAATTGTAGTGAACAGTGGCACTGTATGGGGGTTTCAGTGTTACATGTTAGTTTGCCAGGTGCCTTGTCTTGTCACCACTCTACTACTAGAGAGTTTAGTGATTGTGCTGTGCTTCCACAGTCTCTTAATGGCAGTGTGTATCCGTTGCTGTATTGTGCACAGATATATGTTGTTGAGGTTTGTGTAGGCTGTTTGTGGTACAATGTGTACAGTAAATCATGTGTAGCTGTGACAGTTTTGAAATTTGATCTTCACAGTCATCTGTTACCATAGTATCTGCATGTTATAAGTCTTCCAGAAGGGCGAGTTCCGTTATGTACCTGTCTTGCAGCCTGTAGTATGGTGTGGTTTGTTGCGGGTTATAATTCTCCTTGATGTCTTCATTGAAGACTTCTGTTCTACATACATTGTTCCTCAATCTGGTTATCATGCATTTTGAGATGCATCTATAATAGCATTTTTGGTATAGTAACCATGCAATTTACTGAACATCTGAGGAATCTGGGTGCAGTTACCACCAGGGGCAAAGGATATTTCCTTCATTACATTCAAACCAGCTGTGGGGTCCACCCATCCTCTGGTGGTACAGGTGCCAGGGGTTCTTTCTCGGGGGATAAAGTGGCTAGGACTGGAAACTGACCACTCATGTCTATCTACTGCCACTTCGTAAATCTGAGTTTTATACTTAAGGATTTTTTAGAGTTTTTTCTGTATCAGCTGTGTGCTATAGGTCATTGCAAGAGAGACTTGGGCTGAAGAGTGGCTTTTACTGTACCTGATGATAGCAAAGGTTAGGTTCAGTATGTCATGAATTGCTCAGATTACAGCAGAAACCAATTTCTTCATGTTCAGTTATCAGTTAGGGTCACACTATCTCCTACTGCCATGTAGTTGAGCCAAGATAACCCAAATAAGAGGACTGACTGTGGAATTGTATTTTCTCATTATTAACTCAGTTTTTTGCAACACCTTTCTGCTGTGTAACCAATCCAAAACTTTTTCATATTTCTAGAAGTCGACTTACACTAATGTGGATTTCATGGGTTTCAGTTATGAGCTCTCTCATGGTTTGAAAGGTCAAGTGTTGTAGGAATGTACTGTATATGTGGAATTTTAAGTCACTAAAAGTGGGCTCCTTTACTTTACTTTCCATTTTCTTATATTGAACACCCGTAAGTTTATAACAGTTTACATCACCATTTCACTGGGTATGAATTGGCTACATTCAAATTGTGTAAAAATTCTTAAAGAATGATTAACCTCAAATAGTCACTGTTTGAAGTCCTTGAAATAGATCAGATCTCAGGCACAGGAATTCTGCAAAGTGCAAAACACAAGTCATTAAATGCATACTGCATTTTTATGGCAGAACTTATTAAAGTCACAAAAAAGTTATCAAAATAAATAGACCATCGTCACAAAAAAGTTATCAAAATAAATAGACCATCGTATACATGTTTGTTGAATAAATTGATTAACATATCCCTGATATTGGTCAAGTAGTACCTGCAGGGGGAAAACCTGTATCAGCATATGTTTGATGATTGCATAGGTTAAAATGTTTTGTATAAAATACAGGATGATCAAAAAGTCTCTGTGCACCTTATGATTACAGTACAGAAAGCAGGTGCACAGAGACTTTTTGATCAACCTGTATAAGTAAAATTAACTAATCGTATATACTGTGTAAAATGTCTGCAGTGTGGATATGACGTTTAAGTCACAGTATGATATTTCAGCTGAATCCACGCAGCAGATTTCTTTGTGAGAAGCTCATAAAATATTTCATGTCTGTTATTGAATCCTTTCCCACCAACGATTTTAGGTTTTTGCAGCAGTATAGCTAATGTATCCATTCTTCTGGGATGTGACACTGCATCAATCGGTAATTGGTACCTTACGTTTTGAGACAGCATAGTGGTATCATCTTCAAGGGTGAAATGCTTTGTAACCTCAGGAGCCAGTTACCCGTTGATGTGGTGTCATATCTCAGAAGAATGGACACCTAACCTGTTTATTACCATATTAACATGAACCTGCCACCTGAACTATCCAAAGCCAAATGAATCCATTCTGCATTCTCACGCCATGTGTCTCTGAGATTTATTTTAATATCTTCCTGCATTTTGAATTTTGGTCTCACAGATTGTCCCTTTCTTTCAGATTTTGTTTACTAATCATTGTAAGATTGTTATTAAACATGGTCTTAGGTTTACAGTTGTTATTTGTGTAACATAATTTTGTTGCACATGTTACCAGGTGCCGCATATGGGCCGAACGTGCTGGTTGTCCACAGTTGTTAGAGAAAGGTGTAGATGTCCTCAACACATCATACAGACTCTGTTCAGATCATTTCCGTGACAAATCTTATACATCTACAGAGAGGAAACGACTTTCAAATTATGCCCTTCCAGAAATATTCAGCCATAACTCTGGTAAGATTAATCATACTTCTAGAATTATCACATGACAGACTGCAATTTGGAATTAAAATTCGTTGTGTTGTGATGTAGTGGGATTGAATTGGAAGATACATTGGGATGGAGGGGACCGCGGTAGCACAGTGGTTAAAGCACTGTGCTACAAATCGGAAGGTCGCTGGTTCAATTTCAGGTGGTGTCATTGGAATTTTTCATTGACATAATCCTTCCGATCACACTATGGCCCTGGGGTCGACTCAGCCTTGAACAGAAATGAGTACCAGGAGTATTTCCTGGGGGTAAAAAGCGGTCAGTGCGTAAGGCTGACAACCTTACCACCATCCTCGGCCATTGTCACGTAATCTGGGAACCTTAACTTCCTGGAACCCTCTGGGCACCTCGGGCCTATAATGGGACTGATTTACCTTTACATTGCGATGGAAGAAACTAATAGAAAATTTTGTTTGGGAAGCGTTAAAGGCAAGCAAGACACTGCTTGGGAAGATGAAATTAGACTGAAATGTGGAAGAGTGCTTAATGACAATGCTCATGAAATTATGAAAATGTATCAGATATGTAGTTCTCATAGCAAGAATGTTAAACGCCTTGCTGGGTTGTGACATCAAGTAGTTTGGTAGGTTGTTAACCCGTGTTTCAGGGGAAGCTGCTGTCTCCATCTTCAGGATAGGAGAAAATGGAACTGAATTTTCTTTGATACATAGGTAGCCAGCCCCTAGACTCTTCAAAGGCTTATCCAAAACTGGGGCAAAACTGTGTTGTGCAAACTTTTGATCAGAATGTATGCAGATGCTCATGAAACCCGCCCCCCCCCCCCCCCCCCCCCCCCCCCCCCACCTTCTTTCTTGTTTCTTTACTTATCTTATCTATGAATAATTTGTAGTTTATCGTTTGTTAGACG
>Ga0123352_10010012_pt1 | contig 14873 bp, 10 predicted proteins | sample TergutLab28metaG_FD_89700 | JGI IMG/M metagenome (GOLD analysis project Ga0123352, IMG submission 89700) | Labiotermes labralis P1 segment gut microbial communities from Petit-Saut dam, French Guiana - Lab288 P1 | ecosystem: Host-associated > Arthropoda: Insects > Digestive system > Gut ... | reverse complement strand
GAGGCTGTCGTGGGGTCTGCATGGGTTGCAAATATGGCTGTATCATCCGCAAATGTGCCCATCGTTGTGTCCCTGGATGTCGGCAGGTCAGATGTGTATAGTATGTAAAGTAGGGGTCCCAGGATGCTTCCTTGGGGTACCCCTGAGTGGACTTGGAAGCTGCTTGAGGTTTCGTTATTGTATTTAGTTACGAAGTGGCGCTCCTGTAGGTATGATTTCAGTAAGCTGAAATATTTTGTGGGGAGAATTTTTTTTATTTTGTAGAGGAGTCCTGGGTGCCATACTTTATCAAATGCCTGGCTGACATCTAGAAAGGCTGCTGTGCAAAACTGACGGTTTTCGAGTGCTTTGTTGATGGTGTCCGCCACTCGATGACATTGTTGAATTGTAGAGTGAGCCTGTCTGAATCCGAACTGATGGATCCATGTAAAGTAGGTGTGATATTTTTGTCTTTGGTTCGTGCTCTTCATATCCTGTGTTCAAACTATTCAGTTGTTCAGTGAGAGGGATTAAGCAAATGCAAAATAGCAGTGGTGATAGTGAGTCTCCTTGAAATATTACACGTTGTATTTTTATGTCTTCTGTTTCTATTAGCTTATTTTCTATGTGTAGGCACATACGTGTTCTTCAGTAGTTCATGACCTTCTTGGTGAATGATATAACTTTATTATTGATTACTATTAACTCTAGGGATTTGATTATCCAACTGTGTGGCACCCTGTCGAAAGCTTTCTGATAATCAATTCATGACATACACAATTTTTTTCTGCGGTTACCTTCTTGTAGTATTGCTTTTGAAATTAGCAGCTGATCTTTGCATCCTTTTGGTCCGCTGCAGTATCCTTTCTGCTCTTTTGGCATCAAATTTTCACCAGCCATATATTTTTACATAGGCCTGCTTATAATAGACGTCATAAGTTTGTATATTTTAAGCAAACAGGTCACAGGACTCTAATTCTTTGGATTTTCAGTATTCCCGTTACTCCTGTACTCCGGTATTTAATCTTCTTCAATATGTTTGTTAAACAGTACAGCTATATGCTTGTGTGTTGCTGTAAGTCGCTTAAGCCAAAAATTTGCTATTTGGTCTCTTCCAGGAGCTTTCCACTTTAGCGTTGTTCTTAGCGCATCTTCAACGTCTTTTTCACATACTGGGCTTCATTCCATGCTTGGATTTTGTTGGTACTAGTTTTCGATCCAGCGTGCCTCTCCAATATGTTGAACTTCTTTCCCATATATTTCCCTCCAAAAGTTCTCCACTTCCTCTTTGTCTGGTGCAGTTTTCTCACTGGAATATGTCTGCCTGAGACAGTTATAAAATTTCTTGCAGTCTGTCCTAAACAGCTTATTTTGGTATTACTGGTTTTGTCTTTTCCTGTATCTACATAATCGTTGCGTCTTTGCTGAAACCTTCTGTTTAAGCTCTTCAATCACTTTATCCAAATTTTCTTTCTTCTCTATGTTATATTTCTTAAGTAATCTGGTTCTTTTTACTTTCCGTACCTTTCTGTTATCTCTTTTTATTTCCACCAAAGCTGACAGTTCCTTTCTAATATCATTTATGATCTCCTGTATGTGTCTAACCCACGGGAGTGTTTCTGATATCTGTGTTTCTAATTTATACTCTCCTGTTCCATTTATTTCTTCTGTAATAACTGCTGCTGCTGCTGCACAAATCAGGGGGTTTAACTGAGTGATATTTTAGATTTTTTCCGTCTAGTATTCTTTCCATTGCTTTATTTGCCATTTGCATTATTGCTTTTATTTTAAACATATTTTGGAGTTTCTGTAATCTTGGTCTCTTGTCAATTTATATTTGTGTCACCTGATAATATGTACTTTCAATTTTTCTTTTAATTTGTGAATCTGATTCCTTTGTTTTTGAATTTCCGTTTCTTCTTCTGTTGTAGATGCTGCGTCCGCCTTCTGTTCACCATCCTTATGGTCCCCGAGTGTTCTAGCTCTTCTTCTTCTCTTTCTTCCAGGCGACTTCTCTGACTTTCTTGCTGTTCCCTCCTTATATCCTCGACTTCCATCTCCGTTATCTTTTTGTGTTTCATAATATAATTTCTCTGGTTCATTAGTTATTATTATTATTATTATTATTAGTATTCACGGACAATAAACTACTAATTGTACGAAAGTAAGAAAATGCTGAAGGCACCATTATTAGAAGCTTACAAAAAGCTATCATACAGAAGTTAGATGCAAAATTTTTCTGTATATCGTCGCCAGAATTTTAATGTATTTGTGACTGACGCCAAATGTTCATCTTCATTCGAAAGGTGAAATTATTTCCATATAGGACTTAAGCCATTCTTGCAACAATTGTTGTCACGACCTGCATTTCAGACGCAGCTTTATCAGTGTTGTTTCTTCGGTTGTATCCTATACGCACAACATTAGCCGTAACTCAGCACGAAGTACATTTGACGACGGCCCAGAACATATATTCTTCATTTCCATGGCACAACAGCAGCTGCTAGTGGGCCTGAGCCTGATCCTAATCGAGGCTTCACGTTCGCCCACAGTTGGACACACTACAGTTGGTATGACTCTTCTGTCCTATTCAATTGGTACCGGGTCTTTGCCGGGGTTAAAGCGGGGGGGGGGGGGCATGGCTTTGCCCTTTCCCCCCCCATCTAGTGCTGGGGTGTTCCCATTTGCAGGGGTCAAGTAGTCCAGAATTTGCTTGAAACTTACAGATGGGTCTTGTAGGTCATCCCGCAACGTCGGTAAACATTTGCCAACCAACGCTGTTTAACATCCCAGAAGAACGGAAGCTTCACCTGTACTGCGGAGGAAGCCTCAACTCTCACATAAACGTTCCGTTATTGATTCGATGGTAATTCTATCAGGATAGTTAATGGTGAAAATATTCTGACCATAAAAGATGAAAGGTAAATTTTGTATTAGAACAGGCCCCGGCGGTCCAGAGGGGGAGTAGAGTTATAGCTCTACTTTTTCTTTAAACTCGACTCTAGATGGGATGGGTGGTCAGCGCCACACCCCGACCGCTTCAACACGGGAAAGAACCGGTCCACTGGGCCGGTCTGGACGGGTACGGAAAATCTCGCCTACACCGGGATTCGATTCCCGGACGGTCCAGCCCGTAGCGAGTCGCTAGACCGACTACCTTCATGTATCATATATATTTATGACATAAAAATTGAGAGCTAAAAGCATACAATACTACAACTATGTAGTGTAACAAGTGTGTACTTTTCCGTTTGTATACTCCTGTCTGATGATGGCTCTTTTTATAGGTCAGTCGAAGCCTAATGAATTTCAACATAATTAATAAGAATACTTCTATGACTGACAGTACTCTCCTAGCCTTTGTGTCTTTAATATCGCTTTCAAAAATATTCGTCGCAAAAAATCGTATGAGTGTTAGTCTCAGTCGTTTGACGGCGACGATTATGGAAGCTAATGTTCTTGAACACGACGCCGTGTAGCCTGTTGGGTATTTACAAAATATTTATACTCTGAAAGGGGGGTAGGAGATATCCACGGAAGGCTGGTGACGAAACAAGACTTGCTCCAAACTGTATCAAAATTAAGATGCAAACAGCTAGTTTTGAACGATGGGACAAGAATTCATGACCAATTCAGATGTATTCCTGAATTTTATCTTCACTAAATTATAAGGAGCATGAAACAAACTGAGTCACGTAAAACTGCATGTCACGTGAGATATGAAATATGCACCTACGGAATATGAAACGATATTGCTGCTTATATTGTGATCTTTGGTTAAAAAAACGATATCAGTCATAAAATATAATAATTTAAAGGTTATACCAATTTCCTCGAATTATAATGGCACAGACACATGGCAGAACTTAATTTGTGCAATTATGAAACATTTGCACGAATATCGCCTGTTATTATGAAACGAGAAACTTTGTGGGCAATTAGCTGTAATTACAACCATCCACCACTCCCCTCGGCTTTACAGGTGGCATAGTCATAACGACAAAACTAGTTGCTTGCAATTAATTCTTGCACTCAGCCAGTGTTTCCCAACTTGATCTCATTATTTGCACAATTTTATAACCTCAGTATCTAGAAAGAAATTTGTTGTTTTGGGGAATTCGTGAAAATGACTGAGAGATCTTTATTGGGAGAGTGTGAAATAAACGATGTCAAAGAGTGAGTTATGAATTGAACGGACAAAAAAGTTGAATGTAGGTGAAATGAAGAAGAAATGTGGGATAATTTCAAGGCTTGTCACATGCTACAAAGTAGCCACAGTCTGTTTCATGCTTCTGAAGCAAGTACATCAGTTGCCATATATCTCCCATATCATATCCGCGGATAAGATAGTCCTTATAATGTATTTAGACTCGGTTTTCCCTTCGAAGTATTGAGTTCTAGCCGTCTTATGATTCCTGAAAAGTTGAGCTGAGAGACATCAGTCTAAGTCACAGGTCGTGTTTCCAATAACATAAATCCGTTTGCGTCAGGGTACAACGTTACTTTCCGTATCACAAACCGTCTTTCAGCAAGTAAAACACATCTTCATTTCACTCTTACAAGCAGCCGGAATATAACTATGCATACTGAAGACCTGAGAATTGCTTAAAAATTGAATACTTTAAAACGATAATAAAAATCTGATATAGATTTCTGATTAAATTAGGCGAAGATTAAACATTATAAAGTATTTTGACGTTTTGTTGACCGTGCATCTCAGTATATTTATCTCAGTATTTAACCAAATTTATGCACAAAATTTCTTTCACAATAAGTTTTATTTCATGCCTCTAGAAGTTTCGAGCACATGTACTCATCATCAGGGGGTCAAAATTGCATTACACAGCCTCTGGTATCATCACATTGACCCCCTGATGATGAGTACATGTGCTCGAAACTTGTAGAGGCATGAAATAAAACTTATTGTGAAAGAAATTTTGTGCATCAAGTTGGTTAAATACTGAGATAAATTATAAAGTATGATGCAATTTAATGTAATAAAAAACTTGTAGGCTCCTGCAATTCACAAAAATCTGACATCGCGTGAGCGCGCGCGCGCGCACACACACACACACACACACACAATTATTTATATTGGTCTGAGAGCCATAGGCTTTCTAGGGAATGTTGTGGCTGTTGTGATAAAAATTATCTAGGTTAAGAGGGACTAAAGTGCGCACAGACCATTTAGGACTAACTTGCAAACCTTTAATATTATTCGTTCCAAACATTGTGGCTATAGTCAGCCACATACATCACAAAATGCACAGAATTTACATACAATCACGTCATCCATATACATAAATTCCGCTACATGTTTCAGTGATAAATCGTCGTCCTCAGGGAGACATTAATACAAAGGATTATACAATTAACACTTTCACTTAAAATATACAAACTTTATTGTCAGTAATGACAGTTATATGTATAAAAATGGGGAATGTTGAATGTGATTATGACATATTATTTAGTAAAATTCGCCGATGCATCATGTTTATATTGTATGTTTTTATGTGCATAGTAACATTTAATATCAAAGTTTTCAATCTGAAACATCCAAGCCCCTGCCGCATAGTGATGTGTCTTGTGTAGGTACGTTTTTTTACCTCAAAAGTTTATGTGTTGGCGTATATCCGTTAGGCACCGTACGGGTCACCTATGTACACTTTGGTTCTTTAACAAAAGCATGACGACCGAAAACATACCAATTTTAAAATTCTAATGCCTGCAATTTTCACTCCTTTAGCAAAGGGAAGTGAGAAATGATTTTAAAATGTGGCCCTCTAAAAGAATCTCATCATCCACGACAATTTGCTCTCTACAATAACGAAGTTGCCCCTCGGCAGAAGTGCCCATTCCAGACAATTAATGTTTGTATGTACTATGGTGCAGACTCCGTGCTCTACTTGTTGACAAGTTGACGAAACGACCAACGTTGTTCAAGCTTCGAGTTATGGCTGGGAGGGTCAGGGGACTTCAAACTGACAAACATCGCAAACCTGATGCTCTAGCTTTCACAATGCTATTAACATCTGGCCGAAGGGAACTGAATTCGTAGCCGTAATTAACGTGAAAATGGTACGGTGGACAAACACAGGAACAAAGCCGTCGGTACAGAAAGTAGATAGAATTATTACTGCAAATTGTTTCTATTATCTCAGTTTGGGCCTAAGTTAGGTATAGTAACTCTCACTGAAATCCATTACGTTTGAATACGGAGACTGTTTGTAACGCAAGCAAAGTTATTGGGACTAAACTTCAGAACCATAGTGCTTTGTCTTCTACTATGCTATTTATATCCACGACTGCAACAGACTTTGAAGTTTCATACACAAATAAAGTGTCATCGGTATTCGGTAAATTTATGTCTGTTATGCAGATTCCCGATAGAAGATAATGCAGAGAAAATACTAAATTCTGCCCATAAAATATTTCGACTTGCGCTGTAACTTTGCTGGAACTATATTACAGATATGAAATGCTAATTGCACTTCATACATTTTCAGTTCTGGGGTAGGTATTTATTAATATTCCTAATAGTGTGTTACTAATGTGCTCTTCAGGTGTGGAAATTTAATACAGTTGTTTCGTTCCGATAAATCGTTTTGTTTTGGGACATTCATTCGCATTTATGCGTACGTCGGTAGCACTGATCTGTTAAGGAAAAAAAAACACGGATGAGAAGTAACGATCCTGGTTCTTAAGCAAATAATGTAATGTTAAATAATATTTATCTTCAGTCCCTGTCTGCGTATTTGGTTCTGGGGATGTGTGACAGTATAGGCCTACGTTCTTCTCTCATCTGGTTTACTTTCTCCTGGCCTTGTCACATGTGACGTAAATGCTATACCAGTGCTTGATTTTGTTAGGCCGATTTCCTATTCGGATAAGAATGCTTTATCACAGTCACACGGATTACATTACAAAATATTAAAGTAATTAGTTTGACGTACCATACCAATTATGTAGCTTGGTTTCTGTAGGTATTTGTTTTATGTTGCCGTCTTTCCTCCACTGACCCAACCGAACCAACGAGGCAGGTCCTGGTAGAAAGGCGACGACATAAGATCTAGAACTCTTTGCTGGCTGCTTTCATCAATAATCCAAAAGATGTCATGAGTGTACATTAACATTCTGTTGCTAGGCGAGTTTTTTTGTGGAAGCCACCAGTACGCGATTAACTCGGTGGTTGGTGGTTTTCGGTGGAACGGTAAGCATGTCGAGGTGACTGAAGAATACTTAAATATTTAATTTGTCAGTGCAGTGAGTGAAATAAAGGTGTTTGAAAGTAATGTCTGTGAGAGATAATCTGGTGTATGTGATAAACTTTTAACAACCGTCAGCGGGAATGAAATCAACTCAACATTTGTAACCTCAACATCTGTCCTATGTTGAAATCACGAAATTTTTGGTTCAGTATCTGCGTCAATGTCAGGCAATACTCTTAAGTTATGACTGTCGTTATGCTACAGAAGTTACACACACTGTAACAGCCAACCCACACACCCATTCTCTTATCAGTAAATTTTGCCTACATTAGGCCTACCTGACACCGCTGTATATCTCATATATATTTAAGTTTGTTTAGTTTGCAAACATGACATTTGGGTAATTGTGTGGTCAACGTATGAGATGTACAAATAATCCAGTAGCTTTACATAATGTTCATGAGTGCACTTTATCGCTGAAATTCCAGATTTTTTTAATATAAACTTTGAAATAAAGATTACTTGTCTAAATCATATCTTAATTAGTTGAGTCGAAGTTTCCAGAAGGCTGTGTCTGCATAACACCAGGCGTTTTGTATTTCGCACTCTTTATGTTCTGCAAACAATATTAAAAGCCTGTGTCACTATGAACTGCTTTTTAATAAATATTTGAGAAAGTTATGTACAGCACATTAAACTATCCTGTGCATATCTGTAACACATTGGTCTCAGAACCGTGTCGTTGTATGAGAGAGATCTCTACTGAAGCTGCCGCCTTCAACCAAATAGTTTATTCAAACATATAAAAAAATGCATATGGGAGAAATGTTATGTGATTTGGCAAAGGAATTTTACAATGTAAATCATAAAAGTTTGTTTGTTAAAAAAAATTCTGTGGAATTCAAGGATTATGTACAGTTTGGTCAAAATCATATTTAACAAACAAAAGAAAATAAGTTCAAGTAAAACCATCTGAACAACGTGGATGTTTTTCTTTAACTGGAGTAGATTAAAGCATGCCTTTTCCCCTAGGGCAGTCCTAGGACCTTTGCGTTGCATAATGTGAATAAATAACCTTTCCCTGAGAATAAATTCCGTATGAGAACACATAGTATCTGCTGATGAAAAAAATGACATTTCCTAGTAAATATTTTGATATGATGGGTTCTGTATAGTGCCGAATTTAGTTATGTCTTGCATGAGTAAATGGTTACTGCTGATAAGTTTGTCCTAAATCTAGATAAAGTGAATATAATAAAATTTATAGCCACACTGCGCCCAAGTGTTCATTCTAAAGATAATCGTATAGAAGAAATGGGAGGAAAATGTTCCTTTTTTACAAATTTGTAATCTCATAAGCTTGAAGACTGATACTGATCAAATAATTCTTAAGTTAAAAGGAGCGTTTTATTCAGTCAGATCAGTGGTCCATATCAATAACATTACCACATCCAGATCAATTTTTTTATGTTAAGGTATTGAATAATTTAGTGGGATCATTTGGTCAGCAGTGGGAAAATATTTACTTTAAAAAAGAAAGATGGTAGAATTACAGTTGTTGCAATACCTGGAATTTCATGTAGACATGTATTTAAAAAAAGTTGTTATTATTGCCAATGTGTATTTTCATTAAAGAACTGCATTTTAAATAATCAAGAATATTTTCAAAGAAACTATTTGTAAACAGTATTCATACAAGGAAAATGAAACTTCTTCATAGACCATACCAAACTTAGATATTTTAAGAAAAGTGTATTTTATGATTGCTTCGAAATTTCCAAAAGTCTCACGAGTCTTAGAAATGAAAAGAATAACTTAGAGTAACATTACAGGATACTTAAATACACAATATTTTTACTGGCTTGATACATTTTTTATGTTTAAGGATGATTAATAATATAATGAAATATTTATAGTATTTGTATTGTAATAATTCTCTATGTGTGGCATATTTAGTATAATTTGTATTTATGTGACTTCACATCCTACTCTCATTTTTGGAAACTCTAGGTTCTGTGGTATGTGTATATGTATTAAACATTCTGTACCTCAATCTACCCCCGTTTTCCAACACCAACTAAGTCCCACTAAACATTACAAAACAGGTACAATCCAAATGTTATAATCACATTCCTTCTTTCTTAATCACGCTACAGCTTTGAACTGCTATGTTTGTTTGCTTAAATTCTGTTCTATTTATCATCTTAAAAGCATTTCCCTTTCGTCCATTTCATTGAATAAATCATCTTCATCCTTCCAAAATTTAATAAATTATTTCGCATTTTTCTCTTAGAGCATCAAACTATAAAGATTCAAAATACGTCCCTCCACATGATTAGGAACTAAATTGCAATGAATGTTTGAATCTGTCTCTATAAAATTAACAATAACCATATAATGATATTCCCTTTTTTCCCATGCACTCAACCATATTAAATACTTATAAAAAACCAATCAGCTAATCCTGCCAGTTCTTCGTATGGCTCAGTATAAAATTTTAATTACAATACAGTCCACTTCGGGGATCAATTTATTCCGAGACTATCCATATTATTAATGGGACTTGGTATTCCAATTCGCTCATTCCGACCTTTTTTTCTTTTATATTGACTGGAGTCTCCATAAATTTTGAACCGTGTCTTCTGTATCCAGCACGCTGAACCTGCACAAATTCTCCATTTTCCTATGCCTCTGCTCTTAAGAATATCTGTCATAATCTAACAGTATTCCTGGTTAGACTCCTGTCTCAAATGTACAAATTTCTGATGACACTGCTAACTTTTTTTTAATGTTTTGCTGACCGTGCATCTCAGTTTGTTTATCTTAGTAATTAACCAATTTGATGCACAAAATTTTGTTTTTCTATAAGTTTATTTCATGCCTCTACATGTTTCGAACACATGTGCTCATCAGGAGGTCAAAACTGTATCATCATACCTATAGGTGTGATGATACCAGAGGCTGTATGATACAATTTTGACCTCCTGGTGATGAGCACATGTGCTCGAAACATGTAGAGGCATGAAATAAACTTATTGAAAAACAAAATTTTGTGCATCAAGTTGGTTAATTACTAAGATGAATAAACTGCTAACGTTGTTGTAGACAAATGATTATTTGATTTTCGTCACATCCTGTAGCCTTCTTTCTCCATCGCTGTGTTAAATTCAGCTTTTCAACTACAATCATGCTTTTAAACATAAGTTTTACCTGGAAAGTCTTATAATGACGGCAGGTATATGACAGGTGTTGACACGCTAAGTTGCTTGCCCATTAAAAAGTTAATTAATATTTAACAAAATTAATGCTGTGGGGTTGAGATGCTCTAGTGTAGAATAAAGCTAGGAGCTGCATATTTGAAGAACCATAATTCTATTCCTGGCAGCCCCAGAAATTTATCTCTTTTCTTAATCATGCAGACCGGTCCAATGAGCCTCCTTTTCACTATGATAGGCGACTTTGTCTCCGGAGATAAAGCGGCCGGGACATGAAGCTGACCAGTCGCCTCCATCTAGTGCTTATGCTAACAATGCGTGGAGCTATACTTCTATGTCACCATACGCTATAGTGACATGCAAGGGGAAGCTTTACCTTCTGTTGAAACTGTGTGATATAATCTATCTGGTTTTAATAAAGCAACAAGGCACACAGACGAGTGGAATATTTCAGTTATAGCTTGGAACATTATCAAACTTAACAATAGGGAAGGACGAGAAGTCTGCTTCACGCACCAGCTCGTGTATTCCCAGTAAAGTAGCCCTTGGTACGCATTAGATAGGTTGGGCGGCCACCAGAGTTGTTGTGGACGGTACAAAGAAGAGAGAAACTTCTGCCATCTCCGGGAATAGACTTCAATTTCACAGTTGTCCAGCCCTTTGCCTAATAGTTGCCTGTTCAGAGGGTGATGATCGTTGAATGATGCGGAAATACATTCACGAATAGAAGACAAAGAGAGATATATGGAACGAGATAAACATGCTGTGTTTCACGAGAAATGTTGGTAGTTGCAAGAAGAAAGAACTGACTATCGTAAAATCCAATTTGTTGTGTCTCACGTACAAGGTTTCTAGAGACCTTTTTTATATCGGTTAATTCCACTGTTTGAATATTCAAACAGTGAAATTTCCAACGTAAGTGCCCAGACTGTAACACGAAATATACGGGACAAATTAAAAATTGTTTTACCAAATGTAAAAGACATTTCAGAGACTTAAAAAACTGGCAGTAGTAAAAAATGTTCGGAGAGTATCTCTTAGACATCTACCATTTAATGGTCCCAATAGATGTTACGAGTGTGCCCCATACAACGAAAAGTGAGGAAATATGTACACTCCGGAAAAATTCTGTGTTCATACCAAAACTATAACTAGTAATCAAATAAATGAAAAAAAATGTAGTCTTGTGTAATTTGTTCTTTGAAACAATTATATCCAATGACGTCTACCACTAGCTTAAGTCCGAACGACCCTGCAAGGGTACGATGTTATACCCCGTCAGGGCGTAGTTGTTAGACATACGGACAACACAATCACAAGGAAAGAGAAGCTATCGGAAACAGTAAGTCCTTGTTCAAGAATAACTCCATTAGTTGTTTTAAACATTCCTTAAAAGCCACATTGAAATTACGTTTTGATTACAGGATATTTTCTCAAGAAGAAATTATATGCCAATACTACGCAATATAGACCTACATAACGTGGAAAAAACTTCTTGTGCAGACCGAAATCTGAAAAAAGTAGAAACAGAAACCAATAAAAAGGAGCGTAAGTAAGTAAGTAGTTCAAACAAATGATGTGTAGAAGTAATACACATCACTTTTCTCGTAATGGAAAACGTTTATTACAGGTGCAATAACCATTCCATTCTTTAAAGAGGCCTTACGATTGCCTTCAAGTATAACATAGTACTGGAACTAAAATATGGATTGTAATAAATTTTAGATACAACAGGAAGACATAAAAGAAAGGAACCACATAGATAAATATATATAATGTTTATATTGCAGTGCTACATAAAGATTATAATGACTTGTGCAGTTTGTGAGATCTCAGATTTTTAATATATATGAATTTTATTTGGGGGTTTTTGATGAAATCATTTTTATTTCTACCTGTCCAGTGTAAAATATATATTTTAAATTAGGCCTACAGGAATCTTAAGTCTAGTTTTATCGATTCTCTCAAAACCAGCAAATGGATGAAATGTTGGTGCATGATGTAAATATGGAAGTTCTTACAGTACAACAATAATATTTGAAATTTTGTTCGTTATTCGTTATAATTAACCCTTTAAAGACGAATGGCAGGCCATTTTATTTTAAGACACAGCTCGTACCGCGCAGTAAACACTTTTCATCTCGGCTATAAAAACCAATCAGTTTATGCTGTAAGTGGCACTAGTCGCTGTTTGTTCTCAGATAAATACGAAACACATAAATACAGTGTGGGCAGAGCACACAGTTGTTGAATGTTACGTCTTAATGGTGCATCACGTAAACAGTAGGCTTTAAAAGGTCAACAAAATAAACACAAACGCATTATTTGATTTGCTTCAGTGTAGCGTGGAGTCTGTGGCGCACACTTAACTTTATAACTGTAGATTTGTGGCGCCAGTTCCATTGAAACATGCAGAATAACAAAGAAGCCTTTAGAAAAGAGGGCATGGCTGTAATATTTCCTTGCAGCAGTAATGTTCAGACCGACCAATCATAGAGACTTAACCATAACCAAGGAATGATTAAGTGAACCCTGAGTTATATAACGATCTTCATGCAAGGGTAAAATAGGCAAGGATTCCGAAGTATACGGAAGTGTTTTGTTTGTCCAATATTCCGAAACTCACTTCGTTATGCTGAAGAAAACTCTTGTCGGGTATCCCGGTCGAGATACAAACCGTCAACATCCAGAGTGTAAATGTGCTACGTAATCACGACACTGAACAGTCTGATATGTTATACCAGGAGCAGTAAAGCCTCATCTGACATAGCCTACGTTGCTTTGCTTTATCTTTTGCTGATAAACATGTCTGGTCCCTTCTCAAGCAGAGTTTCTTTTGCAAAGTCGCCCTGAACTGCAAACGTAACTCTCAAATAACAAACATAGCCATTGACAGAAAAGGAAATTAAGCTTTCGTGCTGCTAGAATCTAAATTAGCCATCACACTGCGTGAACATAAGTTTAATGTCCTTAATACAACGGTAATTCACCATTTTCACCTACTATACTTAGGTTCAGTTGAGTAAAGAAGGAGATGGGTAGAACATTTAACAAACATGAAGGAAAATTAAAAATTTCTACAGAATTTCGAATTAAAAAAAAGCTTTTTTATAGGATTGGATGTGGTTAGGAGTGCAATAAGTTATTTAAAAACGACTTTTTATGAATTCGTTTTGAAGGTGTCAAACATATTCCCCGCATTCAGGATAGAGTCCAATGACATCTTCACTTTGCAGCACTTCAGTAATTTGTAGTCTTGAAGTAAGCCTGCTAGTGAGACACACAAGCACACCGTATCATCCGATGAAGCTCTAATGTTCACGTTACTCACTGCCATCAGCTTACCCGCACGTTGACGCGTTAAAGTAATGGGTGTCTCACTACATAATTGTAATAACCTGATATCAAGATATATGAAGTATCAGATGTTTGAATTAGATGACAATATGAGAAGGAAGCTCAGAAGTAAAGTTTATGTGGATCTCCATGACAGTGAGTTGGTGTAGGATAAGGTCTCTGGCAGACTGTTCTGGTTATTGTTAGCTTCTCCTCCATGACAAACCTCCACGTCAAGATTGGCTTCATTAGCACTCGTATTAATTTACGAAGAATATTTCTGTAGGTCTAATATGTGTCTCCAGGCGAGTGAGTTTCTAGTGTGTACCACGGGAAGTACGAAGAACACTGAATGGGGGCGCTGTGAAGGAAATATGATTTAATGATGTGTTATTCTGCGCATTTTTTGGTGACATATCATTACGTAACGTCGTGTGGTAGTGAGTTTTAAAATAATTTATTGCAAGGGATGTGATATGAGGTCATAGTAGAGCACTTCTGTTTAACGAGAAAGGGAAAATATGGAAGAAAAACCAAATTATCTTGAATTTTAACTTTTTGAACAATTTTTGTGGAATAAATAGTAAAACATATACCAGAATGCTGGCAGGCGTGTTATGAAGAATGGGAAACGGAAATCATTGTATTGTTCAGGTTCCTACCCGTATGGCTTTTGTGATGAGTTCACTGTTACTTGAAGTACCCATTTGTACACTTGTAAATACAGGGTGGGGCATAAAGACCTCCGACTTTTCGAAAAGGTATTAAAATATGAAAGAAGCCATCTAGAAAAAAATTGAATATATTTCTGAAAAGTACATTAAAAACAGTTTTTAATGGATTTTTAAAAATCACATCAGACATAAGGCAGCCGACGTTGCAACACATTGCTGAAGACGTTCCCGGAAGCTCTTCATAACTGTCCGGGTTAGCCCAGGCGGAATGGAATCGATTTCCTGTTGGATCCTTTCCTTCAAATCCTCAAGAGATCGAGGACGATGTTTGAAAAAAATTTCCTTTAGGTATCCCCAAAGGAAAACGTCACACGGGCTTAAATCTGGTGACCGTGCCGGCCACTCCACGTCTCCCCTTAAAGAGATCAAAAGCCCAGGGAACAACAACAAAGCCCCGATGT
>Ga0123352_10010009_pt1 | contig 14874 bp, 13 predicted proteins | sample TergutLab28metaG_FD_89700 | JGI IMG/M metagenome (GOLD analysis project Ga0123352, IMG submission 89700) | Labiotermes labralis P1 segment gut microbial communities from Petit-Saut dam, French Guiana - Lab288 P1 | ecosystem: Host-associated > Arthropoda: Insects > Digestive system > Gut ... | reverse complement strand
CCCCCCCCCCCCCCACACACACACACACACACATACAAACACGTTTGAAAAACAGTGGTCTACTGAACATGGCTGCACATGATGGCAACACTATCTACAGCAAGCACTGGATAAAGGATTATGCAAATTCAGAATTTTAGTGCTCTTCTTCTTCTTCTTCTAAAGCGCTACAACCTACATAAGTTTCTGGCTTGCTCAACCACTTTCTTCCAACTTTCTCTGTTCTGTGCTACTTTATTCCAATTGCATACGTTTACACTCTTTATATCTTCCAAAATGTCATCTTCCCAATGTGTTTTAGGTCTTCCAATTGGTCTTTTAGACACTGGTTTCCATCTCTTAATCTTCTGCAAAATATTATCTTCAGCCATGCGTTCAACATGGCCTAACCAATTTAATCTTTGTTTTTTAATAAACCCAATTATATTTTTTCCTTTTAATATATCATTTATTTCTTGATTAGTTTTAATCCTCCAGTAGCCATCATTTGTTCTTTTAGTTACTGTTGGGAGAATTAACGTGTTACCAAGTTGCAGTTTGACGTTTCGGGATATTAATTTTGATGAAAATAGTTTTTTGTGAACGTGGTATGCCATATTTCCTGCTGCTATTCTTTCTTTAATTTCCTCCTCAATACAGCTGTCAGTATTCACCATTGTTCTAAAGTATTTAAATGAATTCACTTGTTCAAACTGTTCTTCTCCTGTATTTATGTAGGTAGGGTGAATTGTTTTCTGGTACAATGTAGATATTTGGTTTTAATAATATTTAATAGTGCTGCTGATATAAATCCTGATCCCTAGTCAAAAATACATCTTCCATAGGAAGTGACCAGAAAGAAAAAGTCTTATGCCATACCAGACAAGACAGGATGGAGTTTTTGAATCATACACACCAGGTTGAAATATCACTTATCATTGCATCACAGGTCCGATTTCAAAACTGCTACAAAACAAAATCCTTTAAGCAGTACAGTAGATTCCAGTTAAATGGGCCATTGGTTAATCTGGGTAGCCATTTATTTGGGACAAATCTTGATGAACAAATACAAATCAAGCAAAACAACCAGAACTGCTTCGCTTATTTGGGCCACCATGCCACTTATTCAGGAGAGTAAGTGCACACCATCTAGCAGTTACTCAGTAACGAACACATGCATATTCAGACAGTGTAGTGATTCTGCTTGATTTTGTAAGATTTGAGATCCCTGCCAAGATGCCACAGAGATCTGACACTAACAGAACAAGTCATCACCAGTTAATAAATACAACTGGAGAGCCAAAATTGACAACTGCAAGTGTCATACAGCAACAAGAAGATATGTGACAGGAATGGGCATGTCACAAAGGACAACTGGGAACACCTTAAAAACAGAAGCATGAAAAAAAGGATCCATACATTGAGGAGGCCCTCAATCAATGGTTCTGTATTGTAACTGGATGAGGTGTGTGCTGTAGTGTTCGAATGCTGAAAGGCCAAAGGAATTTGCTACAAAGCTGGGTCACGATGATTGCAAAGCAACAGATGGTTAAAGCACACAGCAAGGACAGTGCTGATGCAGTAATTACTGAACACTGGAAATACACAAAACTGCCCAACTTGCTTCAGGAATTTTTTGCAGATAACATCTGTAGTGTCAGTGAAACAGGTCTCTTTCATCGTGCCTTGCTGGTTGGTTCCCTGAGCTACAACATGCAACAATGTAAGGTTCAAAGAAAGTGATGGATCTCGTAAATGTCGTACACTGTTCAAACATGTCACAAATTGATACCTCGAAGCTTTGGTTAGCGGGAAAAGTGATAAGCCTCAATGCTTTAAGGGACACAGAATGGACAGTTTACCAGTTCTTTACTATGCTAACAAAAATCTGTGAATGACTTCTGAAACTTTTAAGAAATGGTTAACGAGTTTGGAGTTGGAACTACAACAGAAATCACAAATGTGCTGCACACCCTCGTTTACACAGTTTGAAAAACATTCATCTAGAATTTCTGCCTTCCAGTACCATATACTTGGTGAAGACAGTAGACATGGGGATCACACAAAATTTAAAGACATTGTATCACAGAAATTTGGTAAACTACATCCTTGAAGCAACTGAAGAAAACCTGGCAATATCACCAACAGCCAGAAAAGTCAGTGCAAAGGTTCATATTTTACAAGGAATACAATTTGTCACTTATAGTTGGCAATAAATAAATAAATAAATAAATAAGCGGAAAGAACATTCAAAACTGCTTTGCTCACTGTGAGTTTAGGTAATCAAGCTTGGGGATGCCAAATGGGCCAATACAGAAAATGAAGCCATTTTGGTATTTCAGAATGTCAGGAACTATTAAAAGTTTATATGTATCGACAATAGTCTGCAACGTAACAATGAATATAAAGATTGTGAGGACACGGTCGTTGAACAAATTCCTGCAACACACCACGTGATATCAGAAGACAGGGAAAGTGATGGGGCTGAGAAGGTTGAGACACCTGAGTCAGGAACTAGAATGCCAGAAAATTTATTCCTGAATTACAATGCTATTGCAAGCAGGGAGGTAATGAAAACTGTCCTTTAGAGGCACTAGATACTTGTGCTGATTTCATTCAGATGCAGTCAATCAACAGAACATGGCAAGGTATACTCCATAGATTCCTCCAACATAATTAACTGTTAGGAACTACATACATGTTTGATATATACTACTTACATGAAACTACAGTTGTTTTCAGCATAAATACATAGATACAATGTATTTACGTCTGAATGGTACTGTTTGTTCCAGAATTTATTAAAGTATGTTTGTCACGTAGTAAAAGGTAGTAGTTTGCCAATTTTAACATTGTTTACCACTAGTTTTATAATTTTTAATTCTTTACATGAAACTTCATGTAACAGGGGCAGCCACTTAATGGGGACAAAGTGTTCTAGTCCCAATTAACCAGAGTCCACTGTACATATTATGCTCACTCACCTGTCCCTGCATGTTCATGATGACAACAGTATTTGATCTGTTACACACTACAAAGTGCTCTGGGTTCTTGGGTAGTAGAAGGATGCTGTTCACTGTAATGTCACCTGCACCACCCAGAGTCTTGAATGTATTGCTGCACTCTGTTGACTTGATGCTCCATACTTTAACAGTCCCATCTGATGAAGCACTGTAAACAATGACACTGATTCAACATATACTGGAACACCGTAACACTTACATGCCGACATCTTCATGCATAAAACAGAAAAACACGGACAATGACAAACCACATGTCTCCTATGTGTACCAACTTTAAGCCAGAGGTATGATACAGGTGAGGCCTTACAATGTACAGGTTACAATGACAGTTGAAGCTAGATCTAATATAAGTTAGTTTAAAAATATGTTCTTTGCAGTACTGTATCAGTGACAGGGTTACTCAAACATAATGTTTGTAAAAAAATGTAAAAAAAATTGTTATACGCAATTGTATGGAATTAAGAACATATCCAAGTAAATTAAGAAATAATTTAGTTGAAAGTATTCTGATATGTGTAGGTGAAATGTGTCCACTGACTGAAAAACTGAGGAATTAATAAGGGCAGCTCAATTTGAAGAATCATGAAAAAATAAATGCTACTTCATTGGTGATAACAAACCTAGAAAACAGTGTTAACACAACAAGGCAATAATCAAAGGACAATTGATACATTACTCAAAAATGTGTTCCACTGGTCACCACAGGGAAAAAGGGGAGCATCCACTGTGGAAAACAGGAGGCTAGGCAGATAACTGTGGAAATGCAAGAAGGCAAATCAATGATGGGATAAGGCTGTGGTGGTGGTGGAGTGAGGGGGGAAATAAAAATAAGAAATAAAAAGATAAATCTGCCCTAAACTGTCTGGAGTAGTGCAATGAGTACTTTTCTTGGTGAGAGGCATTATTGGATCCAAGACTGACCTCAGTAAGCTGTGTCCATCTGGTGTGAAGACCACTTCGTTTACAAAGGAGGTGTGGCCTCTAAACTCTTTCAGTGTCTTGCCTGACTTGAGGCCATGGATCCTGGGAAAAAGCAGGGAAAAAAATATTCATAACCCACTGCCACAAAGTAACACAGAAGCCTCAAATAAGACAAGTATTGCCAATGTTCTGACAGCAAGCAAGAGAGAGGACATAGGAAGGAGGAAAAAAGAAAGAGACAAAAGGCATGAGTGGAGAAGTGCAACATATTGTCAACCACAAACCCGCTTCATGCCTGACTTGGTCAGAAATTTTTCCATGTTAGAATGAACTCTGACTGCTTAAAAGTTCTTATTAATATATATATATATATAATTAATATATGACCAATTATGTTGAACTGTACACGCTTGCATGGTTCATGACTGTAGCGGTTGTTGCGTCACCCACTAGAGTGGGCAAAATGCAGTACTGTGTTCTAGCTGGAAGACAAAGGGGACCAGTGGGTGTAACCAAAACAGAGGGGCACGGTCTGGTCAAGATGGCAGGGAAGCAAGACACGTCCGTGTTGTAGGCTTCATCAGAAGTAGCGTTAAGAGAGTTGTGGAAGGAAGTTTTAACAAATAGCTTTTGCAAAAAAAATGCTACATTTACCAAGAATGTCTTCCGCTTATGTGACACAAGGGTTGAACAAGAAGCTCATGTGTGAGAGGAGGAGAGTCGGCATCCTCTGTTCTGCATCACAAAGGTAGGAAGGGCGAGGGCCGGTGTGTCTAAGTGTGGGCCCAGAGCTTGCTGGAGAAGCCAGCGAATTGTACTGGAAAGAACACTGGTAAATCACAATTCACAGTTTGGGATGCTACTGCTGGAACTGTGTAATTACTGGAACCCCCCAAAATCAGTAAACAGCCGAGAAGGTGCACCTCAACATTTAGTAGTTTAGAGTGGAAATACTGTAGCGTTTTTCATATATTTTTCACTTGTATTATTACACCCTTGATATTTAGTTCCTGGGATCCCAGCAGACATTGTAGCATTAGATTTAAGAATATATACAGCGTGTTACTGTGTGTGCATTTCATTTCACACCTCATTCTCACAGTCTGGGTGAGCTACAAAGAGAAGGGTCCCAAACCAAGGAAGGATGGTCTCCTGTGGTTTAATTCCTCACCTCCTAGAATATGCAGAAGTGCTTGCCACTGGTTTCTATCCGAGCCTCATCTCTCTCTTTCTCTCTCTCAAACATGCATGTGCATATGCACACGCACATGCTTGCTCACACACACACACACACCAGCGTGTGTTGGATAGTTTTATTATTCTCTCCCACTTGAAAGTGCTCTCAAATCCTTCTCACAATCACCTCCCCACAAAAGATCTCTATTTACTTCAGTGTTCTTTCCCTTCATACAATTCATCTTTCTGATGACAATTTACATCCCTTGTTAGTCTGACATACTGTAGTGCATCAGCTGCAAGTAACATGTATATATTTCTAACATGTCAATTTATCATCAACAGTTCTTCAACTTTAAATGTGCCATATTCTAAAACTGAAATCTCATGTGCTTTGTTGATAGAAAGTTCATTAAAAGTTTACTCACAACGTGCTGACTTATGTACTTGTTAGTCACTGAAGTTTGTCCTAAATAATTAGATAATTAGTTAAAGTATATTTCATACACAATTTAGATAGTAATGAATCATTCTAAGTATGACAATGACGAAAATTCTTCTCTGAAACCAACGCACTCAGCCAATGCAAATGAGACCTAACAGAACAGCAAGCTTTAATTTATGAATTGGTCTTTCAAAGTGTTAATTTTTTAGATCAAGTAAAAAGTACATCTCATCATCAAACACCTGAAGGCAACTGCAGCAAGAAGTCAATATTTTGCTACAAGAAATGTATTCAGTGATTAAAATATTATTCCTGTGGCATTTACTGTGTGCTTCTTCTGTACACAGTCCATTAAATGGGCAACATTTTCAATAGGTAATGAACACATAACTCATGTGGCAATAACTTTGGGACCAAGTTATTTTAACACTTAAGGCAGGCAAATATTTTAAACAATGTCTTCCTACAAACAAGTTTCACTGTACATCAAATCTCCACACTCCTTACATAGGCACTATGAACTGACTCCAAGCTCATACCAAATGGAAATTCATGTCTTATGTGCAGGAAAATAAATTAATTTAACCTGGTGCTGGACCGGACTTCTATGCACGCGATAGATTTTGCCAAGCAAAGCAACAAGGCTGTTGCGCAAGCTTCAATACCATGGAAAATTTGGGGATGTGAACATCAGGGGTCTGTAGAACTCCAGTCAAATATGCTGTGTATAAAGATGAAGGCTTAATGAGGAACCCCACTGAGACTTCTCTGGAGCAGTGAATATACCACAAAGCCACCAAGATCTATGTACATGACAATTTCATGAAGCATAAGTTTCAACTGTCCTGGAAGACAGCACAACAGTGAAAATAACACAAAAAACAGATTAATGAGACAATGCACAAAGCATAAACAGCTCTCACAGATCTTAACATCTCACTTCAAATGAAAAGTTGGGCCCCCTTGCAATTTCCCAGATTTGTGAAAGCAATTGATCAAGAGCTGCAACAAACATCTACTGGTCGGCACTGTCCACGATAGAAAACAGACTGCGTGCACATGACCTGCAAGCAACCAAAATTAAGCTGTATATGCATGTGTTCTGAATGCACCTGCAGCTGAATTTCTGTAATCTAAGTAATGATCATGCTTGAGAACTGCGCTCTTCTACGATATTACACAGCAAGTAGTGGTCATTTCTTACCAATGTTCTGGGACAACCTATTGGTCCCATCTTCAGGGGTCAAGAAGATGGGACCGACAGGCTGTCCTGAAACATCAGTAAGAAATTACCACTCCTTGCTGTGTTAATATGCCAAAAGAGCGCAGTTTTTACCTACTTTGCAGCAGAGGCCTAAATTCTTGCAATGGTCATGCTTCTTGTCACTGACTGTACAGAGGAAGAGCTACTGAAGATCAGAGCAACCTACTCCTGGATAGCCAGTATGCATCAGTAACTCTCAAAAGTACATTACTGTATTACATAGTAATTGCTTGATGGGTGCGACAATTGTTAAACTTTAGGGTACAAGATATTTAAATCTCAAAATAGCCACTGACGGCCAGGGTACTTTTCACCTTAACTACCTGTTTTTGCACCTGCTGATATTACCCACTACATTTTATACATTTCTAAAGATGAAAATTTCCAATAAAAAGTACACACTTAAGGATGCATCCATCCATCTACCCATTCAAAAAGTTTCAAGAAAATCCACCTACTCTTACAAAGCTTAGCTGAAGGTCATTGATTATTTTGTCTATTTTCACTCTAAGTTTCATTTTCTAGATATATTCTTTCACATATCTCCTGATGTGCTATTAAATTTGCAGCTGACTGTACATGTCATCACATCGCTCATTTGCGACAACAGTGTCACAATAACCGTGTCACAACTCAAAATTAGTGATTTTTAAGGAGAAATGTTTAAAGGTTGTCAAGTGCTATACCTTTCTACGAGTGCAACGACGACACAACTGCCCTCCAGCGGCTAGTTTCACAAACTGTGTTATGACACTATACCTGTTAAAAGTGCATCTGCAAACGTTTATTTCTATACCTATAAATAAAAAATGCCAAATTTTGAGTTCTGACACTCTTGTCACAAGTGAGCAGTTCTTCTGATGTTTACATTTCAATCTTAAATTGATGTTTGAGTTTCATGGTAGAGCTGGCTTATGTGGGTGCTTTAGCAAAAGTTCATATGCAATCAGTGGGAAAGGCAATATTTGCATACAGAAGTTTATGTTTCCATTTAGTGCAATGTGGGACAACAGGCAAATGTCCATAGTTCTGCTGTAAGAATTTATTCATGCCTTTTTTTAACTACAGTTTCATGCATATGTCTATCTTAAACTCACTATTCCCTGTCATAGCAATAACACGCGACATGCCAGGCAGTGCAGACACTTGAATCACTGAGTCAGAGGGCGTTAGGTTTGGTGTGTGCCTAGTTGCATGGAAGTGCATTTAACAGTATGGCTACAAGAAGTAACCTTATAGGCTGAGACATCACAGAACTGGTACTAGAATCAGATTCTGACGCACATTCGTCAGAAGATGAAGGCATTTCTCCTCAGACTGTCAGTGACAGAGGTAACACTAATGACACAAACATTACACAGTGGACTGACAACACAAACTGTCAACTTACTGTACCTTTAGTCTACAAGTTTACGCAGGGTCCCAGTGGGTTACAACAAACAGAGGCACCCCACATCAATAAAGACTCTTCCCCACCGCGTGTTTTCATGCTCTACTTGTTTTGGAATTATACCACTGGTGTGGAAGAGACAAATAGATAATATCATTAGTACATGGACACACTGGATGAAGGACAGTCCCTACTGCCTGATGTGACAGTTCTGGAAATGTGTTTTTGGCAATTACCGTGCAGATGGGGCATGATCAAAAGGACATGCTAAAAGATTACTGGTCGACATTAGGACACTGCTTCATGGCCTTTTATGGAAACATTATGAAATGAGACAGATCCCATCATATACTTAGATTTCTACATTTAGTGACAAAAAAAAAAGAAGAAGCTGACAAGACAGATGAAAATTATGACCAACTGTGGAGAATAAGAGCTATATTTGACAAGCTCAATGATTCATATGCTAAATTGATGAAATCACTGTGCTCTTCAAATGTTCAGACATCTTCAAACAGTGTTCACCAACGAAACACAAGCAGTTTGGGATAAAGCTCTACAAGCCGTGTAATTCTAAGGGATATACTTACAACATGAACATGTATTTAGGCAAAAACAGGAAACGTGTGACTCCCATTACAGCTACACATGCAACTGTAACAGGACTGGCTGCAAGGATTAAACAAGTGGGACATAAGTTCTACATGGACAATTTCTTTCCATCTCCAGCATTATTTTATGATTTACATACTAAGTCAATAAACTGCTGTGGGAATGTTAGACCAAATAGGACAGGGATGCCAGAAATTTTGGACATAAAATGACTTTGAAGAGGGGTGCTCTAAAGACTTAGGTGGAAAGTAACTTGACAGCCATAGTATGGAAAGACACACAAAATATAAACATACTGATTAACATACATTCTCCACCATTAGAGGATAATTTCTATGGTGAGCATAGAAAAGCTGTGAAACCAGCCATCATACAAGACTATTACAGAAACCTGGGATATGTGGACAAATCTTACCACATGATGAATTCTTATGCTTCTAGCAGCCTCCCATAAATCCAACCCCTCATCTGTACTTCTGGGTTACGTGGATCGGGTACCCTGGGTCACATGGGAGGCACTAAGAAGTGTGTAGGGGACACCCTGTACAGGGTTACAACACATGCTGGCTAACAGGGCTCTGGTCTACCCCAGCCAGAAGGGAAGATATTGTGCTGGAGGTTGTATGGCACTGGGGTAGTGACAGCAGTGTCGTAAATGATCCCCTTGGGGAAGCAGTTTGCACCCCACTGCATGCAGACCTTCCATCTGTGTGGGGCTCTGTGGACATTGGCTGTATGTTTTCCCCCCATTTCATGGGGGAGCTCCTTAAATGGAGACTCTGAGAGATATGAAAGAATGAATAAACCACTGGCTCTGGAGACAGAGCATCTCTCTCCATAAGTGCCTTACTGCAGAAACATGGAGGGGGGGCTCCTTGACTGGGGAATCCGGGAAAAAGATGGGATTCTGTTTTATCAGGGGACCTTGTTTCTTTTTTTTGGGACTACGAGCGATGTGTAAAAGAAGTCTCTGGAAACGGGCATCTCTCTCCATAGGGGGCCCCTTGGGGGACTGGGGGGGAGGTTTGTTTATTGGGGACTTCAAGAGACAGTATAAGAGGCCTCTGGAAATTGAGTGTGTGTCTCCTCCACGGAACCTCTGTGAGGGGAAACTGGAGGGAGGGCTCATTTACTGGGGATCCTGCAGGATATGTAAAGAAAGGTTCTGGAAACAAGTGTCTTTGTCCAAAGGAGCCTCATTGGGGGAGCAGGGAGGGGATGCTGCTTTACTGGGAACTTTGAGAGGAAGGTGAAATATTGATTTATCAGGACGCCTTGTTTATCAGGGAATCCGAGATGTAGGTAAAAAATGGCTCTGGAAATAGACAACTCTCTCTGTAGGGGCCCTGTTGGGGGTCCTGGTGGAGGGTTTGTTTACCAGGGACTTTGAGAGATAGTAAAAGAGTGCTCACTACACAGAGTGTCTCTATGGGAGATCTGTTTGGGGCACTTAGAGGGAAGGCTCCTTTACTGGTAACTCTGAAAGCTGGCTATTACCAGTACCATGAGACAGGCTCAAAAACTGTTTTCAGGCCATAGTTCAGCAGTACAGGCCAGACTACTATCCTCTAACAGGACACAATCGAGGGTTGTTATTGGCCTCTTTATTGGACATAACACCCTGAGAAGATATTTTTACTTAATGGGGCTGGGGAATAACCCCTTATGTAGGAGGTGTGAAGCAGAGGAAGAAACCTCAGCCCACATTTTGTGTGACTGCGAAGCTTTGGCCTCACTCAGACATACACCTCTGGGTTCTTTTTCTTGGACCCAGAGGACGTCACGGATGTCTAAGTCTGGGGGCCATCTGGACTCAATAAAGGAACAGGGCTCCCATGACTTGGCATCAGATTAAGGGGCACAAAGGGCCCATCTAAAGGCCTATGTGCATTAGGACTGAAAGGGCCCAAACCCAATCACTAATCTAATCTAATCTAATATACCCTATTAGCAGATGGACTTGGAAATGGACAAAGAAGCTATTCTTCCATCTTCTGGACCTTACCAATGTCAACAGCTTTATGATTCTCACCTCTTGTGCTTCAAAATTATTACATTGACAGTTCACATTGACATTGGTAAGGGACCTAATACAAGAGGTGGGAAGGGTGCCTCGACCTCAGACCGCAAGAAACAAAGAACAGCCCCATCCATGAGCCAACTAAAAATACTTGACTACACACCAACAGACACTGGCTCATGCAGTGTATGAGAATTCAGTGTCGTGTGTTCCGCTTTAAAAAAAAATATATATATATATATATATAAAGTGTCGAGAATGCAACACAAGGTTGTGTGTTATCCATGTTTTGAGGTACATCATACCAAACTGCATTTCTGAGAATCTAATGACATTAAAATGGAAAGGCAGAACATGCCATTGTAAGTAAATACTACAACTGTAATAAATGAACTGGTATTTTTCAGATCTTCTTGATGATAGAATGGTGGTGAAGGGGTTGTGGATTTTACAGACGAGGCTTTATGAGGGAACAGAGACTTGTCGGAAGGGCCTTAATGTGTATGTATTTGCTTCACTTTGCCAATATGAGGAAAATATAAGAACCAAAGCCTGGAGAGATCTGTAAATTATTCATAACTACTGGAAAAATCATAAGGCTGTTAGTAAGAAAAATTAAACCTCATTACTTACATTTTTAATTAGAATTAAATTTTCACACAATCTTTTATGCCTATACAAGCCTTTTAGACAAATACTGTGAAAAAGAGACATGTAATAATGAAAGCAAAAATTTAAAAAATGGCATGTTGTTGCGAGACAGCATTTTCCCATTTGGCCGTTGAGGGCATTTAATTACTGGGTCAACGTTTTCCCAACTGGATGTAAAGGGTTAATGGAATGAGTAACTACTGCATGTGTTGTGTGCTGCTGCAAAAGTTAGGTTCAGAAATGCATATTTTAAACGTTTAAAAATGTCACGACATCTTATGTACATCAATTGTTCTCCAGTCCATCCAGTGGGGTCAAACACAAAACAAGAGTTATGACAAACGTGAATTACTGTTGCTGGCTTGTGTTTTGAAATAAAATGTATTAAATTTCACCATTTAAAAAGTAAACACAAGAAAGTGATCTTCTAATTCCTCAGTTATGTACGGTAATCACAGCTTATAAGTCTGTAAAGACTTGTCGCAAAGACAGAAACAGCCGCATGATGTTGGACACTGGAAAATCATAACATTTAAATATGTGTACTACCAAGTGTAACTCCCTTTACTCATATTTGTGCTAGATTTCTTTCACCTTTCAACAGCAATGTCTGTTGCAATGACAGAAATCAGTTGCTATGAGGATAAGAGAGTGCTGAGGTTGTTAAATGAAAGTGCATGTACAGCTCAGGAATCAAAAGGAAGAAACTTCCTTCCTAGACTTCAAGACGTAAAACTTGAGTGTTAACATTTTCTAGCCAAGACATGCCTACTGAAGCTACTCTTCCTGTTTCTTCAGGTAAGAGATCCAAATTTATTTCAAATTATATTTGAAATTCAGAAGTGAAAAGTACAACTATTAGCACAAAGCAGAGAGGTGGTCCAGCCTTGATTAGATTTCTTTGGTTTATACATATATTTGCAATACTTGTAGGTAGTGTAGGACTTAGTTCAGAATATAGAGTGATAAGGATTTAACAATGCACCTGTCTGTAGTTTACTAGGATATAATGTGTCGATACCCTGGCTTAAAGATAAACCGTCCTGTCATGTACCACACAGTATGATAGTAACTGATGTAACAAAGTATACATAATGTTCATGACCAAAATCTTGTGATATTCCCTGCCAGAATACTGAATCCCACATGCATATTCAACCACATGGAGTATACTGTTAGCCTGCCAGAGCACCTCTTTTAGTTCCATTTTAATTAGTGATTTTTATGTCACGGGCTGCGTTGTGGTTAGATTCCGCCCTGCCAAATTGGACACTATTTTAAATTACTGGATAGTACTACATCAAATGGTTTGGAACTGGTTAAATCATAATACCATGCCATTAAAATACGGTCGCAATAAATGGGTTAAAACATCCCCTGTTTACAACTGTTTGGCACTGGTTAAATTTGGAACATCATGCTATTACACAGTGATGCTGTAAGAATTCCACTATGAAGTGTGAGGCACTGAGAGATGCACTGACCCAGATGTTACACACGTAACCATTCATAAAGAAAAGCAAGATTATTAAATTTACTTTCTTATGTTGTGTACTGTTATTCACTGAGATGTGTAACAAACCTGTTGTTACTACCAAAATTCTTGACTGGGTCTTGCACCCATCACACATGACTGGAGTAACATAGCTTAGGAATAACTCATTTAATTAGAAAAACAGAATAATAATGACAGTAACAGAAAAATATCACTCATGATCCAGTACAACTTTTCCAGACAAACTTCAGCAAGCACAATAAGGAAAATATTTAGATTTTTCCATTTTGAGTTCCAATACAGTTACTGGTGCACAACATATATTAAAATACCAACAAATGCACTTTGATTTTATGGATGTGATTTTATTACACAGTGGTCACAAACACATTTTGACCACTCATGTGGCCATCTTCAGGGTGGTGAGAACAAGAACTCAAATATAATTAAAATTGTATAAATCACTCCACAGTTTAAAAATCATATTAGTTTTTGTTAAAATTCACAGTTGAATAATAAAATAAAATAGCGGTCAGTATAAAATATCAAAAGTTAAAACTGCTGTTTGGAGTAAGTGGAGTGATGTACATAAACACACAGTGAACGATAATCCTGTAATAAAACAGACATAAAATATAGGTTAACACAATTATGAGATATTGAGCAAGTGGAAATATTGAAAAAGGTGCAACAGTAGTTGATGAAGGTGTAACACACTGGTGACTGATGATGTGATCTGAAGAGTGAAGTGCTTGAAACTGAAGTGAAGTGTCCGGGAGGAGGTCTGATGACAGGGAGTTATATGCATGTGTCATGCAGTGGTGTGTTTAATGTTATTCCAAACGGGGAATTTTTTTTATTGTGTTTGTTCCTTAATAATCATGTTGTGTTGGTGAAAGAACTTAATGTATTACTTGTCCAAGATCTTCATTCATTAGCTTTCGCAATGGACTTCCCCATGCACTTCTTACAAAACCCAACACACAAATATCCATAAAGTCTCATAACCACCCACAAATGATGCTACCCTTACCACCTCCAAAACATGGGTCAACTTTGCCTATTATAATAGCATGATATGCAAACTAACCCATCTTTTTCAGAATACCAAGCCACAATCACATTATTGCATACCAACAGTACCACCCATAAAACTTTACACACCCGATTGCATAGCGCTAATAAACACACATTAATTGGCATTTACCAACTAAAATGCCACACATGTAACTTCTCATATGTAAACTGAACTGGATGACAATTAAAATTAAGATTCAAATAACACATCCACTAACCCACAACTGGCATGTACCCTCTATATCCTACACAATGCACACAAATATGGACCCATGGACACCACTATGACCTTAACACATTCCATACATTGTAGCAAACAAAGGAACACCTTAGAAAATTACTACTTTACATTCTTTCACCAACTTCTTTCTTCTTCCAATGGCACTACAGGCTGGGGTGGCCCTCGGCCTCCTTCAAGAGTTTCCTCCATCCTTTCTGGTTTCAGGCGGCTACTGTCCAATTTCTACATCCTAGCTTTGCTACTCTTCCTTCACTCCGTCTTCCCAGCGCAACCTGGGTCCACCTCTGGGGGCTTTCCTCCTGGCTCACTAAGGAGGACTCTCCTGGCTAAACTGTCATCATCCTGGCGCATGACATGTCCTGCTCTACTCAGCTTACAAAATTTCACAATGTCTTTCTCATCATACAATTGATAAAGTTCTCGATTAGTTCTAATTCTTATCAATCACTGGGCCATAAATTCTCCGAAGAATTTTGCGCTCAAAAATACTAAGACGATATTCATCTTGCTTAGATAGCGCCCATGTTTCTGCCCCATATGTAAGTACCGGTCTAATTAATGTTTTATAGAGGAGTGTTTT
>Ga0123352_10010006_pt1 | contig 14875 bp, 12 predicted proteins | sample TergutLab28metaG_FD_89700 | JGI IMG/M metagenome (GOLD analysis project Ga0123352, IMG submission 89700) | Labiotermes labralis P1 segment gut microbial communities from Petit-Saut dam, French Guiana - Lab288 P1 | ecosystem: Host-associated > Arthropoda: Insects > Digestive system > Gut ... | reverse complement strand
TGGTGTGTGTGTGTGGGGGGGGGGGGGGGGGGGGGGGGGGGGGGGAGAGCATAAAATCCATTGAGTTTCTTTTGACCTAACGTCAAGTAGAACACAGCTGTTTGATTTGACGTCACTAAGCCGTGTTCCAACAGTAATAAAGCTGAGTTTTACACGCTTCAGGGTACTTATATGTCTGTAACACCTTGTTTCATTGTCAATGTTCTCACTCTGGCTGTTGTTGAAGACGGTAATGAACGTTCGTGTGTTTGTTTAAGTGTGTCATTGTCGTTATCGAATGACTTCTCTTCATTGTGTTAGTTATTATTAGTTTCACTGCTGTCGCAGCTCTACTTCCGATCGCTCTTCGTCTTAGCGCTGATAAACAGGCTTCAGTGTATGAAGTAAAAATACATAAAATTACGTGTTTGTGAAAGACTAAACGGCCAAGTCCGTACCTCTGCATGAAATGGCAGCGAATACTGAGCTTCAGTTATGAGGTTAGACTTCCCGGTGTGCTATTATATAATTATTATGCACATAAACAGTAAATATAACTGATTATCTATATCAGTTATATAATTAAGTGGGCTCGGTAGCGCAGTCGGTATAGCGGCTGGCTAGGGCTGGACGGTCGGGGGATCGAATCCCGGTGGGGGCGAGATTTCCCGCACCTGTCCTGACCGGCACTGGGGCCCACTCAGCCTCCTGTACAATGGGTACCGGGTTATTCCCGGGGGTAAAGAGCGGCTGGGGCGTGCTGCCGACCAATAACCCCCTTCTAGTGCTGTGGTCAAGAAAGAGTAGAGCTATACATCTACTCCCCCTATGGGTCGTACGGCCTGTACAGAACCTTAGTGCCGGTACAAGGGTGCACTTTATCTTTTTATAATTCAGCTTCACGTTTCACCCACCTTAGCCTTAAGAGAAGGTAATCAATTTGATAGGACCATTAATGAATCCCGAGACACGCTGTGGCGCAGTTGGTCGAGGCACTTTGCTACTAGCAGAGAGGTCGCGGGTTCGATTACTGATAGCGCGAGTGGAATTTTTACATTGACATAATCCTTCCGGCCACACTATGTTCCTGGAGTCGACTCAGCCTCTAACAGAAGTGAATACCAGTAAAGGCGACAGGTGCCTAGGGGTGATAACCTTACCACCGACTCTCTTGAAATCTGGGAGCCTAAACCTTCTGGAACCCTCTGGGCCTGTGCAGGTCTGTACAGGTTTTGCTGTACTTGTAACAAATCCCGAACCCTACTTAGCATCGACTAAAAATATCCGTTAATATATTGATGAGAAAATTTCAGCCTACCAACCAGTCACTTCATTAACTGAGCTATCTGGAATAATTTGTTTAGCCTTATAAGATAAATACACGTAAATATCCATGCAGGTACTTTTTAAATTATAACCGAGTTAGTGGTTCAGAACTCCGTATTACTCGAGCCCTAGTCCATTATATTTCATATATTGTCAGCTCTCTCCATTGAAAACACATAATTACATGCCTTTGATGAAAAAATACACACAGAGTGACACAAACACTCGATGCGCGTCAACATGGATACGGTAATTACATTAGACATAACACCAACACGCCTCAAGTCAGGTATGTACAGCTCATGCATATAGACATCAATACAGACACATAAAACACCAAAACATACCACACACAAAATGTTCAAGAACCACAGGACACAACACGCTTGCAGGAAAACACTCACTCAGAGCCAAACACGACACACAGTATAGGTATAACACTTACCGCTAGATAAATAAATTAACACATAAACCTACAGCACAATACAGCCTACACAATAACGCACCAAGTAGTCGCAAGCTCCTGAAGATGGATGTATTAACAACCGAAACATGTTGAGCAGTAAATTGACATAATAAAGCAAGTGTCATCAAGTTGCTCTACCTATATTCAAATACATTAGACTTGTTTACATTTCCTTCTTAAATATTTTTTATTTCCTCAGTAAGTAACAAGTACTATTTCACTTGCATTTGCTCAGAATTACGCGAATTAAATCAAGAAACAGTTTTTGTCACAGTATTATAAAGCTGTGTAGAATGAAGTCAGGTGACTCGTAACGCTTCCTCATATAAAGAAAGACGAATTCATATTCTGAAGTTAATAGTATCCCTTACCTTCGCCTGTAGCAGCTAGAATGTCAGCCACATTCCGCGCAGAGCTGCGACCTCAGCGAGTCACAACCACGTGACTATGCAATAGGACGACTCGCTTCACGTATCTAGCAATCTTCTCCAGGCGTCTTATCTCCCATGACGTTTCGACTGCCTGCTACCTGGCGGTTTCTACTCTACTGCCAAATTGTCGTTTAGTGGTGAGTTCGCTCTGCAGCGAGCTGTTTGACCCCCCCACCTGCTCATGCGCCAACCTCTCGGTCGATAACTGGTGTTGGTGAGAGCATAAACGGGACAGACAACGCGCTGTGTTCTGCAAGTATTCCACTAGGATGTGTAAGGACTTCAGCTTTATCGTATGTTACAAGGTCTGTGCGTGTTTCCTCTGTATCCATCAACGCACATTCTGCGACAAACAGCAGCGTAACATAAACATTAATTATTCTGATATATGATACGCAAGGAGTGGAGACAGGTCAAGGATTGTTGCAGAGAACACAAGCATGTACTTCGCAAGCGGTGTATATCAGGCACATGCTTGTTGGTCATCCAGGTTCAATTTCCGGTAAAAACAGGAATTATTTTGTTATCCTCACGTCCGTATTAACTAGGGCCCACCCTGGAAGACGTCTGAAAGTATAGCGCTTGACTGTGAACTTTACAACGCACGTCTATACATTGACGAGGTTAAGAACGAACGGAGCTGCTTAAACAGCATGTATGTTTTCATGGCGCGGTGCGTTGGCGGAGAGACAAGTGCAAATTTACATGGATGTTCTCGGAGTGTATGAGAAAAAGTTTGCCGTATCTGTAATTTCGATACTGCTGGTATGTCTGCTGTCTGTTTTCCAAATTTTAGTTTATGGTCCTACAAGTGTGTGCTGTGGCTTATTAGGGCGTGTTAATAATAGAGTATTCCCTAAACAAGTGAATTCGGTAGCTTCCTGGTACAGCAAATTTCTCATAACAGTAGCACAGCCATAAGGTCCCCTGTATTCACAACCTTTTTCGGAACAGTCAGACATTTTACAGAACCCTCGGTCAGATAAATCTGGTTCATGTCCTAACATTCCATTTCTTTGAAACTAATTTCACCTTTTAAAGCCTAGCGGTTTCTTTACGTACCACCAGGTTTAACATACAAAAATTCTACATGGTGCTCGCTTTGGGTTCAGTGTTTTGTACGGATCTCAGAACAGACAGCGACTTTTGCTTTATACATCATTAACTGATTGGTTTTTATAACCGTGGTGGAAAGTGTTTACAGCGCGGTACGGACTGATTCCATATATAAAACATATTACATTTCGTCTTTAAAAGGTTAATATGACCCAGTTGTGCCAACGTAGATTCCCTAGTGGCTTTTGGCCTCTCACGTTCTCGACTTACATAAATTATGCAATTCTCTTCACACCATTTCACTTGCTGATACTATTTCTGGATAGTATTACCCTCGGTGCATTGTACGGATTTTAGTTCCTCGCATGCAGCCGGCCTCCGTAAAACATACGTTCATGAATGCATTTAAACGTAATGCAGATTAAACTTTAGCGTCATTTAAGGGTTAAGCCCCGCGTTTTGTATTCTCACGATTACTGTTGCTTACCTACTCTTATAGCCCCATATTATCGCCAGGATTGAGTTATAATTGTTATAATGTTGAAAATCTCTTTTGCAAGGAAAACCAAAAGTAGTTATGATATTGAAATGGAAAATCAGTGACTTTTGGAACTCTAAAATGCGTTTAGATAAGGACTATTACGTCTATTGTCACTGTAGAATCTCTCCTTCTGCATTGTAATAAAGCGAGTTCTATTTTAAGAGGCTATCCATGCAAAAGACATAATTTATTGGCGAAAACAATGTTCCTTCCTTCTACTATGTGCGTTCTTTAAGAGTTAAATTTGCATAATATTAAGCTGCAAACGTAGATTTGTGAACTTCTTTCTCACCTAAAGGCTCTGTGTGCGTTTCTTGATCAAACAGTTGTGCGCCTGGAATACAGATTGCCTCGCTTTCCAGAACTGTCGGAGAAGTTGCCTAAGCTACCCGGCACAATTGGTAAAAGGTAAAGCAGTCCCATTACAGGCCTGGACAGGACCAGAGGGTTCCAGGAAGCTAAGGTTCCCAGATTTCGTGACAACGGCACAGGATGGTGGTAGGTTGTCAGCCTTACGCACCGGCCGCCTTTACCCCCAGGAAATACTCCTGATACTCATTTCTGTTACAGGCTGAGTCGACCCCAGGGCCATAGTGCGATCGGAAGGATTTTATGTCAATAAAAAATCCACTGAAACCACCTGGGATCGAACCAGCGACCTTTAGATTTGTAGTACAGCACCTTAACCACTGTGTTACCGCGGTCCCCGGAACAATTGGTAGTAGCTTAAATTTCATTTGGGATCGGTGTATAATTTTCGCTTCTTTGCAGGTATCATCTCCCGTTCGAACCTTCCGGCTCACATTCCTGTCTTCTCACACCAAGCTGAAGGTTTTTATGTAAGGTACAGACGGTTCACTGAACTAAAGCCAAACACTAATAACCTTGTGCTGGTCTAACCGATAGTGGAAAATAATTTCGTTCCCACTAACAAAGAACGATTGTGTATTACACATACAGTCGAACACAACTATATTTCACTAGTAGTACAGTAGGTATACAACTACATGTTTCGGCCCTTTATGTTGTCCATCTTCAGGTTGTGATTTAACTTATACAGCAGCTATACAAGATGTGTGGGGGTGTTCTTTGAGGGTATTGGGGGTTGGGTGAGGGGAACGAGATCTCGTTTCAATAGTAGGTAGCATGACCTAGGCCTGTTATAAGTGAATTATCATTAGTTGTTTATGTACATATATTACAGTAGGCTACTATTCTTATGCTAAGGTTATGTTATAAATAGTATCATTAGTAATATTGGTGATATTATTTATAACATATCCTTAGCATAAGAATAGAAACCTACTTTGAAATATGTACATAAACAACTAATGATTAAAAAGGTAAAGGTAGAGTGATCCCGTTACAGGGTCTACTCTTCCATGACCGCGGCACCAGAAGGAGGTGAGTGGTCAGCAGCACTTCCTGACCGCACTTTACCCCCGGGAAAGATCCGGTACCCATTTTACAGGAGGCTGGGTAGGCCCCAGGGCCGATCTGGACGGGCGGAATATCTCGTCCCCACCGGGATTTGATCCCGGACCGTCCAGCCCGTAGTCAGTCGCTATACCGACTGAGCTACCCGGCCCACAAACAACTAATGATAATTCACTCATAACAGCCCTAGGTCATGGTACCCACTATTGAAAAACGAGATCTCGTTCCCCTCACCCAACCCCCAATACCCTCAAAGAACACCCCCACACATCTTGTATAGCTGCTCTATAAGTTAAATCACAACCTGAAGATGGACAACATAAAGGGTCGAAACATGTAGTTGTATTCCTACTGTACTACTAGGTGAAATATAGTTGTGTTCGACTGTATGTGTAATACACAATCGTTCTTTGTTATTGAACCAACACAACGGGGATGACGCACCTCAAAATTCTTTCGCACTTGTTACTAATTTTAGAGAGAGAGAGAGAGAGATAATGGCGGTATTAATTGATAAGATTACATAGCCTAGTGGTGCAGTTGCTTGAGGTATTGCGCTACAAACAGGAAGGTCGTGGTTTCGATTCCCGATAGTGTCACTGGAATTTTTCATTGACATAAACCTTCCGGTCGCAATATGACCATGGGTTTCGACTCAGTCTCTAACAAAAATGGAGACCAGGAATATTTCCTGGGGGGGGGGGGGGTAAAGGCGGCCGGTGCGTACGGCTGACAACCTTACTGCTTTCATGTGCCGACTGTCTTGAAATCTGGGAGTCTCAAACTCCTGGAACCCTCAGGGCCTTTCCAGAACTGTAATGGGATTGCTTTACCTTTACATAGCGTTATTGGGTCAGTGGTAGATATATGAGTTGGTTTGGAGCATTTGAGGGATGTGAGTGAGAGAGAAGACAGAATTACTGCGAGGAAGTACTGCCGCCACAAATGAGATATGGCGTAGCTTCGGATAGAAACAGGACCACCAAGGTGTGAGGTCGACGATATTACAAAGGTTTAAATGGGAGTACCCTTAAATAATTCACGACTAGAAGGGATTTCTTCTTCCGTTGCAAGTCTAATATCAGACGTGCCTGTGGGAAGTGAATCAGGTCGCGCAGATGCAGTTTCAGTAACACCAGCACTACATCTGAAATTCAAACAGGTATTGTCTTGTTTTGCATAGTTACGTTTACGTCCTCATGCATTGTATTACTGTTTTGTCGTAATCATTTTATTGATGTGTATTGTCATATGTTAACTGCAGCTCTAGAGTTTACGTTACGCAGGTCAAGGGAAATAGTTCTAAGAACTCTGTACGCACATGCCTGCCGCGTAAATCAGAGCGGCCAGTGGTACTGTACATGGTTAACCCTTATCGTGCTAACGTGGAGAATATGGCGAGCTCATAATAGTGCCAGCAAATGACAGATGGGATTTAATTCGGCGTTTGAAGGGTTAAGCACTTTAAAGGCGACCAGCGATCGCTGGACCCGTCAGTTGACAGTCAATCCTTTGTACTCTACTTGAGACCTTACGCTGCATTACGCAGAATCTCGATCTAGCAGTCTCTGGGGCAACACTTCCCAAGATCATCTGGCAAGTCCGGCGGTAGCAGTGGTGCCTAAATACTCTCCTCTATCTTGTGTGTAACTACTAATTATTAGTAAAGGCTATCATCTGAAGACTATGAAAGTTACACTCCGTGGCCATCACACTCCCTCACTCCTTCTAAGCAACAAAGTTGGATCCACGCCCTGACCGGACAACATCTGAGATACGTCCGATCAGAGTCGTTTTTGCGGTGGATACAACAGATGTGCGGAATGTGATTTTTAACATTTCTCATTGTTTTGATATAAATCTGTATCATTGATCTTATATATATATATATATATATATATCCGACTATGATTACGATGAATTCAATAGGCTGTATGTGTGCGTGTGTGCGTGCGAGTGTGAGTGTGTATGTGAGTGAGAGAGAGAGACCCGCTGGGTGCATGGATGTTTGTTGTGAGTGTTATGTGTTGTCCTGTAGAGGTCTCTGCGACGGGCTGATCACTCGTACAGAGGAGTCCTACCGAGTGTGACGCGTCGTTGTGTGTGATCTAGAAATCTCAAGAATGGACAGACCATGGCCTGCCTTAGGCCACAGCGCCGAAGAAGAAAGATGTGTGTTTGTGTTTGTGTGAGGTCAGTGGCTATTTAAGACTTTCGCAGTCTACGCGCTCCTCCAGAATTGTGGCTATATTTCAGATTTGTTGTCAAACTTTTTTGTATGTACGTCTTTAAACTGCAGCATCTGCATTGTATGTTCCCTAAAACATGTATTTACGATTCCGAAATTACCTTCTGCAGTGAGTCCAGAAATGTCTAAATCTTCCCTGCGCTTATAATCTTAATTAACATAATCCCTGTAGTCTTTTTCGTTTGTGAGGCCCACCCAGTCTCCTATACAATGAGTACCGGGTCTTTCTCGGGGGTACAGCGGCCGGGGCGTGGCGTTGACAACCCACCCCTAACTAGCGCCGAGGTTAAGGAAAGAGTTGAGCTATACCTCTACTCCCCCTCTTGGTCTGTGTGGCCTATTCTGGGGTGATCTTTATTTTACCTTTACGTTTTTAGTCTAGTTCCCAGGCAGACTATTATCACTTGTGTCGTCATAAGGATATGGTAGCCAGAAATAAGTAGAAAAAAAAACCAACACATAGTAAGAACTCTCTGAAATACATGAAATTACAGTCACTTACTTAAACGCCGGTCCCAGTGGCCGCTCGGTCTAAGGCGTAGGTCTACGGCCGCTCGCCTGCTGGGATCGTGGTTTCGAATCCCACCGGGGGCATGGATGTTTGTGTGCTGTGAGTGTTGTGTGTGTTGTGAGGTAAAGGTCTCTGTGACGAGCTGGCCCCTCGTCCAGGGAAGTCATACCGACTGTGGTGGGTCGTTGTGTGTAACATCGAAAACCTCATGAATGAGGAGCCAGAATAAAGCAGGCTGAAACTTTGGGCGACGCCTGCAGCAAAATAGTCAACGTAGCAATTTAGGTCAGAATAAGACTAGATGTTATTGTGAATAAAAAAAAACTTATTTAAAAAATACATTTATTAGTGCACTAAATTGATATTATTTTGCTTACCCTGCACTTACAATAGACCATGCGTGTATTATGATTATTATCTTGTGGGTCATGAAAAACCGCTTGCAAAGGAACACAAGTCTGTCAATAATTTTGCATGAAAAGAAAAACTGAAGGCTATATCAGCGTCACATTCGACGCAATCTGATTCCGAGTGCGTTATGGGCAAAATATATTCATCGCTTTTGCGTCTAAGCAGTCAGTTAATCAAGTCATCATGGCAAATATCTTTTGCAGAAAGATATCTCAGACACTTACTGTGTCCTTTAACCGTTTGACGCCTAACGACCCCTATAGGGGTCGTACCGCACCGCTAACCTCTAAAGTTGCATTTTATATATTTATTCAACAAATATATGTACTGAATATTTTAAACATGGTATATACTGTCCGTTTTTCTCTTCAAAATGCAGTTTGTTTCGTAATTATAACGTATTTGGTTCCTGTATTATTCACATTTTATATACAGGATGTGCTAAAATTAAAGAAATAATTCCGGCGCCAAAAGGTTAACTGCACTGCGTTCAGTATTGGGCTCGCCGCGTTCTGCGTTTAGGTGTTAGCTGTTGGAGGCATTTTAACCCTTTAAAGACGAAGCGCAGACTGCTTTATTTAAAGACCTAGTCCGTACCGCGCTGTAAACACTTTTCATCTCGGTTATAAAAACCAATCAGTTGGCGTTATATAGGCCAAAAGTCGCTGTTTGTTCTGAGATAAATACAAAACACGCAAATACGTTGTGGGCAGAAAATACAGTTGTTGAATGTTGAACCTGTTGGTGCATCACGTGACCAGTAGGAATTAAAAGGTTAAGCAGAGGAAGTGGGCGTATGCCCCGAAACACATAACCTGTGACCAACGATTTTCCTTAAATTGTTCATTAAGCATTTCCTGCAGCAATATATCCGTAACATGACATTTCCCCACTTCGTTCTGAGGTCTACCGACCGATTCACACAGGCCATTTCACTGATTGGCACAGACAAACGTGTGCCTTCTTCTTCTTCTGCGCTACACCTCTTGTAGTGTCTTGGCATTCTCAACAACATGCTTCCATTTAAGGCGATCCTGGACTTGTTCTGCCCATTTCAAAATTTTCATCTTTCTCAGGTCGTTCCTGACGTCATCTTCCCATCCGTACTTAGACCTTCCTACTGGTCTACTTTTAAATATATCATACGTGTGCCTAACTATTTAAATTTATGAAGTGATCCCGTTACAGGCCCGGTGTGGCCCAGAGGGTGGGTAGAGGTATAGCTCTACTCTTCCATGACCGCGACGCTAGAAGGCGGTGAGTGGTCAGCAGCACGCTCCGGCCGCACTTTACCCCCGGGAAAGACCCGGTAACCATTTTACAGGAGGCTGGGTGGACCCCAGAGCCGGTCTGGACGGGCGGAAAATCTCTTCCCCACTGGGATTCGATCCCGGAGACCGTCCAGCTCGTTGCTCAGTCGCTATACCGACTGAGCTACCGGGCCCACAATTAAATTTATACTAACTGAAAATGAGGCCATTTTCAACCACAGATAATATCCGTCTTGCTTTTCCACCACTGACATTAATAAAACAGACACCTGAAAAAAATGACATATTTTTATATCGTCTTCATTTTACTGTCACATTTCTTCAGATGCTACATTCACTGAACCACCGAGACGATCTTTTCATTTCCTTTTACTTTGACGCGTTGAAATCAGTGCATGCAAAAACTCTGTTATAAATACAGTCGAACCCAGAACGTAACCCACCGTCATGACAAGAAAAGCCACCTTCAAGTGGGAAAGTGTCAGTGCAAAATACTCTTTATCGTCAGTGATATCGGCGTCATATGTAGAATTTGCGACATTTTTTAAATGAGCTCTCCATTTCTCCATAGACCAGTAATTATCTACCAGGCCAGCTTCAATAGTGTGGCGAATAATAATATTTGCTCTTTGGATCAGAGGATTCCCTGTTTGCATGTACATGACTAAAAGCATTTTGTATATATCCTCATCCAGAAAACACACCGATTTCCTCTTCTTGTATCTTGACATGAACCTGAAAGCTTCGTACTCAATAGCGTATGGAAAGGAAACCATCATGATATCTCCATGTACAACTAAATGCTCTAAACACTCTTCATGTTCTGAGCAATAAAACCGAGGTGACCTTATTTGCGTTCGCTCATAATACATTGAGAGGTTAAGAGCTATCTCTGTATCTTCATAATAACCATACATTAGTCCAGAGTGTATAAGGTCGTCAAAAGTTTTGATTGGTTTGTGGTATCCGGGTTCCACGAGGAAGGTAATGAAGAAAGCTTGAAAAACAGTATTAATGGCGAAAGAGTACCAGACGAAGAGCAAAAAGAAGACCCTGAGTTTCGTACTGATAGGAAGTTTTGGTAGAGACACCGACATAGACACAGCCCACACGTCACTCAGGCTCTCAGACATTGTCTTGTATGTGGAAGAATATTTTTCCAGGAAGTAGAAGTGGCTGTTGCTGAAGCACCAAAAAATGGCTGTCGTTAAAATCAGAACCAGTATCAGACTGAACCAAACAGATAAGTCAAACATTCCGAGAATTCTTTCCACTCTGGGAATGGGTGTAGGGCACGGAACAAACCAGCGGAATGCCGTTTGGAGATGTGGAATTGTTGACTCCGCCAATGCCAGAATGTTTAAATCCATTGGTAATGTACCAATAACAATATCGCATAATCCAAAATTTAATCTCGTGAGACACGTTACTCGTCTAAGAACTGCCGTTCCTATTGGTTGCGGTAGATACACAAGAGTCGCATTCATGGCCTGGCTCATGATAACAAGGAACTCAATTTCGAAACCGCTGTATTCGGAAGTATTTTCTTCTTGTAGATTGTTGTAAAAAATAGAGGGTTCGTCCACTATCGCACACACTCGCAGAGGACAAGCATGTAGGTTTGTAGGAGATTTGTTGGGAAATAGCGGAACTTCTTTCAAGAAGCCCCCACTGTTAGTGACAATCCACTGATCTAATATGGCGACCTCTTCCACGCTGGCGCAGTGTCCTGAATGATATGGAAACCAACTATACAGTTCAAATGACATGGACTGCGTCGTCTGTCTTACGTTATCACGCAATAAGGATTCTTCAACTGTTGGCACTAGGAGGACGATGTTCAGAATATTCTCGCTTTTCCAGAGTACGTCAAATATTCTGTGAGCAAGCAGTTTCAGCTCCTTAACTCTACCTGTCAACATAAGTAAGAAAAGACCTCGCTGATTCCACGACTTCATTATCGGAAAGCTATCGAAATGGTCTTGCACTTCATCAAGAGTCTCCTCGTCTGTATCTTTCGGCGTTACTATTACGAGGTAGTAGTCCATCTTGACTTGAACTTCATGCGTTATTTCGACTGACGGCTGATCTGGGTTTGAGACCAGAATTGTCCAACGTGCAGCTTCGTTTGTTTTCTGCAGTATTAAGTTCGCAACGTGATCATCATTCTTGTACTTTGAATTGTGTGACAGTATGCGTTGCTGAGTGTTGGTGTTTGTTGTATGGGAGAAGGAGATGAGGAGATTGGTTCCTGTATTGAAATGACGCTGTAGGACGGTGAATCCACACAGAACAAGTTGTGTTTGCTCCGTAGTAAGGAGGCTTGAAAGGACGGTGTGTGTTATTCCAGTTGCCACCATAATTTGCAGTATTTTAAGACGCATCTTTTACCTGGAATGAGAAGTGCAGAAAAGGAAAGTTGGTAGATTTTGTTCCTTGGTAATACTGACACATAGTCGGAGTAGAATTACGACCTTAAACCATTACAGCTTTGTTGGGAAAAATGAAATTAGTTCAGTTTACTGATTGTTGTTGCATATCTTGGACTATAGAAAAGAAAGCTTACATAATGAGTGGAAACCTAGGTCCTTTCCTTCCTAAAATTACACACAACTATAAGTTTTCCTCCCAAACTGCATAATTTTCTACTATCAAAAATAAAACCATCACCGTGAAATTTGAAAATTTATTCAAGTGAAAATAGTACAACATTCATGCGCAATGTTTCAGTGTTGCTCTTCAGGTAAGGTAGGAAGGAATGCCCTCGCGATCGTCGCAAGCCTTCTGAATATAAAGCACCCTCTGGTGCGGCACCTGCTCTGCGGGAACAGCTAGTTCCATCTCGTGCTGAGTCCGATTTTCCTTATTAAACAATTTAGGGAATTCCACAGTCAATAGATTATTGTGACGAAGACTATGAGTTCAGGATTGTGGCATCAATAGAAGTAATGGAATTCCATACAAAAGAGACAAATTATAGCTTAGATTTAGCTAAGTAGAATATGGTATATATATATATATATATAGAATATTGTGACAGGAAGGGGTAAACGCTGGGCCAGAATAGCTCAGACGGTAGAGCGACTCGCTACGTACTGGACGATCCGGGGATCGAATCCCGGTGTGGGCGAAATTTACCGCACCCGTCCAGACCTACCTTGGGGCCTACCCAGCCTCGTATACAATGGGTATCGGGTCACTTCCCCGGGGGGTAATGCGGCCGGGGCGTGGCGTTGACCACCCACCCCTATCTAGCGCCGAGGTTAAGGAAAGATTACGGCCTTCTGGGCCTTCGTTGCTGTTCTAGGGTGAACTTTACCTTTACCTTTATCTTTAGAGGGAAAGGATGGTGATGATACCGACGGTGATATGCCGTCCTAACAACAATTGTATCATTGATGATTACAAAAACACTTTTCTTCAATTTGATGATTTACTTCACTCGCTTCTAGAAGATTTAACAGTTTAGAGACAAACTGCAGGGAGGGCAGAAGGAAACACAGGCAAATAGAATGCAGCTGGGACAGACGAAAGAATTAGATTGAACAGAATTAAAAAAGACAAAGAAAACACACTGATAACATTCATGATATTCACAGAACTGTTATATTTAGGTGGGTTTCCTCCATTCTTTGGGTTCCTACCAAAATGAATTGTTATTCAAGCCATAATCGCAAAAAATATAGCCCCACTAGCAACAATTGTGGGGACCGCGGTGGCACAGTGGTTAAGGTACTGTACTACAAATCGGAAGGTCGCTGGTTCGATTCCAGGTGATGTCATTGGAATTTTTCATTGACATAATCCTTCCGATCGCACTATAGCCCTGGGGTTGACTCAGCCTCTAACAGAAATGAGTACCAGGAGCATTTCCTGGGGGTAAAGGCGGCCGGTGCGTAAGGCTGACAACCTTACCACCATCCTGTGCCTGTGCCACGAAATCTGGGAACCTTAACTTCCTGGAACCCTCTGGGCCACTCCAGGCCTGTAACGGGACTAATTTTAGCAACAATTGCAGTAGTAACATCATTTATTACTTTATACTAGTATTTAAATATCTCCTACTGAAGATTTATAATCTTAAACACAGAACCGAAATAAAATTTAAGTTTCGCACAAACAAACCAACCAAAAGCATTAGAGCATTAATTTTATTATCAGTTTATCTAACAGAGATAGCAGTTTGCACGATCATTACGCAACATTAACTAACTGAAGGCCTTAAGTTAAGTATAAACTAATAACTGCCAAAGATATAAATAAAGGGCTTCCTTTAGGTCTTGGTAAGTCCTTCAACTCACCGCTACAGAATTGCAAATGGAAATATTAACGGTTTAATTTAAAATGAAATTACTAAAATTTTGAACAATATTACGAACAACATTAGCGTTGGGATTGCAGTGCCTAGAGAACGCAATGAATTTGGAAAATTTTTCGTAAGTTTCAGGCGCTGTCACTCATGCTGGCAGTGTTAATATTAGTAGAGAAAAATACCACTAACACGAGGGTACTCCCTAACATACAATATTTGAACATTTAATGTACTAACGTTAAGGTAAAGCAAAGGTAAAAAGCAGTCCCATTACAGGCCTGGAGTGGCCCAGAGGGTTCCAGGAAGTTAAGGTTCCAAGATTTCATGACAACGGCACAGGATGGTGGTAAGGTTGTCAGCCTTACGCACCGGCCGCCTTTGCCCCCATGAAATGCCCCTGGTACACATTTCTGTTAGAGGCTGAGTCGACCCCAGGGCCACAGTGCGATCGGAAGGATTTTATGTCAATGAAAAATCCACTGACACCAGGTGGAATCGAACCAGCGACCTTCCGATTTGTAGCACGGCGCCTTTACCACTGTGCTACCGCGGTCCCCCAATGTACTAAGGTGACAGAGACAAACAGGGCGAAAAACGTGGAATTTATTTAATAAATTACTATATTAAAACCAACTAGATGCACCAATTTCTCAAATTTATTTTTAGAATAAAACTCTACATGTTTCGGACAGTTCCTTTGTCCATCATAAGGAGTTTTTCACTGTACACACAGCAATGGTATATGTCATACAGGTTTGCTGAAATATACCATTGCTGTGTGTACAGTGAAAACTCCTGATGATGGACAGAGGAACTGTCCGAAACATGTATAGTTTTATTCTAAAAAGAAATTTGAGAAATTAGTGCATCTAGTTGGTTTTATTAT
>Ga0123352_10010002_pt1 | contig 14877 bp, 14 predicted proteins | sample TergutLab28metaG_FD_89700 | JGI IMG/M metagenome (GOLD analysis project Ga0123352, IMG submission 89700) | Labiotermes labralis P1 segment gut microbial communities from Petit-Saut dam, French Guiana - Lab288 P1 | ecosystem: Host-associated > Arthropoda: Insects > Digestive system > Gut ... | reverse complement strand
TGTTACACACTTATTGATTACCAAATACATATTAAAACTGGCAGGAATATGTGGTTTCTGTAATGTTGATATCTGTACTTAACATGTAATTAACGTATGAGTGACATAAAGCCATTAAATTGAACTACATAAACACCCGCATTAACGCCGTAGTCGTCCTTAGGGCTGCAAGCACTTTACATGGCGCTTCCAACTCCCGTGCAAGCAACTAAAGGTCACGCAGGCACGATTAACACTGCATTCCACTCTCAAGGTCATCAACGCTCTCGCGTGACACATCAGCTGTGCAAGTTGCAGTATTTGGAACCGCAAGAAGCCCCCACTTTTCTCTGGCCATTATCTCCGTAACCGTTCAACCTTGGATAATAGGTGTTTTGGGTTATATCGGTATACCTTAACATAAGGAACACTCTCCCGAAGTCTGGCACATTCCTCCTGGGACACCCTGTATAATACGGAGTAATCTGAACAGCGGTACGAAATGTTTTATGGCACGACATTTGTGCAGAGAAGACCTGTTGTTGCGTTTCTGTGGAAACACTGAACACTCCCATATTTTGACACCTACATTTACAACAACAATAAAAAATGGATTTATTGTTGCGTTTCCATGGCAACAATGGTTAAGCGAACGCGTCAAAATATAACTTTGTACGTGCTTGGTTTCTCTTTTGATCACCAAGACGGGGTGTGTTTACAGCGCGGTAGGAATTGGGCATTTAAATAACACATATTTCTTTTCGTCCGCGAATGGTTAATAATGCTTCGTGTCGGTATTTTCTTCCAAATTTGGACGAAACGAAACTATGTGTTTAGAATATTTTTACTGATAACGAAGTCAGTGTTCTGTGAATGGACCAGTTAATGTCGTACTGTTGGTGCTCCGTTGTTTGTATTGCTAATGCTCGCTGCTGATCCTCACTCGTTTGTGTGTGTTGCCTTGAACACACGGCGCTCTGACGATAGGCGTCAGGCTACATTATGTGCTTGTCAACGCTGTGACAATGAATGGAGGAGAGGTCGGTCTCCCTTGAGGCTCTAAATTACAGGGAGAATGTGGACGATGTTGTCCATGTCAGAGGTAGATGAATTGCAATTCCGAGAGTGGAGTTCTGTGTTAAATAACAACTCACTTTTTTTGTGTGTGTTAAGAGATACAGATGTGTCAAAGTTGGCAGCTGCTCGCACCGTTAATTGTCGTATCTGTTTCACGTCTGGTAAAGTCTGCATATTGTCTACGGTGATTGATTGTTTGCCAACTTTTCATTCATCTTCTAACACATCGCGATTTCCACTTGCTCTTTTTTTTGCAGTTGTTGAGTACTTCCCCCCCCCCCCCCATTAATTTCCCCCCGGCTGTCTGACATCACGTATTTATCCAAATACAGTACGTTATTTTAAAATGATTCACATTTACCATACACGGACGTAGTGAAATAAAGTATGAGATTATCTTGAATTAATTTACTCAGTCCGTATCGCGCAGTAAACACACTCCGTCTCGGTTATAAAAACCAGTCAGTTAATGCTGTATAGGGAAATAATCGCTGTTTGTTCTGAGATCCATACACAACACGTACATGCACTGTGTTTTCGATCACGCGTTATGTGTTTTATAGTGATTTTCGGTAAAATCGTCAGGTTTATACCCTTCGGTGCTGCTTCTTGTAGAATGCGTTTCTTTCGTCCTCCTTAGCATCGTACTGTCATGGGAAGTACTGGTGGATTCATGCTTTCTTTGTGACAAAGTTGCGGTGTTTGGTGAGTCGGCGAAACGAAGAGCTGACTATAGGAAAGACGCTGAAGAGTACTTTGTTGAATGACTTCTGGTATTTGTGCATTCAGGGCGGCTCACATATCCAGCGACAGACTTCATATGTTGCAGGAAAATGTCTTCCTAGTTGTCAGTTTTGATAGCTTGTCCTGTGTTGTTTTTACAGGCTGGGTCAGAGGACTACGTAAAGCAGACGACAGTTTCCAAGGACACACGGCAACCAGGTCAGCAGCAGTACCGCCCAGTACAGCTGAACAATATCCCACTTCCTACTACTGGAGGCACCGTGACATGTGAGTGTAATTGTTGCAATTCTGACTGCTGAGATGTTATTCTGAAGTACCCTATTACCCTACTCATAGGTCCATGTTTCCCTGAAAGTGTTCCCCAAAAACCTCCCTTTGTCTTAATCTTTTAACCCTTATCTTCCGGCCTTCAAATACCAATACAGCTGTTGACCGCCGGATTTACTTTCATTTTAAATGACCATCGCTGCACCTCAGTGGGACAGCGTTTTACCTTTTCTCTATAAAGCGTTACATTTATCGTAAGGTGAACTCCCCGTTTGGCCGACGAAGATTAAATCCGCAAAAAAAAAAATTGCTAATTACACAATGCGTCTTAGCACGTATAGTGTCTTGTGAAGCGGGAAATACGGTATAATACATGATGCGCGATTCGCGTATTCTGGGAAGTTACACTGTATCTCAGGGTCTTACCGATTTCTCGAAGTAGTGCCGTCGTCTTGTAGGTTCAAGTAGTCAACGAAGAACAGCCATCACCGGAGAAAGGCTTTTTTTCTAGGAATGCTTGAGCTGTGCACATAAAGGCATTACGTTCCTTAGAATCGTCGGGAAACACATTGATATGTAACGTCACACTCCAGCAGACTGAATCCTCAACAACACCGCTGTGCAAACGTATTTCGTATTTGAGGGTTGTTTGACCGTGCATCTTCCTCATGAAATAACCATCTAACTATAACTATCTAACCTACCACCACACTAAACACCCACAACCCACGCAGAGACTCGATCACAAACACACACAACTCCAAACACCTTAAACCTCCACCACTAACCCCCGCTACTCACACCCCTCCAACAACCAGGTGAACACAAACCTCCAGTCCCCACACAAACAGACCTGTACGATACTCCATAGACCGCACTGTTAAACACTTATATAACACAGAGTACAGCCACTACACACACACACTTCATATTATGTCATTCTTTACAGTGCAGAAAACCTTATGCTGTAACTCTACATCCAGTGCTCCTGATAATGTGCGTATGTACCCGAAACATGTCGAGCTAAGAATATACATAAATAAAATTACCTTGTTGCATGAAGTTGGCATTTCAAGGTATTTCGTATTGTTCATTTCTATGGGGAGGTTTTTCAACGACGGGCCCCCATATCCAAAACTCTTCGGGTCAAGGAAGCCAAACTCCTTAATTCCCTGACCTTCCTCCTGCGATATACAGGGATCAGAACATCGTCTCCTGCTTCCTGCAGTTCTGCCCTAAACCTTGTCAACAACCCAGCCTCTATTCAGTGATGCCTGTTCTTCTTGACTGTTTCACGTTTCGAAGGTAATGTCACTGCTTTCTTCCGAAACAGCGAGAATTGCCCAACGACTCACAGTCGCGTCCTAGACTTCGTGAATCTTGAGGAACATCGCTGTTAAAACCTCAAATCTCGTATAATTCTTGATAATTTTCGAAAATTGGTAATGATATTTCTTTTGAAAATTACATAATGCTTATTGTCGTGGTGAAGACAATCAGTTACCTGAGCGATTGGTCAGTCATTCAGATTACTTAAGTATGTGGATATTAGTGTCATGTTCATGTTAAGGGGGTTCTGAATGTGAAACTTTTATCGTATAATGAAAAGTACAATTTTATTTCCATGCTGAATGTACTCGTGACAAATGGTGCGATGTCTAATAATAGAACGCGTTCTCCTTCCTGTCGAATCCACCTACCCACACTCGGCAGTCCTGCAACTCGTAAGGAAACACCACGGCCAGCAGCAGCCACAAATTGTCATACGATACAGCGAATGGGTGGGCCACGTGTTATCAATGTTTCTTCTGCTTTGAAACTTGTATCTTTGGGTAAAATTTTGTGCCTAATGTTTTGGAGACCACGTTCCAACATAAAGCCGGATAATTGTGAGCTTAATCCCTGCTTTTGATGTAAATGTGGTTGGTTGCTCATCCTGGGTGCCACGTGGTTGGTATGAGTCACCAATGTCTTAGCGAAATTTTGAATCCTGTTAATTCATGAATTACAGCTGAACGTTTGTGACAGTGGAATTTGCTAAGCAAGCACAACAGTTTGGTTCTTTGGTTGGTTCGTTCGTTTTTTCGTTCGTCGTCTGCTTGATCACGTATTTCCCGCAAGAGTGCGGGAGGTGATAGGGCGGTACTTACTGAGCCGGCAGAGGGAAGGGTTCAGTCGTTGTTTCAGTGGCTGCGACGTGCCTTGCACTTGTAGGCTGATGTGTGAACAGGCGCAGTTTGCAAAGTTTAAAAACAGCATTTATTGAAGCAGTGCGGTGTTCCTGAATAAAATCAAATGATTTATTCCGTCAGAACATAACAACATAAACAACAATCAGCATCCTAGTATGGCTATATGTTTCGGCCCCTTCCTAGACCATCCTCAGGCCAACATTTATCCGTAAAAGGTACTATCAGTGGACACTATACGTTATGGGATCCAATGTTGTTGGCAGGATGTGCGTAAAAACAATAATACATTTTTAAAACTTGTTTTTACGCACATCCTGCCAACAACATTGGATCCCATAACGTATAGTGTCCACTGATAGTACCTTTTACAGATAAATGTTGGCCTGAGGATGGTCTAGGAAGGGACCGAAGCATGTAGCCATACTAGGATGCTGATGGTTGTGTATGAGTTTTGTTCTGACGGAATAAATAAGTTGATTTTATTTTGAGAATTAAAACACAACTGGATGTCTTGTATTTGAACAATGTTCGAGAGCTGGTACCTTGTAGGGACAGACATGGGGAGTTCCTTAACATCTTTTGCTAGCGTTTCCTTCATTGCTAAGAATTGTTTCTCCGTTTTCCCCAAAAATCTTCTCGTCTGTTATGAAAATGAAGGGTAACAAAGAGGGGAGGGGGTAATGGGGTCGAAAAGCTGAAGGTTTTAGTGTTAAAGGGATGTGACGCCAGATTGCCTCACCCTGAAGATGAAGGCACTGCGATCCTCCTAACCGACGGGTACTGCCCACGCAGTGATCCAGCGTTACGTCTTCAAGACTTGAACCTTCAGCAGCCCCATTGTGAGAACCTCAGATCTTGCAAGACGAAAGGTGTTTAGTGGCTGAGGGAAATTCCTGGTAGATGTATATTCTGTGGCGAGATTTCAGCCGACAGGTGGAGACGGAAAGCACCAAGTGTTGGCTGTAACAATCGTGCCTGCTGTGCATCTGGGTACACTGCTGTGTGTGAGTGGCTCTTGACGTGTTGGCGTTGTAGCAATGGATTCTTATTCCCTTTGTGTACTTTTTTTTTTACAGCAGACAGTTGGAATGTTTGTGAGTAGAGTCAATTATCCTTGCAGCTGGATTGTATCACGGCTGTTTATCCGATTGCTTTTTTATCGCATAGACCAGGGAACTCGGAATGTTTGAAATTCATTTCGCTGTGACCGTAGATTATGACGAACGGCGCAGTGAACATAAGCACCGTGACGATGCAAGTTAGCCGTTTGTAAAGGGGTTAGCTGATACGCCAGCTTGTATCATTTTCTTCGCATACCTTGATTTTCAGGGTCGGGATACCGTACTTCACTGGTCACTAGCTCTGGATTTAATGGTATCCATCCCATTGTGTTCACTGGACCATACAAATACACACCTTTACGTCTAGCACAATACCCTCCTATGTCTGTATTTTAAGGTAACATGTCTGACGATCGATGTCGATCGTCAGACGTTCTTTGCAAATCAGCAAAAATATGGTACACTGTTATTTGCGAGATATATCAAATATTACTGTGTGTATATATATATATATATACATATATATACATATACATACGCAGTCGAACTCGGTTGTAACGTCACAGAAGTTATTTTTTGAAGTTATAAACAAGTGTTCTAACTGAGGAGTGTATTTGTTATGGTTAACAGTGAGGAACTAATTGGTACCAAAGTAAATCTGGGGGCCCAGTTGGTTGAGGTACTGTGCTACAAACCGGAAGGTCACGGGTTCGATTCCCGATGGTGTCATTGGAATTTTTCATTGATATAATCCTTCCAGCCGCGCTATGGCCCTAGGGATGACTCAGCCTCTAACAGAAATGATTACCAAGAATATTTCCTGGTGCGTAAAGGCGGCCGGTGCGTAGGGCTGACAACCTTACCACCTTCGTGTGCCGACTGTCTTGAAATCTGCTGGCCTCAACCTCCTGGAACCCTCAGGGCCTGTCCAGGCCTGTATTGGGATTGATTTACCTTTTACAGTATATCTGACGCTATGGACGGGGTGTCGCAAAAATCGATGTCGTTATAACCGAGTTCGGCTGTATGTAGTATTAGAAATTTGTGCAAATTATATATATATATATAGTAATATTTGAGAGGTCTCACAAATAATATTTTACCTTGGTTTTGAAGATTTGCAGAGAACGTCTGATGATTATCGATAGCTACCGAAACTTGTAGTATTAAAACAGAAGACATAAAGGAGCGCTGTGTTAGGCAGAACTGTGTGTGTGTGTTAGTACAGTAGCCATGGGTCGCACGTCCGCGTTTCGATTCCTGACAGCGGCAGGACCAGGGTTGCACAGATTTGTTGCATGCCAGTGTGACTCGGGATTCCGCCTTGTATCGTGGAAGGCGACTTGCTGGAGCATTTAATTCGAATCCTTCATAAGGCGATGGTTGGCAGTATCGGAGAGAACTATATTAAACAGAATAGTTGCTAACAGGTGAACTGAAGGCTGCGCCGTTGCAACATCCGCCGTACGACACCCTGAGTCCCGAGCCGTATAGGGATACAGCAGTAGCTAATTACAGCCAATTATTTTTATGTATGTACCATGCATCTTGTACAGTCAGTTTATTATCCAGACCAAACAAATGCACAACATAAGCGTAGATGGGTGGATAATATTAGGATGGATCTCCAGGAGGTGGGATGTGGGTATATGAACTGGATTGGGCGGGCCCAGGATAGAGACAGGTGGCGGACGCTTGTGAGTGCGGTAATGAACCTTCGGGTTCCCTGAAATGCGGGGAACTTCTTGACTAGCTGCAAACCATTTAGCTGCTCAAGAAGGACTCTGCACCATGAAGTAAGTATTACTTACTTACGGGTAAGGGTTTGTATACTGACTCACTCGGTAGTTTTCGCTGCCATCATATCAGATCACTTATCTGATAAGAAGGACTCAAAAACAAAATACTAAATCATCTAACTATCACTATATATTCTAATTTACTATGTTCAAGTATTTACAGTGGGAATAATAGTTCAGTTTCTCAAATAGTTTCGTAAATACCAAAAGTTAGCTTGCCTGTGTATATAAAACAAAGTACGCGAATTTAGAATTTAGAATAATTAAGTCTGAACTAAGTCCAAATGTACGCAATTCAATTAAATTGGAATTTTAGTACAACCAGCACGGCTTACCTTGTAAAATCAGAAGACAGGAGATCATTGCGAAAATCACAGTGAAAATATAACGCAGTCTTCGTTTATAGTCTTCTTCAACAACTCTGGATACGTAACTGCCGTAAATCAGATGAGTGCGTGTGCGTTGCGTATAAAATTGCGTATTAAGAGGTCGTTTGCCGGGCGTACAGGTTTATATAGTGGCAAAGCGTGAAGTCAGACATTCCGTAAAGTTTGGCGAACTGTCACGTCACTCTTAGATATAGAAATGTCTCAAAGTACAACGAACGGCTAAGGTATTTGCTGAATTAATGAAAGTGGGTGACTGTTGCTTGCTGCATGTATGTGACAAACAAGTTCATGAACGAAAATTTCTAATCTAAGTTACAAGTTTCAAACCATAAATTGTTAATTTAAACATAGCATTCATTACAGTATATATATGTTGTGCGTTTGTTGGTCTGGATAATAATACATCGAATTTAAACTAAAAGGAGTTACCCGTTGTGTTATTAAGAATTTAACTCATTTATTGCAATCATACAATACGTGTTCCGTCAACACAATAACATTAGAATTAATGTATTATTGCAACATGTTTCGACTCAGGAGAGTCATCTTCAGGCTGATTACTTAAGAACCGTTAGTACATTATACCCTTTACGGTATCGTACATGTACCTATTGCATTAGGGGTCCCATATGCATTACAATGTGTGAGTAGAAAACCTAGTTTTATTATTTATTTAGATAATAAAACCAGGTTTTCTACTCACACATTGTAATGCATATGGGACCCCTAATGCAATAGGTACATTTACAATACTGTGAAGGGTATAATGTACTAACTGTTCTTAAGTAATCAGCCTGAAGATGACTCTCCTGAGTCGAAACATGTTGCAGTAATACATTAATTCTAATGTTATTGTGTTGACGGAACACGTATTGTAAGATTGCAATAAGTTAGTTAAATACATCGAATTATTTCTATAGTTATAGGTACGTACAGTAGTGTGTTGTTTTTATATAACAAATTTTCGAAGAAATGTAGGAGCTATCTTAAAATTCTGGGCTCCAGAAAGGTGACATGAAGCAGCGTATGACGAAATTTTGATCACGTTGTGAGGGCTGCGTATTGACGAAGAATTTTGAATTAATTTTGGGGAGAGTTGCATGGCAAACATGCATTGCAACTTGCGATTTGGGTACGAAGTCAGCATTTGGAAAGGGAGGAAGGGAGGAAAACCATAGTCGAGTTTGTTTTTATTTCAACCAACCAATGGACGAACATATAATACAATATTTATTTAAATAATATACACTCCTGCATGTTTCGACATCTGTATGTCATCATCAGTGAGTTTTTACAATGCGCCTCGCCAAGTTACAAAAATTCTTCAAATTGCAGCTTTTAAAAGTACAGTTCCATAAAATTATTAAAAAATATATTAAAATGATGGGCCGAGATAGCTCAGTGGGTATAGCGACTCGCTACGGGGTTCGAATGCCGGTGGGGGGCGAGATTTTCCGCATCCGTCCAGACAGGCCCTGGGGCCCGTCCAGCCTCCTGTATGGTAGGTACCGGGTCTGTTTGCCGGGGTAAAGCGACCGGGACGTGGGGTTGACCACCAACCCCATCTAGCGCCGAGGTTAAAGAGAGAGTAGAGCTATACCTGTACTCCGCCTCTGGGCCTTCGTGGCCTGTTCTGGGATGAATTTTAGATTTAACATATTAAAATGCTATTTGGTCTTTGTGATTCATTAAAATCTGTTCGAAGTTATAATGTCTTGTGCAAGCATTGTGTATTTGTGGCTGCATATACAACCCCTTGTTGATGTTGTTGGCGTGCTGGTGTGCTGGTCTGGCGTCTACTGACTATATGTATGTAATACATGTTTGTGTACTGGTTGGTTGAAATAAAAACAACGAAAGATGCACGGTACATGCATTAAAATAGCTTAGTCGAGTCTGTTGAAGACTGAGAGTAATCTTCAGTTCGTACCTCTCAGGGAACACAAAACTACGCCTCCATCACAGAGATACTTAGTTGGTTATGTGTTGTATAGGGAAATTGTTTTTTTTTTTGCAAGGTTCAGAGAACACTTAACTACACCGTGTGGTGCAAGTGCGGAATTCTTAGTGGTGCAAACCTTTGCGGTACATATACTTACCACAAGGCCTTAAAGGGTTAGTAATGTCAGAAATATAACTTCCGGAAATTCGTGTTTCTAGGATGCACTCAGACGAATCCCAGTGTTTTGTCGGCTCGTAGGTGGTAACAAACTCCCAAGCTCTGAGAACCGCACTCTTCTGGACTATTACGCAGCGTCTAGTGGTAATTATTGACCGACGTTTCGGGAAAACCTGTCAGTTCCGTCCTGAAAGTTCAAGAAAGGAATTTACCACTACACGCTGCATAATAGCCCATACGAGCGCAGTTCTCATCTACTTCGCGGCGCAAACCTGAAATCGTGAATCTCCAAAGCTTTTGAGGAGATGGCATGAACATATAACATAGACGACATGTATTAGGCATTAGGAAGACAGCGTGCGTCTGATCTGTTGCGTTGTGTCAGATGATTCACCAGAAGACTCCATGCAGCAGGTCCGCGGCTGCCCCAGCTCTTCTTCTGGCGATGGGGGTGGTGCCGTGCGCGATCAGTTGGCGGGATGTGGTTGTGAGGCACGCAGGCAGTGTCGGTCAGTCCATGATGTACGGTTGGAACGAAACGGGAAGGCAACCAGAAGCCTCGTGGAACGAGTTTAGTGCCATTTACCGCGCCTTCTTAAAGAGAGTGTCAGTGAGTGAAATAGACAAGGAGGAGAGACCCGTGTGTTACGCCTGTGTGCCCAGTAACGCCTCTGTGGAGAAGACCTTTCTCGACTTCGCCCCAATCACATTTCTTAGCTGCTTCTTTATCCAGACTGCCAAAGGTATGGGAGTCATCTCGGGTGTAGTGAGGCCCTTAATCTCTTTACACACGAAAATGAACGTGAATTATGTGTAAATATCGAGTCCGTACCGCGCAGTAAACACACTCCGTCTCAGTTATAAAAACCAGTCAGTTAATGCTGTATAGGGAAATAATCGCTGTTTGTTCTCAGATCCACACAATACACACAATCACACTGTGTGGGCAGAACGTAGAATTTCGCAGTAGTGTTAAACCAGGTGGTGTGGGCCGGGATACGTCAGTCGGTATAGCCACTCGCTACGGGCTGGACGGTCCGGGGATCGAATCCTGGTGGGGGGGGGCGAGATTCTCCGCACCCGCCCAGAATTTCCCTAGGGGCCACCCAACCTCTTGTTCAATGGGAAGTGTGTATCTTTTCCGGAGGTAAAGCGGCCGGGGCGTGGCGTTGACCACTTACCCCTTTCTGGTGCCGAGTGTAAAGAAAAAGAGTACAGCTATACCACTGCTCCCCGTCTGGGCCTTCTTAACCTGTTCGAGGGTGATCTTTACCTTTAACATTTCCTTGAACCTGGTGGTACGTAAAGTGACCACTTGGCTGTAAAGGGTTAAAGCCCAGTGGTTGCTGTAGATACTGTCAGGTTTAACATTACGAAATTCTACCTTCTGCCCACACAGTGTATTTGTGTGTTTTGTATGGATCTGAGTACAGACAGAGATTATTTCACTTTACATTATTAACTGAGTGGTTTGTATAACCTGTTGGGGGTGTGTTTACTGCGCGGTACGGACTGGGGCTTTAAATTTATTTCCGTCTTTAAAGAGTTAATGCATAACTGTTAGCATGGCACACCTTTCTGACAGCAGTATAGCTAACTGATTTCTAACGACGCTGCACGAAGTCCCGTCATTATGTCACGGTCGATATATCTTGCGTTCAGTTTTGTCGTTAGGCCGTCACGTTCTTATTTCATATGACGTAATTATAAAGTAGACAATTGGATAAACTTCGATTTTATTTGAAAATTGTGATACGATATTTAGAACTTGCTGCCTTTTGAAACACTAAAACCAAATGTCTTAACGAGTAGGAAAGGTTATTAGCTGCGAGAGTGTGCAGGATTTTGATGGGTGAAGCAAAAAGCTAGAATTGTATTAATGATATGTTGTACAAGAGGGCATCGGATTTAGGAAGTTCTGCTGCTTTTCATTTGATTGTCTTATCTGTCATATGGCCTACTGCGGACCTGCAGCTAAATACGCTGTTAGTTTTACCTTCTGTTTTGGATGGCCTTGAATGTGTCGTCATACAGTGACTGAGGGCGTGTGGGGACAGTGCACTGAGGAATATGTGTGGGCCGTGTGGGGATAGAGTAACAGTGGACTGCATAGCCTCGTAGCTTGTAATATTCTCATAGTGGATATGTTATAGGCTGGGAGTGCAGCACGCATTGTGAACGATCGTATAATTTCAGGGAGGACATCACTTGGGAAACCCAGATCTGGATCTAGATGGAAAGTTAACACCAAAGAGCATCTTAGAAATGGAATACGGAAGTGTGAACCGTTCTGTTTTCGGGCTCAGTCCTCCCTCCACCTCGTTTTTGTTAAGACGCAAATGAACGTCGGATTTTGACAAGACAGACATTGTACGAATATTCTGAATGAAGGCATCACGATGTGCTTGTAATTCAATTAACGTTACACAGTATACGTCAGCACAATCTCTTTTATTCTTAAGCAAGGCTACATGGGATCCCAAAGTGGGCAAAGCATCTGGTAACGGAAACTGTTGTAAGGGCCTGAAGATGACTAACTTTTAGTCGAAACATGTAGCCTTGTTTAAGAATAAAAAAGATTGTGCTGACATATACTGTGTAACGTTAATTGTACGTATGAACGTAATATTGTGGCGCTTTCGTGTAACCATTGTTCCCGTAGAAAAGCAGTCTTTTTCGGGAAAAAAGTTACTGAAATTAAAGTGTTTTTGATCTTCTCTACAGCTTTTGTCTGAAGCAATTCTCATTTGTAGAACAGTTCAGCGAGATATTATAGGTAAATGTACATGGGTCTGTCAGATTTAATGAAACTTGAATTTTCTCGACAAATTTAAAAAACTCAAATATCAAATTTCATGAAAATACATTGAGTGGGTGTCAGTTTTCAAAAATGCTGAAATATCGAGTTTAATTAAAATCCGTTAATTGGGTGTAGTTTTTCAATAAATTCTCAAATATCAAATTTTATGAAAATCCGTTGAGTGGGTGCAGAGTTCTATGCGGACGGACAGACAGACGTGATGGAGCTATTAGTCGCTCTTCGCAATTTTTGCAAACGCCCCCGTTAAGAGCGGCACATTACATGCATCCCTGGGATAATTACCTTATGAAATGAGGATTACAAAAGACTTGCCTGGAGGAGCAGAAAGTACGGCCTTTCCTGCCCCGATTTGCACAAAACACACTAAGGATGTACGGCATTACGTGGTGATATACCGAATTTCACCCAAATCGGTTAATAAAAGTGGAAAATACCTTTGGACACGTTTGACGCCCCTCATTGAATTCTCTGTGCCGATTTTCACGTTAACTCTCTATTGCCCACAGGAGTTAGGTAGAAATGTAGGCCCGAAACTGAATTTCATCAAAATCGGTCAAGAAATATGGAAAGTACTAGTTTTGAAATTTATTTACATCCGGTATTAAACTGCGAATTTCACAGAGACGATGTTGATGAAACTCGCGCTTGTTGGACAGCCCTTTTTTTTTATACAAAGAACTCCTATACAGGATTTTGCGGACAGACGTCACCTCTACGTAATACATTGTTTTTCACCTCGTAAAGAACCCCTTAATTGTATCAATAATAAGACTTCTTGAATTATAAGGCCCATACATTGTGGCGACTGTATACCGTACACTACGGTGTGGCCTGTGTACCACTGAAACCGACGTGTCCTTCCTGCGGCGTTTATTTCTTTTAGGACCATATTTCGCAGTATGGGAGTTTTAAACAGCTCAAGCAGAACGTTACACCTATCAGCAACCCATATAGCCCTTTTGCCTTGTCTAGTAATTTACAAAAATTGTTTCGTATGCCACGCGTGTTTATTGGCACAGTTGGAAATCAGAGTTAAAGGCGTGGCAGGCAGTATCTTCAATCAGAATCTGGGAGGTGCTTTTTATTTCTTGGCTCACGATTCAGGTCCAAATGCGCGCCTTACTTCTCGTGTGACGGATCAAATCCGGAGTTCTGCCTTCCAGATTTTATTCTCTATTCAGGCAACGTTAATTTGCCTTGAAGTGGAGAAGACACTGATTAAGCCATGTCGCCTGCTCAAAATTTTTCACAACCCGTACCAAACGCACGCGGTCACTTCAAGATTTAGGGTTCCTTTTGGCCTACACACGTGGCCCAAAATTTGCTTGTTCGTAATTCCGAAACAGTAATAATGTAACTTTCGTGTTATTCTGTCTGTGCATTGCGAATGATTACAGTCTCTTAGTACCAACAAATGTCTGTCATTGCGAATGATTACAGTCTCTTAGTACCAACAAATGTCTGTGCATTGTGAATGATTACAGTCTCTTTTTACCAACAAATGCCCGTGCATTGTGAATGATTACAGTCTATTAGTACCAACAAATGCCCGTGCATTGTGAATGATTACAGTCTCTTAGTACCAACAAATGCCCGTGCAATGTGAATGATTACAGTCTCTTAGTAGCAACAAATGTCTGTGCATTGTGAATGATTACAGTCTCTTAGTACCAACAAATGTCTGGGCATTGTGAATGATTAAAGTCTCTTAGTACCAACAAATGTCGGTGCATTGTGAATGATTGCAGTCTCTTAGTACCAACAAATGTCTGCGTTGTGAATGATTACAGTCTCTTGGTACCAACAAATGTCTGGGCATTGTGAATGATTACAGTCTCTTAGTACCAACAAATGTCCGTGCATTGTGAATGATTACAGTCTCTTAGTACCAACAAATGTCCGTGCAATGTGAATGATTACAGTCTCTTAGTATCAACAAATTGTTGATATTTCGTGAACACCCAGTTGCTTTTACAGTCTCTGTGTTTCGTGATCACCCAGTTGCTCGATATTTCGTGAACACTCATTTTCTTGTACAATCTCGATGTTAGTGACCTCTATGTTTCGTGATCACCCAGTTACTTGTACAGTCTCGATTTTTCGTGATCACCCAGTTGCTTGTACAGTCTCGCTGCTAGTGATACGGATATTTTGTGATCACCCATTTTGATACCATTGTTTAATGTTTCCCAGACTTGTTCCGAAGAACCGCGACCACACCGCGTGCCTGGCGAGTCTTGTCGCGGCACTTTTCCTGCTATTGCGCAGATCACTCGCAACTCACTCGAACTCGGTCTTTAACTGATGACGATTGCTTTAGTGCTTAATGGAGCGAGACTTCCCTGCGATCATTTTGTGCTGTCAGTGAGTGTGTGCGAATGTATTAAAAGCGAAATTTATTTGCGTTTGAGGTTTTTTTTTTTTTTTTT
>Ga0123352_10010000_pt1 | contig 14877 bp, 6 predicted proteins | sample TergutLab28metaG_FD_89700 | JGI IMG/M metagenome (GOLD analysis project Ga0123352, IMG submission 89700) | Labiotermes labralis P1 segment gut microbial communities from Petit-Saut dam, French Guiana - Lab288 P1 | ecosystem: Host-associated > Arthropoda: Insects > Digestive system > Gut ... | reverse complement strand
CAGAATATCTTGTTTGTTGTTCTCTTTCTCTCTTTCTTTCTTTCTTTTTTATTTATCTATCTTTCTTCCTCTCTGTTTCTACTTTTATCTCTGCCGCTCCTGCGGGAGTGTGTGTGTGTGTGTGTGTGTGTGTGTGTGTGTGTGTGTAACTGTGGGGGGTGGGGGCTCATTGACGTGAGCGGGTAGTGGAGACCTTCGTACCGGACGGCCTTGCGGTATTCGTCACTGCAGAAGTGCTGCAGTGCGGAAGGGTAGATTATTCCCCAGGGATGGTGGTGTTAGACGATCCGAGAGAGTTTCTATATCAGCTGTCACTTAAACAACACATGACACAAACTAGCGTGGTTCGTCTGTTTTTTAAGTTGACCATGTTTTAAATTACATCACATGAAGATGTTTGTAACTCAATCATGGACAAAGTAGAGTGAGGCCATTAAAATACACGTATACTGAAGTTTCAGGGAATCACGCTGCAGTTATCATTAGGGTTGATCTGCTTTATCTACCCTGATGGTGGAATCAGCAGGATCCACTGAAAATTCAACACGATGCGTCCTGGCGTCTCCATCGTCAGGGTGGAACTGCCTGAATCCTTGAGATTAAAGCATTAGGATCTTCTGAAACATCAGTAATTTTGTATCAGTCTACATGGCGGCACATCTCGAAAGACAACAGTCTTTATATTCCTAGCCCTGGGGGGGGGGGAACTGGTCTCAGGAAACACGTGTTAACATAACGATTCCCTTTCCTTTCTGTGATTGTCGCTGTTACTCAGGACTCCAGAACTGATCTTTCGCCGTCCCTGTTTGCCTGCCTGTCTGTCAAGAACGAAGATAAAATTCCACATTTTGGACTGGCGATTATATACAACAGAGGGAAATCTCATTGAAATCTGAGTTACGTTGAATACTAGCTTATCTCAACCACAAGAATTCGACTTTTCTAGTGGTCACGAAGAGAATCTGAGAAACTTGCTTAACCATACTAATTCTTATATGTCTGCTGAAAGAAGCATAAATGTTAGGATTATGGAACACACCCTGGCCAAACTAATAATGGGAACACAATGTTCGGAAAGTTCGTGGCATAGAGTCATTTGGAATAACTGGTCATGGGTGGCAGAACAAAATTAGTAAGAATGTTGAATAGCGTAGTCGTAAAGCGACTGGTCTACGGTGCTGATGACCCACCGTTTGAAGACCGATAGAGATACGAAATTTTTCTCTTTTTCGAAAAGTCCAGACTGGCCCTGCTGCCCTCTCAGCCTCGTACTCAATGGGCACAGGGTTTTTTTTTTCGAGGGGGAAGGTGGCCAGGTTATCCTGTTAACTACTCACCTACGTCCAGCTTTGAGGGTAAAAACGAGTGGAGCTCTATTAATACTTCCCTTTATATGCCTACAGGGCGCCAACAGCCACTAGACTGAACTGGTTCGATATAGTGTTCAGTGGTCGGCTTGTGTGTGCTAGGCGATGAATCGTCGAGTACCACACACGTAATGTTATGGTCAGCAGCATAAGTACCATTTGTCCGAGGACGATACAAAAAAGGAATTTGTAAATATTACTTCTGTGTATTGTGTACATAGTGACTCTCCACAGGGTCCTGCAGAGCTTGGAGTGGGGAACTGGGGAGGAGAGTGTCATTGGGTGACACTTTAGAGGCGGTAAACTCTTATGAAATGCGGCTTTGTTTATGAAAAAGAGGGATTTAAAAAACCTGCTTTGAAGTTACGCATTTTGTGATTTCTCAAGGATGAAAGCTTGTGACCATCTGTCTAGTAGGCTATCTTATCTCATGGTTTAGGATTTTCCTTGAAAGCTGTTAGTTGCTTAGCCGTTTAATATATTTTATCCTTTTCTGGAACCCAAACCTTTATTACTTCTTTCACAAAAGTCGCAATTGGACCACATTCTCAGCCAATTCATTCCAGTCCACACCATCACATTTTTTTTTCTCTAAGATTACTCTTCATTAGGATTTATTCTGCCACCTACGCCTTGGTAATTTCAAGTTTAGATTTCGCTTGGCCCTTGGCGAATAATATATGAATTTTTCATCTGTACCGTGCTTCCTACACTCATGCCCGTCTCATCTTCCTTAATATAAGCACGTTAATGATATAAACACTAAGATAATACATGCAGATACTCGTTGTGCACTTTTCTTCACCTTGATATTAGTTTCTGTATCTTGTAGTTAAATTCTCAGCATTGTGTCCTCAAATACCTCTATTCCCGTGGCTTGAGATTTCAGTTTCACACCCATGCAAGACAGCAAGAACAATTGAAGTTTGTTATATTTTAATCGTATAATGTGTACGACCCAGTAATATCTTCACCTGCTGAACTTTATCAAGTATGGTTTCCAGTAGACTCGTATACATATTAAGGTGAGTGCATTTCATATAGCATTTGTACAGACTACAGGTGTTGCACTGCAGCGACTCGCTGAAGTAAATATATTTAATCATAAAGTGGTCTTTTATTTAACGAAATATTACGGGTGTATCATTTAATGGTCGCTGTATCTACTACCTGATTTACCGTTTCGTTGCCCAGTACCATTGATCGCATATCGTATTGCGGCCTAGGTATGTAATTTGTTTCTTGCAAAAAATATTTATTTTTCCCAAATATTTTAAACAAATCTGAAGTAGAATTTTTATGTGTTGTCTGGGAGGTAGGGACCGAGATGTTCGTTACTATTTTGAGCGTTTTGGTGACGCGTTGAGTTAGAATTATTTTCTGCTGCTATTGTTCTGCAGTGCAAACTACAGCTACAGAGGAATGCTGTCCAATAGTGTACTCGGAGACCGCGCGCGGCGCTGATGCTGCTACACTTCAAGCCCAATCGCCCCCTCCCGGCCCACAGTCTGTGCGCGGCGACAGTAGTAGTAGTAGTGACGTCACTGGGAGATGCTGCCCCTCAAGGTCAGTTGTCACTGTTATTTCAGTCAAACTTATCAGAAAGTTGCCCCTTACAGTTCGACGACGTTTCGATCAGCAGTGTGTATGCAACCTGTAAGTAGTGCCACATAGCTCGTAGTGCTATTGTAGTTATTGGCAGCGTGATACAGAAATAGCTCCGTATCGGCGCGTGTTGCTAACAGCGACAGCAGGTGACCAGCCGTGCCGCAAATGGTACTGTAAGGAATTGTTTGGCTGTCGGACACTTGTTCTAGAAATAAGTTGACGAGTTGTCTTAATTAAGAATAATGTGTGTGCTAATAATGAAAGGCTGTAGCGTTACACAAGGTTAGAGAAGCGTAAAATTAGACGGCGACGCACTGTCTTAGGTTAGAATGGCGAGCTTTGTTATTGACAAGATGTTTGCTATATTGCACACTTGTAAGACAGCACGGTGTGTGCTTTTATTGGCAGGACTGTTGGCTGTTTTTCACACTTGGTGTTGGCATAAGATCAAATACAGCGACCAGAAGCCTCAGTGCATTAGAAAGGCGTGTGCTGTATTGGTAGTATTTATTGTTTTTTGTATTTTACGTTTCTTAGTCACACAGGATTAAATACGACGACCATTTCACCAAGTTTGCACGGAGCATTTACGTAAAAAGGTTGCTTGCTGCATGTCACAAACACAGCATAAGGTTTAGAAAAAGCAACCATTTGCCCTGCAAATTGGAATGTTATGTGCTGTAACTAGTATCGCTGTTGTATGTCACATGTTAGACGACACTGAGGAGCGCCCGCGTTGAGATCTTGACGCGTAAACCGGCTATCCTGTGTCCGTCCAGGCAAATGGCGGTTTAGTACTTCAGATTAGGCCACTGTCACTTTTTTTTTTACGTTCTTTCAATACTCACATTACAGTTGTGCCCATATTAGCAAGATCCTTAAATAGACCAGTGATTTCACTGCCTTTTGCTACTTGTATTTTTCCATCGTGGTGAAAATTAAGCTTTCCTTTTTAAGAATGTTGTTTTTACGGCCGTGTGTACTTAGCATTTATCATTAGTAGAATTTCTGTATTCCAGACCTCACGTCGTACCAGTCGATAAACGGAAATAAACCATACTTCTACAGAGAAATACATAGACTGTTGAGATAATCGACGGCAAACGACTCACTTAGACTAGTGAGAACAACGTGTGACATTTATGAAGCGGATTTTTATGTATTTCACGGTTCGTTCATATATGAGACTAAACACGGTAGTCATTTGTCTTCAAATTACAATGGAGTGTGTTGTTACTAGCAGGATTGTTTCCTGCATTTCACACTTGTTAGATGGGGGCCAGACGCGTTTTATAAATTGGCATGGCGTGAACTTATATTGAAAATATTTTTTACGCATTTCATACATGCTACTCGGTATAGAAGTAAACAGGATAATCAGGCGTCTGTATGAAGCCTGTATGCCGTGAGCTGTGATTGAGAACATTGATATATTGCTCGCATGTCACATGGCTTGAGATTAAATACAATGACCAACTGTCTGTAGGGGCACGTGTAGATCCATGTGGTGTTCTCATTTCACGGTAACATTAAATTCATTGTCATTTTGGCTTGAATTATAAAGGGGTGTGAAATACCGGAAAGATGGTTTGTCGTAGGAAAAAACTTTACATACGTTGATCCCTCCCGCATCCCCCCGTCTCCCCCCAAAAGTACTGTTGGCGGTTGTTCCACGACTTCAGGTTGTCAGTTTGATTACTGAAATATGTTGACCTGTTATTTACTGTAGGGTACATTAACGGTCATGTGTGGTGGTATGCTGTATGCCACACTTATCCCTCGGAATTATTTCAGTGGTTGTGGTGGTGGCGTCGGCGGTGGTTGTGTTCGTGGTGGTGGTGGTGGTAGTAGTAGTAGTAGGAGGAGGAGGAATAGTTTGAAGTGTCTGTATTGATAACTACGTAGCGCAGAATCTTTGAGAAGCTAGTAGTCGTTGTACTGGTAAATTTTCGCAACTCTTACGAAACCCGAAAGTTTTTCGTATTTGCAAGAACCCACCACTGAATCATATCCCGAGTAAAATGAAGCCACCGCACATAGGCCTATTCGAGTACCGCATTTATTTAAGGTCTATTTTAACTTTTTATGGCAGTCGTACTGCATGCACTCAAGCTTCAACGTTAAATAATACGTTATTGTGTCCGTGTCGTTTACGTGCTGAATTTGTCTGATTCTCAGAACGCAATGTGATTGTCTCCGTAAACATCAGTAACCGATTTATCTGTGACAGAGTTGCTGTGTTCCTTCATAGAGATAAGAAACAACTTTTGAAAGTGATTATTTAGTTGAGCTTCGCCCTTAAGGGCTGGATATTACTCTCCCATTTTCGCCTAGCTGCTAGAAGAGGCGTCTTCTGTTCAGGTATTCTTACACAAGTTCTGCATCCACTTCTCATCTCTACCGCGCTTGCTTCATGTCGCCCCTCTCTTCCCTTAACGGCGACGAATACAAATTATGAAGCTCCTCATTGTGCAGTTTTTTTTTCCTCAGCCTCCTGTTATTTCTTGTCCGTTGAGTCCTTAGTGCCATCTTTTTGAACACCCTCTTTGCTTCTTCTTTTGATGAGAGACCGCGTTACACACGTATGGAAAATATCTGTAGTGTTGTCTGTTTGAATGTTTGGTTTCAGAATAGGCCTGTAAAATGGGAATACAAAAGACCATGATTTGAATTCAGTTCCATATTAATTTCTTCGTGATTACATTTTTTTATCGTTTACTTTCTGTACTAAATAATGAAGTTTGTCTGGTTGTTTAATATTTTTGTCTTACAGTTTATTGATGAGACATACACTATGTACCTGTAATTAGTGCTATGTACTTCTGGTTCTGAACCAACAAACTCTTCAGAACGTATTACAGAGTTCTGTGTTCTTCATTTTAAATAAATGGTGTAATCTATATTGGTCAGTATCTGATGTATTCCAGTTGCTTCTTGCTGTCTGATCTGTCTGAAAACATTTTCTAAAAACATTGCTGAAGAACAATGGTACTGAAGCAATATTGTGTTGCAGACCCTTCTGGATAAGAAGTGCATCAGACATATATTGCTGTGTACGAAATTTGTCATTGGTTTTGTTTCCCTAATATCCAGCATTTTTACTGATTGAACCTCCAACAGTTTTAGGGTCTATTTAAGTTCTTAACTGTTCCGATATGCTCCAAAGCGACCTGCTCTTAAACACGCCCATTAATTTATTCTCACGGAGCGACAGACCAAGTATTGAACCAACGCCAACATCACAATTCTTGTTAATCTTTAGCTTTTCGGAATCGAGACGGAATGACAGTCGATACGGAAGTGAATGGTAGGGCGGTGGGCCGGGTTTTGCTAGGAGAGCAGACCTTTGGCAGTGCTTAGAGAAGTTAAAACCGACCATGTACACTGCTGCTGGGATTGCCCAACTGCCCGTAATACATTTGGAACATGTGTCGGCCCGTCCGGAATTCCGTGTAGTAATCCCACTAACAGTGTGTGTGGTTGGTGTTAGTTTATATGGTGAACTGAGAATGTACACGATACAAGTGCAGCAGTATAAGATAACTTGAAAAATGCATTGCTGCTCGGTAGACTATCATGGACAGTAAGCACCATTTGCATTAGCACGGCGCACTTCGGGGTCTTGTGTCTGTACAAATGTGTACATGTGTTCTACCCAGATACGTTTGTGGCACGTCAGCGCACATGCAATACGTATCGGATATCCTGATAGAGGTGGTTCATGGTATTATAAAGTATGTAGGTAAATACTGGGATAATGTTACAGAATATAGTTCTGAGTTTGTAAATGTATTCATTTACGGTGTATCTTATAATTAACAACACTGATAACAAACAGCATGTTTGTTTTCAATATACTACTGACGGCGCCCGAATGACGTCGAACTGTCGCTAGATAGACCAAGACGAAACAGACATTTCTGGTAGGTCTGCTGTGCTTGGTGTTTCATATTGATGCATGGAAATGAGCTGTCAGTTGTGCAGTATACATTTTGTGGAAAAGCTTTGCATTCAGTTGACATTTATTTATTGTATAAGTGCAGCATGACTTTCACAGGTCAGATTGGACGAAGGTGTGTCGATCTTTAGAAGTTTTACATTACCTCACCTATGCCGGTTTTTGTTTAACTGAAGGTCTTTCAGCTCGTTGGCGGCCCGTGGGCCTTAGGTTGATAATTTTCAAGTAGTGCCCCAGGTGAGGCTTGATTCCTAGTCTCATTGCGCTGGTTTGTGCGGCACTGCGTCACATAATGCATGCTATTTTAAAGGTCACCGATTTGATTCCTCTAGGAGGCCATTGTCACGATTTTATGTACAGATAAGGTTATTTGAGTCCGATGTGTCATTGTGCACTCAGGTCGTGTGGTTAGTATAAATACATACAATGCAGCTAACTGTTTTATCAAAACTAACACGCTTTTTCAAAACAACTTACCAACGTGGAGGCGAATAGGTTAACAAATAATCCCTCCTAGTTTAACTGTGTGGGGTACCTTCTTGTGATTCTTAGAGCCTGTAACGACGCTTATCCAACTAAAGCCAGTGCTCGAAGTGGAAAATTTTAAGTAGCGGATCGGTGGGGAGCACATTCTTCATAAAGCTTTTGATTTAGTACCGTTTGTGAACCGGCGACTTTTAGTTTTTTTTTATGAATCGGACCGCCGTTACGGTGCGTTTCGGTCAAATTGGAGCTTGGCTAAAAACGGTTATGTGGTGTGGGATGTTGAGAAGATGCTTGTGAATGCCAGTGGGTAAGAATTTAATAGGAGATGGTCGTGGGGTCGTTCATGGTACGGTACTGTCTCGGAATTTGTGTGTATAAACCGAAGAAAATCATGAAAAGCCATCATTCGGGCCGCGTACCTCCATAATGCACACAGCTGTAATAAGGTAACGTTCACCCTATGAAATATTAATAAAAAAAAAAAGGCAACGAGATGCAAAAGTACGCAGATATTTATTTACTGCAAAATCACTTTACATGTTTCGGGTGTCACCGCACCCATCATCAGGAGTACTAAAAACTGTAACCGCAGCCTCCGGTACAGTTCACCCTATGACTTGCCATGAAGGCACAGTGGAGAGTAGAGGTATAGCTTTACTCTTTCTTTAACCTTGACCTTAAGAATACCCGCCTAGAACATTGCAGCTGCATCAGCCTGCTCAATTGTTCATGTTGTGATCGGGATGTCACCCGTTCGGATCCAAACCAAGAGACAGGTCATTATTACTGCATTTTCATGTTTTCTTCCCATCACCCCAGGCTAATGCAGTATATATACAGTCATGATCATAGCTCATGTACTTACTCTGTCATTAAATTATCTGAAGTTACTTGCTAAGTAATTGGTTATAATCCGTGTTGTCATGTGATCTGCTCCAGGTCGCTCGGGCCACCAAATTCTGTGCGGTGGTACCCCCCCCTACTGGTGGGTGATCAGTATGGAACGTCCTTCATATCAGGCTTCTGGCGCCTAAAGTTTTGAGGTGGCTTCTAGATTTTTTGGAAAAATTGTTGCCCCCTGGTCAGCGCCATGCGTCGGATTCAGAATGTAGAATCAATGTGACCTTCCCCGAAGTCGCAAATATTTAACGCCGCAAATAAAAAATGTCGCTGCCGATTTCCCAGGTGTATATGTTTTGTATTATCCTCCCATTTCCAAGTGGAGGCAGTATGTTCCTACGTGACTACACGGTATCATAACCCAGAAGACGATAATATGTGATCTTCATCTATGAGAAAGCCTCTAGTTTATGGACCCAATAGTAATTCTGCTTAAATTATTAAATTGTCTTTCACTTGAACCCTCATACGTCCAGATAATTTTCTTATAATACAGCGTTTGGATGTAACTTTAATGTCTGCTCTTTCTTCAAAGTAAGTTACCACGATTACATATTTAAGATTACTGTTCGAGGAAAAATGACAGAGTTTAATCATGGGAACCTTCATCCACAGCGGACGCTATCAACACTCCGTTGGCCTTAAGCGGTGCTACAAAGATTCATAGAGAAGCTTTTTAAATCTGGCATTCACTTGCCTTTTTTTCCAAGTCACTTTCAATTCCAGTTGTTTCCATCCGGCATATTCTTTCGACTGATGCAGGCAGGGACTATATTTTTTACAGGAGGGGTTGTCAGCCCATTACAAACCCCAAATAACATGAAGGGCCGGTGGTTTGCTTCTTAGCCTGGCTTCTCCCTTTCGAACTTTCCGGTATGGGTGGCCCTGCCAGTAGCTATGCCTGCACAGCTCTTAGGATGTTAAGAGCTCAGATATTGAAAGTAATGAATGAAGAGATTAGAGAAAATGAGAGTAACCCAAGCAGTTCTGGAAATTATTTAAAATGACACATTAACATTTTATGGACATGTATTACGCATGGGAGAAGACAGTTTAGGCGAATACTGACCTTGTCGACGGAAGGAAGAAAAATAAAAGGAAGACCCAAAATGAAGTGGGGAAAGGGAGGTGAAAAGAGTGATGAAGTAGAAGACTGTAGCTCCTGAAGATGCAGTAAACCGGCGGTATGGCGAAAAGCGACTGAGATCCAGTAACTGGTTAGGTTTTTTTTTTATTCTGGGGGCGTTTTTAATTCCTGTTAGGAAAAGCAGTAGGTATTCTTGGCTAGAGGATGAGATATTTTGGGTTTCATAAATCATTATATAGATAAATGTTGCTTGGATGGGGGTTCAGATTCCCCCCAAGACCTTTAGCAGGATTTGAACAGTTTCTTTTTGGCGCTGCAGCCCAACTCGATCCCAAGCCTGAATCGTAGAAGGCTTACAATTCCTTATTAAGACAAGCTTAAGACTCCTTGGAAGAGCGGAGTTAATGTCAAATCCTGTGTCTCCAGGTGGTCAGTGTCTTTTTGGTGGTAGAGACCGACATGAGACGTGGTAGAGACACCCTCTGTCCGTTTTATATTATTAACCCTTTGAAGTGCGAATTTCATCTATCAAAAAGTATACAGAACGAGGAGTTTCTAGCGTAACTACTTCCCTATTGCACACGTTTCTAGTTGAACCTATCAATTATATTACTAATGTAAAATATTATTATCATCCTCATGAATCATAATTTGCGAAGAACTTACCATGTAGGTGTATATTCGATATACCTTAAATGCGCTGGCTATATATGTATATATCAAACACCGACAAATACGCTCACATATATTAAATCACCATCTTATTAACTCTATACTTAATTCTATCTTGTTTCAAACCCTTTAAGGGTAATCTTCAGGGAGTGTAATTGATGGGTTCTAGGAGCATGGGTCAACAAAATGAATCACCAGTTGTAAAATTCAACTTATTGTGCGGCGTGGACCGTGTTACGTAGCAGCTGTATGACTGCAGTTCCGGCTCTAACCTCACAGTTGTGTACTATCACAATGCTTGCAATTGTAGACGTACAGAAGAAGCAACGTTTGATATACGCTATCATTGAACATACAGATTCAAAAATTTGCTGTGAATGAGCGAATAGATTTAACACACAGTGGTTACTGTTTATTGGCCGACCACCTGTGTAGTGTTTAATGACTGTGCACTGTGCCTACAGATTTTGTGTATATGTCGCACGAGTCTTAGCATACCTGACGGTTATTTCTGAACACGGCATTAAAAGAGTCGCAGTGTTGTGCGAGGTGTGGGAACCATCTTTTTAAATATGAATGAAATCAGGTGTGCACAAATTAAAAAAAAATCTAGTATCCACCTCAAAATTCTAGGCGCCAGAAGGGTGTGAGGACTCACAAGTATTGGGTGCCACAATACAAAATTTAGTCACCAGTGCTACCCGGTGCTTGGGATTTGTGAACTAATGATTTCGATTGATTTTTAGGTCTGAGCCTTAAGATGAATGTTAGGAATCGTTTGTGGCGGATCAGACCTTTGTTAAGGTCTGTGCCACCGCTCTGTGTTCCAGAACGGTACTAGCCATGATCTCCTCTGCTGTGGAGGAATCCTGTATCTTTATTTAAAATAAACATTGGGATACCTTGGGTCGGGGATCAGATTGTCGCGATGCTTGTGTCATCAGCTCATCTGTTTGTTCGTGGTGACACAGTCCGCTGATTCGGTGAAGTCACATTCAAATTTTACATTTCGTACGGTGAGCAGTAGGAACGCACAGGAGAGGAAGAGAACTCCGGATAATGCTAAGTGTAGACGAAGCATAAATACCGACACGATCTCCACAAACGACAATTATTTTGTGTAAAGAGAGCAGAAGCTAACAGGAATATATTTGTACAAAGCAGCAGTGCCGCCGGCTTTATTACTTTCTTGCACATACGTATTGGAAGCGATTAATATCAGCCACGCACACACAAACACACACCGATGATAGTCGGTTTGCCATACGCCAGTAGACAGCTCGTCACAGCTGACTTTGAAGATTATGGGTTCAATACAGAAGCGAGTACTGTTACTTACTTTTGATTTCATAAAATCACAGATATTTGAACCGATTGTGACTGGATGTTCAGTCTTTCAACTGATCTAGATTGGTTACAACTTGGAGAAGTTTGAACCACCGTTGTGCTCAGCACCGGTCATCGCGGAGTGACATTCTTATGGCAGTACAAAATCTAAGGCATAATTTATCTGTCGCACATGCATTTTGTCTCGGTGCCGGTTGTTATGTCATGCACTTGTTGGAATGCTTGTCGCTGTGTCGTACACTTTGTTGCAGTGCTTGCTGTTAGTGTAGTTTTGAAATGCCGTTTCTTTCTTTTTTCTTTCTTTCTTTCTTTCAGAGAAAACAATAAACTACAAGTGTTGGAAAACCAAGGAGGGTAGAGTCAGTAGGCAGTTATGGTAGTGTATAACGAGATACTTTATGTGTTATACAGTACACGAAGCATTATTTGGTAGTGAAATGAACTCGATCAGTGTGTGGCTAGATTGGGGGAAACAGGGAATTATACAAAAGTATGATGGGGGAAATTCTGAAACATTTCATGAAATTCTGTTTGCTTTCACCTGCCACCTTCTCCTATTTCGTGCTGCAAGTTATGAATATATTGTATTTCATGTTGTTTAATAGCACTGGAATATGCCCCTTACTAGTGTGACATATTTATAGAAATATGTAATTATTTTTATGATCATCATTGTCATGATTTATGTATTCTTTATTCCAATAAGTATTTGGCGAGGAACATCCCAAGCCTTCACGCTCCCATTAAAGCATTTCCCACAAGATTAAGGTATGAATTATTATTATTATTACTTCTACTACTACTACTACTACTACTACTATAGGTGATCCATATCTTCTCCAAAGCGTTTAGACCAGCTCTGGAGCCCATGGATACCGGCTCTTGTTTTGCTTGGTTAGAACGGTTGGGGCGTGAAGTTGACCACTGACTATTTAGAGAGAAGGTTAAGAATGCATGGAGCTATACCTTTTACCTCCATGTATCTGCACAGCTCGATTAAGCACACGGACGACGTGTGTTATATTTAGCATCTAAACATGTCCCCACTCTGTTTTTCAAAGCTGCAGCACACGTGTTTCTGCATAACGAGGATTTATGTGCTAAAATGTTTGCGAAATGATTAAAGTTTGTTTGGCAAAGTTCTCGTGAAGCAGACAACTTTGTCAGTCTGTCCGTCCATGGGCAAGGTCACCGTGTCAACACGCAGTGAGACGTGCCCACCGCCTCGTAAACTGGGAACAACACATGAATCTGTGACATTGTCTGCATTTGTTCCATGACAGCTGTAATGGTTCCATTAAGAATCCGTGGAAATGTCATTGCATTTGCGTCACTTCTGCTTAGGAATTCTATGAGATGCCGTATGGTTCCATTTCTGTTTCGAGAGATTCATAACCGTTAAATCACATCTCCTGTAAGGTTACGGTGTAGCATTATGCTTCCATGTAGGTTCCAACATGGCTTGGTAAAGGTTCCATCACATCTTAAGAGATGCATTATGGTTCCATTTAAGCTCTACAGCAAGCCTGCTCAACCTTTTATGTGGTGAGGGTAACTTTGACAAAATTGGGCTGCTTGCGGGCTGAATGAAATTCAGCACACAATAAGGAATGAATAAGTATGATTATATGCATAATTTTACATGTATATTTGTCTGTAAATGATGTGCAATGAAAATATACTGTTAGTAACAGGAAATATTTATCGAAATGCAATTCGGAACGTAGGTCAGGGTGTCGCTATTTTGAACACATTTTTGCAAAATGAATTAGGAATGTAATGTATGTCTCCATAAATAAACGTCTCAGAAGCTTTCATAATTGCTTCGGCATTTTATCTCGACTTTCGCAGGGAAAGTGTTAAAAGTCTTCCTGATTTTAAATGACTCCGCGAGCAACATGTTGCGCGCTGATTGGGAGTACTGCATAGTTGTAGAGGTAGAAGTCACTTTGCACACCGTGAAGTTATAAATGGTAGCGCAGGCTTAGTTGCACTCATTCTTCATCTCGACACTAGATGGAGGTGACTGGTTGGCTTCTCGCTGCAGCCCACTTTACCACTTGGGAAAGAACACTCGACACGCTCTGAATTTTGATGTTTTGCTGACCGTGCATCTCAGTATAATCTTAGTAATTAACCAACTTAATGCACAGAATCTTGTTTTATAATAAGTTTATTATATACCTCTACATGTTTCGAGCACTATGTGCTCGTCATCAGGAGGTCAGAATAGCATGATACAGCATCTGATATCATCACACCTGTAGGTGGCTGTCCCGTGCACCGGACAGCCACCTACAGGTTTGATGATACCAGATGCTGTATAATACAATTCTGACCTCCTGATGATGAGCACATAGTGCTCGAAACATGTAGAGGCTTTAATAAACTTATTCTAAAACAAGATTCTGTACATTAAGTTGGTTAATTACTAAGATTACGCTCTGAATTGGAGGCTGACTGGGCCCCCGAGCCGGTCGGTACGCTTTAGAGAACAGACAGATCGCTGTGTAATGGCTTCATTATGTCTTCAAGGTTCAGTGAGAACTGCATTATGCCTTCATTTAGGCTCCGAGCGTTTCATAATGGTTCCAACGCAACTGCTTTGTTTTTAGTGTGAGTTCCATTAACGATCGATTTAGGTTCTGCAATTGTGGTGACGTTTGTGTCAAGGTGACGTGGCACTCGTATTATGACTATCCGTATGATGGCTCCATCGGTACTGCGTCAGCGTTGCAAAATAAGTAAATGCCGGGACATTTGTTTGAAATTTCTGGAGGCCGTGCTTCGCCTGCGTTATTCCATTCGTGTCTTGGAAATGTATATATTTTTGTTTTTGTTTCGAGAAGTCTATGCAAACTATAATAGCTTGGATTAGAGGAAGAGGAAGCAGTGGTCGTCGGGTAATTTGGTTTACCGGTGTTACTGTTCCATTTTCTTGAAAAGAACGACTAAAACTACCTACACCGTCACTGGGGATAGCCAGTCTTCGGGCCGAGATACGAACCCGAAACGTTATGGAAGTGTGTGACCTTGCATCCGAATCTGTGTGATTTGTAAGCAGCTTTTTATCAGTCATTGGTGTGGATGTTGATTTATTGCAGATAAAGTCTGGAGCTGACGGAGCTAACAAACAGTGCAGATATTATTACCACGAGAAGACTGATGGTTGTCACTGCTGACAGTTTATGAAATAAAAAAATCGACATGTAGTGACACATTGCAGTTTCACTTCTATTTCGTTGTAATTTCACCTTGTCGATAAGCATTTAAAACAGAAGATTTGAACTACGGAGGGACACATATTTTATGTCATATGCGAATTGACACTACCGTGTTCCTTTTGGGGGGGGGGGGGGAAAAAAAAAAAAACGGTCTTTTTGGGGCGTAGGTAACCAGGGAGGGGGTTAAGTTGGGCAAGTATGAAGGAAAAAAAAATTTCTCACACACTT
>Ga0123352_10009999_pt1 | contig 14880 bp, 7 predicted proteins | sample TergutLab28metaG_FD_89700 | JGI IMG/M metagenome (GOLD analysis project Ga0123352, IMG submission 89700) | Labiotermes labralis P1 segment gut microbial communities from Petit-Saut dam, French Guiana - Lab288 P1 | ecosystem: Host-associated > Arthropoda: Insects > Digestive system > Gut ... | reverse complement strand
TCAACAATTCGCCTCTTTATTGGGGAGGGGGATTCTGTGTTTCTTTTTAATTATTTTATATAATTTACAAGTTGTTTGAACATAGAAAAGAGTAAAATTGATGTTTTCGGGCATTTCGGATACGCTGAAGAAAATTCAATCCCCATAGTAGCGAGTAGCAATCACCCGCAGTTTCGTGCTATAAGAATTATCCAAAATTAGGCTTTATACGTGCAAGACTGTTTAATGCGGCTTTTTCGCCTAATTCCGTATAATTCACTAAGTATAATGCGACGCTCGAGATATGGACATCTAAATGGGCATTAAAAAATCCACTCTCGTTCACCAAGAACTTTTTGTTTTGACGGGCTTCGGATAACTCACTATGGGTTATACGGGGCTGGCTTATTCGCCCATCAATATTTGCGTATGTGTGTTTTAAAGTTTAATCCTTAAACGTGTTTTTGACAGAGTCTGCACGATTCACCGAAGCACGTAGATACCAGCAAAAATTTCCTTAAAAAAACTGACGATATGAACCGTCAAATGTTCCATGTTATATCAATGTTGCCATCCGCGATGTGAATCACTTTTATCAGCGTATCAACCACCGCTTGCCTGTTCTCGAAGGAAGTGCTATCCCATTGTTCCACATGGTCAGTAATTGCATCCATGTTTGTTTTGCATTGGTTTTGATTGGCGGATAAAACTTCTTCTTGTAATCGTCTGCGTTCCGTGTCCAGTGATTCGATTTTCTCGTTGATGTATTGCATAAGGACGGAATTCGCGCCGACAACTTTTGTTAGCAAATCGTCAATCTCGCTATCAATCTGCGATATGCGGATTTTATTTTCGTTGATTTTTGGGCTTTTGTCGCCGGGTTCTTGCCCTCGTAATGCGTTAAATTCAGCCAACCGCTTTCGGATTGAGCCGATGATGTAATCTTCCAGCACATCTGCATAAATAGTACCACCTGTGCCGGAACAGCCTTTGCCTTTTGATGGTTTCCGCATGGAACAAATTACATATCTGCGCCATTTGCTGTTGGATTTGACAACGAGTAGGCTGTAACCACATTTTCCGCATTTCACCTTGCCTGTGAGCCATGATGCTTTGGCTTTACAAGTTCGTGTTGATGTTTTGTTGGAAAGGCAACGCAGCCTGCACTTTAACCAATCCTGTGATGATACGATGCCTTGATGCGGTGCAAGCACCACTTCTTTGTCGGCAAGGTCGGCTTGCTTCCTTGTTGCGGAAACCGAGCCTTGGTATAAATAGCAACCATTGTACCCTGTGAAATCGGAAACGGGGTTTATTACGTTTGCCCCTTGGCTTTTGAAGAATTCATAGACATCCGCATCGGCTTCAACATATATCGGATTGCGGAGCATGGAGCTTATTTTCCCTGTGTGCCAAACACCGCCACGCAAGTTTTCTATTCCTCGCTCGTTGAAGTAATTGACAATGTCACCTAGTGAATTTGCGGGGTTAGCGTACATGGAAAATATCAACCGCATGTGTTCGCTTTCTTCCGGGATGGGAACGTACTTGGACGTTTTTACCCCATCGATAACTGCGCTTTCTATGCCGAAACCGTAGGGGATTTGCCCACCCATGTAAAAACCGCGCTTGCTTCGTGAATAATATGCATCTGCGACACGCTTTTGAATGGTCTCCCTCTCCAACTGTGCAAAAACAATGCAGATATTTAACATTGCGCGTCCAATTGGTGTGGATGTATCGAATTTCTCCGTACTGGAAACGAATTCCACGTTATGCTTTTGGAAAACCTCCATCATGTTGGCAAAATCCAATATTGAGCAACTTATGCGGTCAAGTTTGTAAACTATTACACGCGACACCTTGCCCTGCTGTATGTCCGAGAATAATTCCTCGAACGCAGGTCTGCTGGTGTTTTTGCCGCTGTATCCTCTGTCGATATACTCTTTGTGAGGATTTCCACGGGTCTCGTACTTGCAAAACTCAATCTGGCTTTCGATTGAAATACTGTCCGTTTTCTCAACGGATTGGCGAGTATAAATTGCATCAAACATCGCTTACCTCCATAGCGATGTATAAAAAATGAGCCGCGCCCACGCTCATAATCATAGCTCGTTTACCGCCTCTAATCAAGTCAATCATTTTTCCTAAAAACCTCGAAAAGCTGTCTTTCTATCTCTGTTTTTGCTTTGTCCTTTTCTTTTTCGGTAAATTTTGGGCGGCGATTTGTAACAGTGAATTTCATTTTATGTACGGATATTTTATCGGTGTCTGTTGTATAAGCGACATCATTTTTCACAAATATACCTCTCGCGAATATGCGGTTGTATATTTTATGAGCGATGCCAGTACACGTTTCCTATTGCCAAGCCCCACGCAAGTCCTTTTTTTACGAAGGCTGACGACATTTTGTCATCTGAATTTTACGCCAAAACCAGCGCACCGAATTGCGCATGGCAAATAGTTGCGCAGAAGCTCGAAGGGTTGGCTTCCAAGTCCATCCGCAGAAACGTGATGTTTCCAGCATTCACCGCTTGCGGACACGCAGAATGCGCAAGCCCAAGTGTAACCGTTATATATACTTGTAACCATAAAATTTATATATCAGTAGGTACGTGTAAAATCTGCGCTACGCAAAAAAACATATTTTTGTATAAGGCACAGTTTTTTATTGGTTCAGTGGTTACATGGTTACAGCCTTAAAATATTTTTGTGCAAAATGACCATAGGGGGGGGAGTCAACAACTGTGCTACATTGTGACACCACCGGCAATGGGTCGCACGTTAATTTTTGCAAATTCAAGATTCAAGATGGCGCGAAATCAGTGATTATTGCTGGCTTTGCTCATAGCACGTTCGCACTTTTTTTTGATATTTTCGCAGAATATCAAATTTTTCGAGGATTTGTAGAAACATAGGGGGTACGGGGGAATCGGGTGCGCAGGACTAGCCCTCCAGCGGCAAAGAAAAGCCCTGCCAAGCGGCGTTCAATCCCCAAGCGTATAATTGCGTGGCAGGGAAACAAGCCCTATGTACGAAGATTTGGGTTACGCAGGGGGCTTTCGCGCCTTGTACGGCAAAATTGCCGATGCGCAAAAAATTAATTTGGATATGTAGCGAACGATGCCTCCAAATCCCATGATTACGACATTTTTCCGTTGTATGGATGGGATTTTTTTAGCAGGACACACTCATGCGCAGAAACTGCAATGCGCATCGCGCAAATGTTTTTGCGAAGTTTATGATTTATGATGCGCAAAGCCTGTCTATATATAATGAAGGAACACAAAACAGGCGAAGTGCTTTTTTACGCAAGACGAAAGCTCCATCATTTTCAGCACAGGGTTTATTGCTTCTTGTCCGCTCTCAGTTTGGGGTCGGTCAAGCCACGTTTGTTGTGTGCTTGTCTGACACCAGTTTGGTATCAGACAAGCTATATTTATTTCTATTATTTCGGACAATCGGGATGACCTTGCAAAATGTAAGACCATCTCAAACCAAGTGAAATCAATGGATTAAGCTCCATGTGTTGTTCCTTGCTGGCATTGCCGAACGTGAGCTATGATGGTCTTACCCCACAGGATGCGGCGGTTTTCACAAGCACGGCAAGCCCAAGGGGAATAAACCGAAAAGGGGCAACAGCCATGAAAAATTACAACTTTAACGTAAGCGGCAAAGAAAGAAAACAGCTTGTAATGGTAATCAGCGAGATTTTGGGAGTAGAAGCCATTTACAAAAAGCCACCAACCTATGCATTTGAAATCGGAAACATAGTGGTGGACAGAAACGGATGTGTCATCGGGGAACTTTCACACGAATTTTTAACAGCCCTTGCAGAACGCGGCTTTGTGCCGGAAGGCGATGCAGGGGAAGAAACAACTGTGCCTAAAATGGAAACATCGGAAGAATCTGCCGAGTTGGAAGCCCAAACCATTGAAATTCCAGCCGAGCCGGAAACGCCCGTCGACAGTATCAGCATTGATTTTCCGCTTGATGGGTTTTCACCCGAGGCGATAGACAATCTCTGCAAATTAGTGAATGCGAAATCATCGCTCATAAAAATGGCAATTGGAGCGGATGAATTGCCCATCCGAGTATTGCCAGACCGCATTTCATTTGACTGGTTCAAAATTTCCGACGGCGAAAATATAACGGAATACTCAAAATTTATAACAGCCCTGTGCGACACGGCAAAACGGAAACAGCGCGTAATAGCAAGGGCGCAGAGCGATTTTGAAAACCCACGTTTCAGTATGCGTACATGGTTGACCTCGCTGGGAATGGCAGGGGTTGGGTATTCGCAAATCCGTCGCTTGCTCACACCCAACCTTCCGGGTAATGGTGCGTATAGATACGGCAAACCCGAAAACGGCACACTTCCAAGAAAGCGCGAACATATCCACCGAGAAGTCATTTCCATTCGGCTAACACCCGATACAATCGAAAAACTGAATGCCCTCGCCGCGAAAGCAGAAGCCGAAACAGGGCAACGTATCAGCCGCAATATGCTCATTGAGCAAGCGGCAGAGACATATGTCGCGGCACAAACCGCTGAAGCTGCGCCGGAAACCGATGCCGCAGAGGATATGTCCGAATTATAATACCAAAGCCCTGCCACCGCAAGAAAAATAAACATTTGCCAAGCGTAGTCTCCGCAGGGAGGCTTTCGCTTGTTGGTGTTCCCTCATTAATATATGGACAAGATTTACATATCGTAAAATATCCAACCCAACCATACTGCCCCTGTGTGGCATCCCAGCAGTCTGCCTGCGTGTCCATTGCCCCGCACCCCATAATTTCCCCAATATTCCCGAAAAATCTTGAATCATGGCAAAAAAGGGCAGTATTCAAGGCATCAGAAAAAAACATTCCCTTCGAAGCCTTGTAAATAGCGGTTTGGTGGGAGCTTGTTTAAGCCTTTTGAATCCCAAGCCACTTGAAATGCGGAAGTTTCACGCAGACCCCACCCACGTTGCTAAAGCAAATGGGCACAGGTTTATAATACCCCCCTTGCCTGTCTTTTGTAGCCTTGTAGCCCTAAACTGTGCTGAAATATAAGTAGCTCTTTTTTTATATACACGCACGCGTGCGCGACAAAATAAAAATAACATTTCTCATACGTATATAATATATAGTCTACATACTCTACACATCTACATAAAGGGAGTTTTGCTGATAAACGCTGGGTTTTTGGTGTAGCCCTAAGTGTAGCCCTTGTAGCCCTAACAAGCTGTTCCACTTTATGAAGCTGGACGCGCCATTGTCGGGCGAGCTTTCCGTTTTCCGCTGGCACAGTGGCGAAGGTAATCCAGTCGCGACAGCCAGCGTTTTGGGAACAAGCCTTTGAATTCATGCAGTAAAATGTTATGAAATTATAAGGACGAAGCGTTATGCGTGTCCGATTTGCGCGATAATTCACTTCTAAAAATATATCATGTCCAAGAGCAATTCGGCTCGGTTTGGAAACAAGCTGTGCAGGGCATGGACTGCCAACATCGAGAAACGCCAGCAATTATGCGGTGTTGTGCGTTGTTTGAAAACAGCGAAGGACGAGGAAGCTGGGACATGATGTGTAACAATGTAACAAACATATATATACTTTTTAAGGTATATAAGAATTATATAATCATTTCTACGTGCGTAAATGTAAATACGTGTTTCTACACATAGGTTTATTATAGGGGGTCTGTTTGTTTATTTGTTACACTTTCTTTGGCAAGGGGGCAAAATCCTTACAACCTTATCAGCGGACAACGCGGAAGGGTGTCGCGTGAGATTTCCGCATTTCAAGATATTTGAGTGCTAACAAACCCTGTGTTCATAAGGTTTCTTTGTTGAATAAATACCCTGTTTTGAAATTCCCGAAGCCTATTCAAAATTTAGAGATATGAAAAACTTAGGGGGTACGGGGGACTCGGCGTGGCACGGACAAACAGGGTAAAATCGCAACGAAAATGGACGAGATTACAAAAAAGCTGTGGCAGTTGGGTAAAATTCACCCAAACTATCCGATTTGTGGCGAAATTCTACGCCTAAACCCCTGCTTGCGCGGAAAAATAGCCCTATGTCATACATGGTATGGATGATGAGCTGGTTTTAATAAATTTGTTTACAGATTTTTCACAAGCCTATCCGCTGTTTGTATAAACGTACTTTGATATGAAACGGACGATATCATAATAAGCGGCAACATCCCCCACGCTCCGGCGCGACAGAAAACTAGTGAAGTCGTTGAGCAACACTGCCATCGCATCTGTTCTTTCCTTGCTTGTGCCGTATATTAGGTAATCGGCAGAAATATCCAATGCCGACAAAATATTCATTAAAGTACGCAAGCTAGGGTTTCGAGAACCGCGCTCCAATTGAGCGATGTAATCTTGCTTTGTGCTGGCTTTCCTAGCAAGAGTCTGCTGGGTCAATCCTTGCTTTTCTCGTTCAGCTTTAAGCCTTGTGCCAAGGTCTGAGAGCCATTGGTCTTGCTTTTTCATTAAGCTACCTCCAAAAAAACAAATCGAACATAAAATCGTGATAATTTGCAATGTGACATAAGACGCTATTGCTATTAGGGATGTCGTTGTAGTATAATGTAGTAATTACAGGCATTATATGTCGTCTTGGCAAATTACGGCAATCAAGCCTTGCTTTCATTAGTAGTATTTGCTATTTGAGATAAATTTAACCAACGTCGGTTTAGAAGAACAAATTGTTAATTATTTGATTGAAAGTGGTGTTACTTTGAAAGACGCGGTTTGCCCTATATGCGAAATCGCATGCAATGAAGAAGCGATAAAATGTGATAATTGCGGCTTTTTTTACGAGCCAAAGATTATTATGCATTTTTCATCTTCGGAAGAAGAAAAACTCCATCTAGTAGAAGTAGTATTGCCATACAAGATAAATTGGGAATTCAAAAACGGAGTAGATTTTTTAGAAGGTCGAGGCGTTTCAAGAGATGACTATCAAGCGTTTACATGGTTTACAAAATCAGCCGAAGCTGGACATGTAGGGGCTATGTCAAATTTGGGTTGGATGTACGAAAATGGCAGAGGTACGAAACAAGATTACGACAAAGCGGCTGAATGTTATGTTAAGGCTGGAGAGCAGGGTAATGCAATTGCACTTTGTAATTTAGGTTGGATGTATGAAGCGGGTAGAGGAGTATTCCAAAGCTATGAAAATGCTGTATTACAATACGAAAAATCCGCTAACCTTGGATTTGCTCGCGCTCAATGCAATTTAGCGTGTATGTACGAAAATGGTCTGGGCGTTTCTGAGAATTACGAACAGGCTGTGATATGGTATGAAAAAGCGGCAAATCAGGGATTTGTAAGGGCTCAGTATCAGCTAGGCTTATGTTATTTTCGTGGTAAAGGAATACCGCAAAGTGATGAGTTAGCCATTGAATGGTGGAGAAAGTCTGCCATTGGTGGGTATGTGTACGCGCAAAAAGATTTGGGCTGGGCTTATGAAAATGGCAGAGGTGTTCAAAAGGATTTCAATCAAGCATTAGAGTGGTATCACAAATCTGCAGACAATGGTCTTGTTAGTATGCAGGTTAGCTTAGGGCGAAGATATTATAATGGTGAGGGCGTTATACAGAATGACTTACAAGCTATAACGTGGTTTCGCAAAGCGGCAGAATATGGAAATGCAGAGGCGCAAAGTTGGTTAGCCTGTGCTTATCGCGATGGGCGCGGTGTTGAAAAAGATGAAGTACAAGCCTTGGATTGGTTTAGTAAATCTGCCGATAAAGGATATTTATTTGCTCAGTATAGTTTGGGTCTTTGCCATCGCCGTGGTATAGGCGTTCCTCCAAATGACGAAAGAGCAGTCGAGTGGTGGAGCAAAGCGTCAGAGCAAGGATATGTTCCTGCCAAAAGGGAATTAGCTTCGGCTTATGAGACTGGCACAGGAGTACCGAAAAATTCGGAGAGAGCATTTTCTCTATATAGTCAAGTTGCCGAAAGCGGCGATTTGACTATGCAGTTGAGTTTAGGTAGAAAATATTATAATGGCGATGGTGTTATTCAAGACGAATCCATTGCAGTAAAATGGTTTTGTAAAGCGGCAGAGCAAGGTAACTCGGAAGGGCAAAGTTGGTTAGCCTGTGCTTATCGCGATGGTCGCGGTGTTCAAACAGATAAATCCCAAGCAGTTATATGGTTCGAAAAAGCGGCTACCCAAAGTTATTCATTTGCTCAGTACAACTTAGGAAAATTATTTTTAGAAACTGATGGCGATATTATGGATGTAGACAAATCGGCTTATTGGTTTGAAAAAGCGGCACAGCAAGGACACTCATATGCACAATTTGAATTGGGAAAAATGTATATAAATGGGATAGGAGTGCCAGTTGATTATTCTTCTGCAAGACGGTGGTTGCAAAAATCAGTTAGGCAGCATAATGTGAATGCGAAACTCTACTTGGGTTTTTTATATGAACATGGCATAGGTGGAGCATATAACATTAAAACGGCGATGGCGTTATATAATCAGGCTACAGGGTGGTATCTTCAGCAAGATATAAGAAAAAACAACGACGCATCTTTTCTCTACAATCTAGCATGGATATATCATAATGGCAAAGGCGTTGATAAAAACATAGACAAGGCAGTTGAAATCTATAAATTAGCCGCTGAACAAAAACATTCAGAATCCCTGTTTTCGTTAGGTTGCATCTATTACAATGGTTTTGATATTTCAAAAGATGTAGAACAAGCCTTGAATTTATGGCTTAATGCATCAGAATTAGGAAACGAATGCGCTAATAGTTGGCTAAAATGGCACTGCGCCATTTGTTCGGAAAATACTTTTCCAAACGAGAAATTGAATGAGTTTTTTCAAGCAAACCACGAAGAAATTCATTCTCTTGAAAGAATGTTATCTGAAACTGACAATACAGAGTAATGTTGTGTATGTTGAGTTTTACCATCGAAATAAAAATGAAGGAGTGGGTATAGTGAATAACCCCGGAAAAAAAATTGAATCTTTTAGGATGCAAACCAACTTCGATGGTCTCATTAGATTACTGGCAGATGGTTTATATTCTGACCCCGATATCTTTCTTCGAGAGTTAGTGCAAAATGCACATGACAGCATAGTAAGACGCAAAGAGTTGGATGCAGACCTAGCTGGTCGCATAGATATAGTGATTGACAAACCCAATTGTTGTATTTCCGTTACGGATAACGGAATCGGAATGGACGAAAGCGATATAAGAAACTTCCTTGCTGTAATTGGTTCTGGTGCTACCAGCGAGGCTCGAAGAGATGAACATTCATCTTCATTTGGCGAACTTATTGGGCAATTTGGGATTGGCATGCTATCTTCTTTTGTTGTTGCGGAAAAAGTCTATGTTGATACACTTAAACGTGGGGCAAATGTAGCTTTTGGTTGGCAAAACAGAGGCTCTGTAGATTGTGATTTGCTATCATCTACACGGACTGAGGTTGGCTCTACTGCAAACATTTTCATTAAGGATACACATATGTTCTTACTAGACGAAAAAAAGCTAAAGGATATAATAATAAAGTATTGTGACTTTATCCCCATTCCCATTTATATCAATAATTCAGGGGCTATAAATGCAGTTGAGGCTCCTTGGAACAGGAGTTTTTCAGATACAAGAAGAGCATCACAAGCGTATAATGAATATATTTACCATAGGTTTACGGATGGTGTTCTTGATGTATTTCCTATAAATATTGAGGGAAGCACTTATAGAGCTAAGGGTATACTTTATATATCCGACAGACGAATGATGGGAATTAACACCGTTGGCACTTTAGATATATTCATTCGAAAAATGCTTGTAAAAAAAGATGATACTGCTCTATTGCCAAGATGGGCACAATTTGTTAAAGGTGTTATTGATAGTCCTGATTTAAAACCTACAGCCGCTCGGGACAACATTCAAGTTGCAGACCCTTCATACGAATACATCCAAGAAAAATTGGGAGATGTTATAATTGAAAGGTTATCGTATCTCGCAGAATTTGAACCCATTAAATTCGAAGAAATAAACGCATGGCATCATAGCCAATTAAAGGGCATGGCTGTGTTTTACGACTCTTTTTTTAATAAAGTAATAGATTTGCTTTTGTTTGAAACAAATAAGGGCTTGATGTCTCTTGGTGATTACCTTTCAAAAAATGAACTTTTGCCGGATAATCGCGCTCCATTATACTTTTTTTCTTCTTCGCATGCTGCTGCACAATATTACCGTCTTGCTGATGCAAAGGATGTGGTAATTATTAATGCCGGACTCGAATTCGACACAAGTGTATTAAGAAAATATGCCGAGAAAAATCCTGCCAAAGTCAAATTGAGCCAGTTTGAAAATCTAGGCGAGGGTGTCATTTTCTCAGAGATAAGTGAAGAAGAGCGTTTATTGTTTGAAAAACTTGAACAACAGTTAATATGGAGTTTAAGGCGACAGGGGAACAATGTTGATGTGACCACAAAGCGATTTTCGCCTTCTGAAATTCCTGCGTTAAGTGTTACATCTGAAAAAGAGGAAGCAGAAGAAAAGTTGCGCTCTTTATTAGATGACCCTAGAATGAGAATGAGGGGCATTTGGAAGGATTTTATTGAAAAAAGAAGCTCAATAAAATTACTCTTAAATGCAGACAGTACTTTAATAAAGAAACTTGCACAATTAGAAAGTTTATCTTTACGTCATCTCGTGGAGCAAGGCGTTTATATTAATGCCATGCTTTATTCTCATCGAATTATCGACACAGCTAGTATGACATCTATACACGATTTCATCTCGGCACTCATGCTAGAAACGTTAAATCTATCTGAGCAGAAAGAATCTGCAGAGCTTAAATTAAGCAAGTTGCGAACTGGCGTAATTGGTAATACAAGTAATAAAGAATCATCAGACACGCAAAAGCCAGAACACATTAGAATATTCATGATAATGCCATTTAATGGTTATGATGCAGTGGAAACGGCAGTACGCTCTGTATTTGAAAATGCACCATACTACTTTGAGGTGCGCTTGGCTCGAGACAAGACTCACAAAGGTCAAGAATTATCTCGTAACGTAAAAGACCATATAAAATCGTCTCATGGTTTCATTGCAGAGATAAGCAAATTAAACCCAAATGTGATGCTAGAAATGGGTGCGATTTTAATGACTGACGACAATCGTCCAATTTTTTCATTGCGTTCATCAGACGTTGAAACGGATATTCCATCTGACCTTAAACATAGAATTTATATCAATTACGGCGAACCAACCGATTCTGTTGAAGCAATTGCCGAAAATATCCAAAATCAACTGATAAAGGATGGAAGGTTTGTTCATGGAGATATTGAATTATTAATGAAGCTCAGAAAGGCTAAGTTTTTGTCTAGAACGCTGTTGAATTCATGTACCCGTCTAGACGATAGAGAAAAAAATGCAATACTAAAATCATATGGAACGCTTGAGGCTTTTTTGGCAGATAATCACGAAGAAGTAAGCAAAAAGACAAGTGTTCGAAGTGATTACATTTTAACAGCACAAAACGACTTGAAATCTGCAACAAAGGAGAATTAAAATATGAACAGCCATTATAGCTTGTGGAAAGATTTGAGTAGTGATAAACCCAGTATTAGCTTGAGTCAGTACAAATTAAACTCAAATAATATGTTTCATGCTGGTATGTCAATGCTGAAACTTGGAAATACTGAGGAAGCACTCATATGTTTTACAAATGGCTATGAGTTAGCAAAATCACTGGATGACGTTAATCAAATGGCTTTATTTAAGTTGCTCGGTGCTGAGTGTAAATTGTTATTTAAAGGATACTCAGAAATACTTGCGGATGTAATGGAAGTAATGCAAAATGATTCGATTTCTGCCGAAATTGTCACAGTTGGACTTATATTACAGCTTCAGTTAGCAATTATGATACCACTTGAATATGGAAGCATACAGATTCTCTTAGATGAGAGTCATAGACATTGTACTCAAAATGGATTTGAACAGCAAAGATTGATTGTTTTAATGACGGAAAGTATGTTAGAACACATGAGAGGTGATTACAGCAAGTCTCTAAATCTAGGACTTGAGGTGTTGGCTAAGTGGATACCAAATCCAATGTATGACATAAGAGTTGCTGTGTACCTATACGTGTTTATGAATTTAATATATTTAGAGGATATACCCACACTAAAAAGTTGGATTCCTAGACTAGAAAACCTTAACACGGATATATTGTGGCTCAAACAACCTACGCTATTATTTGCTAAAGCTGTAGTTTTGTATTATGAGGATAATATGGACGGTGCTAATGATTACGCTGTGAAGTTATGGAAATTCATCAATGAAGGCATTCCGATATTAGGTATAGAATATTTCGGATTTATCGTTACTCTACTGACAGCTACTGGCGAGTTTGATACTGTAAATGAATTTTTAGAAATATTGGACGAAATGAAGGAAACTACTGAAGATAAATACACTATATACGAAATTTATAAAATCTTTGGCGACTACCTAAGAACAATTTACGCTGGTTTCGGAGAACCTACTAACCTTCATTTGGCAAAATACCACTACGAACACGCACTTGATGTTGGCATATCCATAGATTCCTTATTAGAATCTGATTTTAGGAAGCGTGAGATAACTAACAGAATTAATAGTCTTTCGGATATCCATTCACCAATGTGGATTTAGGAGTGAAAATTGAAGCCCCCCCCAGCAAAATTTGGGGGCTAATGTTTTGGCTCTTTTTTATACATCTATTTTTATATTGATTTGTGATAAAATGGTTGCGTTTGTGGGCTTTGCGCAGGTCGGGATTTTGCTTGCATCCTCCCGATTCGCTTCTTCAAAATTTACCTGTCAAACTTTGATAGGTTTCATATCCCGTTCGCATAGTGAAAAGATATAGTTGCGGACATCTGGGCAGGGGAGTCTATCATACAAAAATTCTACACCCGTATTGTAGTTGAGCATTTTTTCGGCTCTCACTACTACATGCGGTGCTCGAGCCTGTTCTCTAGAAGCACTTTCCAATGTCTTCCACACTGAAACGAGCGTGATGGCGGTTTTATCTGCCCCCATAATTTGCAAAGGCATCAACTGCTCCTTTACAGTGCTTTTTTCCACATCCTCAACAGAAAGCACTATCCCAATGCAATTCACTGTTTTGTTCAGGTATTCGAAAAGAAGCCTCGTTCCCGGCGGATATCGTTCGGCTAATTTGCTCGCATCCATTTCCAAGGAACTCGGATATTTCTCACCGGACTGTTTTTTTTTCTCTGTTGAGTCTAAAGCTACTATTGTTTTCTTCTCTTCCATCTGCGTTATAACCTCTGTTGATGTGATATTTACCCAACTCGGTGGTATCCAGTTATTCACAGTTATTTTTAGTCCTTTTCCATTATCCTCACATTTTGTTATGTCATAGAATGCTTCCTTAATAAGATTCTTAATAATGGATTTTCCTTCTGTTTGATGAATTTCTTTAATTTTACCTTCAGAAACATCCAAATAATTCCCTTTGCCAAGACCTGTTGATGCATCATCACTTCGCCCCGGTACGCCCTCACTGTGGCATAACTCACATGGCGCTTTTGAGATTCCGGTTATTGGGTTTCTAATATCCTTTTTATTAACTGAATCCATTAATACAGCGTCTGCATGTATATGTAATGCACCGTAATTAACTTCTTTCATTTTATCCTTTAATAAATCGAATACCATTTTTTTAGCTTTAGCTTTTGACTCTTCCTCCTTAGACTGAGTGGCTGTTTCGGTTGAGTTTGTTGCGATGAATTCTGCATTAGATTGGTTATGCAGAATGATATTATATTTTTTTACGTCTTTTCCTTCAAATTCCAATTCATCTAAAACCTCTCTTAACATACCATCTTCCACTATATATCCTTCTGTGACCCATTTCTTTGTATTTGGCTTTTTTTTGGAAATCGCAAAGTTAAATGAGAATTCTAAAGTTAATGTTTCCGGATTAAACAGTATACCTGTGGTGGACATGGTTGTGCCGGCTATATGTGTGTGTTCTTTTTCATATGTCTTCGCATCCTTTGTTTCTTGCCTATTTGTCAGTTTTTCTTTGATTTTTTTATAAATTTCCTGATGAACCATTTGTGCCAATGTCTCTGTTGCTTCGGATTGTCTAATCCATTCGTTAAAATCATTAATAGTACCAAAGCGATATTCTTTAGCGAATTTCACCATAGATAATGCCCTTTTTTTCGCTGATACTGCAGAAAATTCAATTTCCGAAATAGATTTCCTTGAACCGACTTCCTTATCAGATAAGACTCCATCATTGATATATTCGACATTACCAATAAACAGCTTTGGTTGGATAACATTATTGAGTGAAGTGGTAGTGCATATGCAAAATTGAATGAAATCCGTTGCCTGTTCCAATTCCGGGTCATCATTTTCAGCAACGCCGCCTATAGATTCATCAGATAATAACACCTCATTTCGTATGCATTCAGGTGCCATTAGTTGCGACGCGCATGTCTCTTTTTGTAAAATTTGCTTTTTTGAAGCAATTTCATCAGCTTCTCGCTCCAACTCATCATCATCATTCATCGCCACTCCACCAATTGCTCCAGTCGGCTTAACGCGCCCCTGCTTCTGTTGTACCACATGACCCAACTCATGAGCTAGGTATTTCTCCTGACCGGGAGCAATATACACTTGATTGCCTTGCGTATAAGCCAGTGCTTGCAAATGAGTTTGCAAGTGAGTTGGTTTATCCGAATTATAATACACTCGCACGTCATCAAAAGAAAACCCAGAAGCTTGTTCAAATCGAGCTTTCATAGCATCAGGGATACCTGTTCTATTTGGAGACACAACGGTTTTTTCAGATTCTTTTTTCTGAACAGCCCCCTTGTACGCCTGTTCTTTTTTCGGTTTTT
>Ga0123352_10009998_pt1 | contig 14882 bp, 8 predicted proteins | sample TergutLab28metaG_FD_89700 | JGI IMG/M metagenome (GOLD analysis project Ga0123352, IMG submission 89700) | Labiotermes labralis P1 segment gut microbial communities from Petit-Saut dam, French Guiana - Lab288 P1 | ecosystem: Host-associated > Arthropoda: Insects > Digestive system > Gut ... | reverse complement strand
CCCAGTAGGAGGACCGCGGTAGCACAGTGGTTAAGGTACTGTGCTACAACCCAGTAGGAGGACCGCGGTAGCACAGTGGTTAAGGTACTGTGCTACAAATCGGAAGGTCGCTGGAATTTCTCATTGACATAATCCTTCCGATCGCACTATGGCCCTGAGTACCAGGAGTATTTCCTGTGGGTAAAAGCGGCCGGTGTGTAAGGCTGACAACCTTACCACCATCCTGCGCCATTGTCACGTAATCTGCGAACCTTAACTTTCGGGAAGCCTCTGGACAACTCGGGCCTCTAATGGGACTGATTTAGCTTTACCTTTACAACCCAGTAGGGTCAACACACTTCATGTTATAATATTAAAATTTATGACATGTATGTAAAAACCATTCATGCCGTAAAAGATTTTCATCACCGCTGCCACAGAATCAGGTCAATGAAACCTGTCCTGAACCAAGTTATTTAAACCACATTTCCCCTAATACCTGACGAGGTTTCACTTTAATGCTTGTCTATTTGTCGGAAGCAGTCTGGTGTCCAGCTTTAAATTAACCAGTAGCCCTAATGTGGTAGCAGAGCCTTAAATTTTAACTTCATCAACGCCAACCACTCACCTCCACCTATTGAGAAGTTTATTAATGTGTGGCCATAATCTTACGCACCCGCATGGGCTTACAAGTGCCACTGGGTACGGTCCTAATCTATTTCCATCTGCCTCGGAACCTAACAACATTAACGTCAGCCTCCCCTTTGTTTCTTTCTTTCTTTGTCTTCCAAGTGAACATTTACGAAGACGTACCCCGAATATTATTTCGATCATTCAAAAATTTTGTCTACTTTTCCCGTGTCTCGAATCACGTGTTTCCCGTCTCAAACCCGCAGTAACCCGACTGCTCGAAAAACAGCTTAATTTTGTAGGCCTAATGAATGTCGGCATCCCAAGAGATTGCAGTAATTGCAATTCTCAGTTTAAGTCCTCCCAAATTAGCCACGATCTCCTGCCGAATGAGGAATGAATCAGACCGATCACAACGCTAATAGTTCTCCGTCTATCACACCACGGAACTGGCAAATTCATTTGAGTTATTTTAATATATTCCATATTTTGCGTTCATTAGAATATATTAGTGAATCCAAAAAAAAGCACTTACAGGTAGTTCTGCTATAATTTCCCTCACGCACTTTTATAACTGCCTACAGGTTTCGGCTCTTTGTGGGCCATTATAAGGGAGATAACAAATACAAGAGACGTATAAAATATTTGTAAATATCGTCATTAGACAATGTCGCTCGTGCGTATACCAAACACAGCAGCACGTTGAACATGTACAATATAAGCGTTAGAAAAATGTTGGAAAATTAAAACTAGCAAAAGTATATTCATTATTTACACATAAAATTGTAAAAATATGTAATCTTTTTCAATCAAACATCTGCTTAAATTTCTTCAATCCGACTGTGTAAATGAAGTCCCAATGGGTTTAGATTACGACGTGTGTTGTCTAAGTGAACATCCTTTTATATTGCATTGCAATTTAACATGCAGATATTGAATAAAAGCAAGCCCATTACAGGCCTGGACAGGTCCTAAAGGTTCCAGGAGGTTGAGGGTCCCAGATTTCAAGATAATGGGCACATGAAGGTGGTAAAGTTGTTAGCCCTATGCACCGGCCGCCTCTACACCACAGGAAATATTCCTGGTATTCATTTCTGTTACAGGCTGAGTCAACCCAAGGGCCATGGTGTGTCCGGAAGGATTACGTCAACGAAAATTCCTATGACACCATCGGGAATCCAACCCGCGACCTTCCGGCGTATAGCGCAGTGCCTCAACCAACTATGCCACTGCATAGCTCCAAAATTGAATAAATGTTGGTTAAATTCAACCTTTCTCACCAACTCACTATTCATGCACATGCATAGATACGTTTAATATGACGTCATGCACGATGCATACAATATTAAGAAACTTTCGTTAATTTTAATTCTCAAAAATTTTACCAATAGTGACGATACATACACATTAGACAGACCACCGTGACTATCGCATTTCCTTAGCGCTGCTAGCCTAACTCCCGATACAACAACTACTGTTTCCGTCATATTGTTACTACCGACTGCTGGAGATAAAAAAGAAAAAAGAAAAAGCACGAGTTACGTGTAGCCACCAGTGGAAAAAATTATCAATTTTCATTAAAATCTCTCACAGACAGACGGTGGGACAAGGGACCAATGTGACCACCGCTGTATTTATTTACAGCACGCTGAGTAAATAACGTATAATATAAAACAGTGTGACGTCACATTCTTGTGTGTTTAGAAGCTACATGTAACGATAATGAAGAAACATTCAGTGTTTATTTCCTAAGGTGTTTCAGTTAAGAAATTCCAGTACAGACAGACGGCACAAAATAACAAAGCAATTACATTAGCCATTACACTTACTTTCCTAAAGATCGCAGGCAAAGGGCGGAAACTTCGGGTAAACTTTGTTTTGGTTAACGGGAATTTATAACAGTAAGACTATTAACATATATATATATGAGTGTGTGTGTGTGTGTGTGTGTGTGTGTATGTGTGAATGAGTGTGTGCAAATCCATCGCTTCGGAATAGATTATTTAAAAACAACGGGCGAAGAAGAACCACCAGTTTTCGTACTTTCTCTCTCCTTTTTTGGTAAATGGTTATGTGTAGGTATATTCATAAGAGTGTCATAATTATCAAGCAATTTCGCAATTTGGGTAAAGTTTGTTAAAGGGAAACCCAGGGCGATGATAGGATACTTTTAGTAACTTTTCTTTTTCGCTCAGTACAAACGTAACACACAGCAACTACAACCCACAAAAATTCACCAGCCTAAAACGTATTTTATCCGAGGCAGTTTAAACCCACACCATTAACATTATAAGAAACTGACAGACTCCAGCTTTTTTTAACCTCCTATACAGAACAAGCCCACAACGGCACACATAACAGAACAACTAATATATAACTACAAACAAAGGTAAACCACAAAACAGACACCAATCCTACCAAACCAATCTTATACCCGACACAAAATCAAAATAAACAAAAATGAACAATACAAGATTATTCATAATATGATCAGGGAGATAAAACAATTTCATTATTATTTAAAAACATCTAATTTTAAGAAGAGAGAGAAACAATCACTTTCGTTATTGAAAAATAGTATCAATCGGTCAGTCTACGAACAAGCTTTAATGTCTGCTGCTTCTTCAGAACAACTGTCACGAGCAGCCAGTACGTAACAGTCACCGCAGTCATCTTACAGCAGTACAGTATGTACTCGCACATTCGTGACATGTGAGGGGACCACGACTTCAGCTGTTACATGGCACTTGTTTTTATTATTAGTGTACATCCGCACATCCCAGGATGTTTGCTTCACAGCATGGAAGCTTGTTAATATTCAAATACTCGCCACATCTCCAGCAGTGAAGCAAATAGGACTAACATGATGGAAAATGTTTCCTTCAGGATGACAACTTGACCTTAGCCCGCAAGCAAGAAAATCCATGACAAGGAGGGTACTGTGTACAGTAAAACGAACAAGTTGAAGTCTTACGCGATCTTTCCGTCGTACAGTGTGATACATAAAGCAGATTCCTTCTTGCCATGTGCTGTTTTTTTTTCTGTGGTATTTCACTAACCGATTTCCTTCAACATCCTGTGTAATTGGAAAAGATAATCAGTTCTTTGTCGAAGGATGTACAGAACTACGGTGAGATGGTTTAACAAAATGAAAGGCACAGTAGGTCAAGCGTTTGCATTCTTGAAGTCTACTGACCCAGTTGCATATCTGCTCACTCTGAAACAAGCTCAAATCTTATCTTCATATAAATTCCATAAGGAACACTACAGAAAGCTATTCAATTTGTAGTAGTCGCTGGTATTACACATGTTCGGAGAATAGTTATTATGAGTAGGTATGAAACGCCTGAAGGCGAAAAAAACAAATCGTCATACACTGTTACAAAAAGTAAACTATGCCGTATTTTGTAAATTTTAGAAGAGACTACTTCTAATTAAAAGGTTCTTGATAACATTCCCTAAGGTCTGAGTGCACCTGATTAACACAGAAAACGATTGATGATTTCGTTTTTTCCTGCTGTCTGTGTGTTCATTCTTCATGCAGTTAATCCATCTATTTTGTTCACCTATAACTTGGCGATATATGAAATTAGGCAATGAAACTTTAATTAAACTTAGGCCTACCTGAACACCAACTAATTGTTCCATATCTCATTACAAGCAAATTGAAGAATATTTCTGAGGAAATTTATAAACGTATTGAGATAGACAATTTTTAAGTGTGTAACACTACAGCGGGTAAACTTAAGTCGTAAGTAACAAAAAGTTTCTCTAAGTGTATAAGTTATCCTGACAGTACGACTTCCCATGTCTTTCATTGCTACTATTATCCGTGAGGTAAAATATCACATACAGAATGGTGATCCAAAAAAAAGAAGTGTAGTTGCTAGCAGGGGTGTGGAAGTTGAAAAGAATTAGAAGAAACGCAGGTATATGAAGATGTTCTTTACGTTTTGGTGAAAAAGATGTGAAACACATATTACTGGATTTTTTAAAACTATAAACAGGAGAATGAAATTTTTAAATGAAACATGGTTAAATATGAATAAAGAGATAGCCTACAGGAAAATATTCATTATCATCATCTAGTTAACATGGATATGGGCCACTTGTTGACACGTTCCGGTCTCACACTTCTAGAAATCTCTTTAGTGGTCTCCCCTGGTTGCTTCTGCCTTTTGGTCTGTAGTTTTTTGTTATCTGCGGTAATCTATTATAAGGCCTTCTGTTTGCATGTTGCAAACAATTTCTTCAGTAGTTCTGTATTTTGTCCAAAACTGGGGGTATATTAAAGCGCACTATCAAGCATCAGATAATAAATTCAGGCATACATTTAGACAAATTCAAGTACACGTGGATTTTGTGAAAAAGAGTAAGTGTAAATATGTATCACAAGTATCAAATGGTGAAGGTCTACCACCGTGACAACCAGCTGTTAATCAGTAATTAGCCTCCATCATTTTAAGAACTTTATTATTATTTTTTTTTACCAATAAGACGAATTATTAGCAAAACATTCACAGTACCTAATGGTGCAAATTCGTGTATACAGAAGTACAGTAATAACTCTACATGAAAACCTTCTCTCCCTCAAACTGAATGACTTTTTTAAAATCAAAATTAAACGAGGTAAATTTTGGAGATTCAAGTCTTCTGAAAATGTTACTCTACGTCGACTGGCAAATACTGAGAAGAGGTCAAACGTTTTGGACTGCTTGATCCCGAAAAGAGAGGAATACGCTCCTCCAGAACGTCCGAAACTTTTATCAATGACACGACGTACATACCAGATACGAACATTCGTCAACACAGCTGACAGAATCTCAAATCTCATACGTATTCCTTTGAGAGTAAAGTAGCCGGTGTCTGACATGAACTGCAGAAATTCACCATGAGATGTAGCGCTAACTTCGTTTACGAACGTCTTCATGACCCTATGCTTCAATATAAGGACATATTTTAAAATGTTACTGCTCCACCTCTAAAAAAATCTTCAAAAAACTTTAAAGTGATGTGAGTGGCGAATGAAGAAAAAAAGTTGCAAGAAATTTAGTAATCAAGGAAGGGGATCGAAAACCTTATGACGGCGGGAACTTTGATGCCCTCGAAAGGATCTGGGGTGGACGACCGAGAATCGTATTTCGAATCCCGGCGGCGGGAGGGAGGGGGGGGGGTGGTTTTCGCTTCACCGAAGCGTTCTTGCAAACCCTGGGTAAAAACGCTGCCTCCTATTCCTTGGCAGTAGCGACACTTGCCTAGAACGTAAGTCGGCAAAGGCGTGAAGCTAACCACTCGTCTTCATCTAGCGCTGAGATTAAGAATATATGCAGCCATACGTCTACGACCCTCTATACCTTTGTGGCGTGCACAAGGTCAGAGTTGCCATTTCACAACAGTTTACTGTTTCTTCATTGCTAATGGCAAAGTAAGCCGTTATTTGGTCCCCGTGAGCTAAATTACTATCTAGTTACGACCTCTATATGTTGGTAATATTTTGTTTTGGCACCACATTAAATAAGGGTCTGGAAAACACAGAGTTGTGTCATTTTCCAGAAATGTAACTTTTTATAACCTATTAGATACTTTTTGTGGGATGAAGTGTGCCCCCCAAAAAAGTTTTAGAAAATGTGTTTAATTGAGAACATAGATTGCAAAGAGAGTTATTTTACTTATTTCAATTAGCATATTTCTTTTGGACGATTCATCAGTTGCGCGCTCTCAATTATAAGATTCTTCTCGTTTCACGACACCAAAACAGGTTGGACAAGCTTTTGGAGGCACCCGGCAAGCATTTTACGCGGCGCAAGATAGGTCTACTGGTCGGACACATTCCGTCGCAATTTGTTTGGTCACAGTCAACTTTTGTAGCTCCGTGAGAAAATAATTTTGGAACCGTGAGAAACAGCCAGACCCATCTAGTCCAGGGGTGGACACATATTTTGTTTGGCCAACCACATCAGCAGCTTCAGCAACATTTAAAAGGCATACATTCATATGGATTATTTCTTAGCGTTATATGTTTGCTTAAACACTGTCTCCCTAATTAGAAAGTGGCCTCTCTGCTGCAACACCGTCTAATAAAAACCTAGAGAGGGCCTGAAATCGAGGAGGGCTTAATGTAATCTCTGGACCAGTCATTTACAGACTACGTTCCAGTGAAAGGCAGGCGTTACGGGAGCTAGAGCAAGGTGTAGGGCCACTGACACCCCAGCAACATCCTTCTGTCGTCAATTCACAAAAACAGAAATGAATAGATACATTTTCTCGATTTTACACCTTCTTACAGTCTAATACAAAACGCCGTTCGTCCGACCAGGTCTTGCATGCAATATGAAATCAAATTTTCCTCTGTTAATACTATTCCTTGTCCTTGGATGGCATAAAATATCAATAATTCGTGGTGTTTCTCCGAAAACACCGTGACGTGTAACAGCTCCTCTATATAAAAAAATACATAGAATCCATTACTGTACACTGTATGTGAACTGCAGTCAAGTGCCGAATTCAAAGAGTCGTCGCTTCTTATTGCCTGCTGAACGGGTGACAGAGTGGGTCACAGAGCGTATGTTGACAGGTTGTAAAAGCAACATTCAAAGCGACTATCTATAACCGATATTTGCCTACAATTTCTATCGGTTGCAAGAAAAATCTCTGGCAATAAGTTTGACTAATCTTCAGGTACTGTCCATCCTCTTAGATGTATTTTTTAACACTGTGATTTTCAAAGTGGACTGTCTCCGTCGTCAGTTGCAAAGGGAGGGCAGGGGCCTGGTTTCGTGGGCTCAAATGAAAAAGCTAGTCGACTGAAAGATACCAGATCTTTCTAATGGGACCGCCATAGTATAGGATTCCTCCACTGCCCTCTTTTACCTCAAGACGGGGACAGATCAAGTCTTCGAAACCGCGTGGCAAATAATAAACTTACGATGCCGGGCGATGGCAAAACCTTAGTCACAATTACTTCAATGCACCATCGTTAGAATCCCTCAGAACCGTGGCAGTATTTGCTTTTCCCTTCTAACGTAATATTCCGCGCCCTAAAGGACACTAATACGAAGAGGATATTTTTGTACTGGATTTATTGTTACGTGTAGACTACATTTGTTAATAAGCGTCAAAGGAAAGTTCAAACGTTTTCAAATGGCTGAATGTTGTGTACATCCCTCTGTTCTGTATCAATTTTTTTTATTACACTGACAATAATTATCGAACCGGACTATCATCTTGAGTTATTTTAATTGAATACATTTCACTGACGTCTCTTAAGATGCCACCAGCAGAAATATTAGTGAATAACTTATACGTACGTTATGCCACCAAACTATGGCGTCAGACTGACACATACATGGGACACTTAACATCGTCGCTGAAATGTACAACTATGAGAACGACCATGTAGACCTGCGGACAAGTGGGATGCAAATGAGATGATGGGTACTCGCCTGATTCAAGTTTCCGTCTCGACATTTCTTTGGAAATGCTAAGGAAACCATGAAGTGACTTAGACTTAGCTTAGTTATTGCATCAGCCTGAGATTCTCATTATACCTATGCCTTCCAAAGACAGTCGAACCCATTTATAACGACACAGGTTTATGCGACACCTTGTTCACAACGTCAGGCATTCTGTGTCACCAACTAATTCCTCACTGTTAACCGTAACAATATATTCCTCGGTTAGTAGAACAACACTCGTTTATAAAGACATAAAATGTCCCTTCCATGACGTTTTAACCAAGTTCAAATGTATGTATCAACAAACACACGTTACACAAAGAATTCTTCGGGTTTAACCTTCATTTCTTCGCGACGTTTAGTTTTTTGGACATTTCGTAAGAGAGATTCAAAATTTAATGGAGAAGTCCTTCTGAAATAGTAACCTAATTCGTTGGTAAAGTTTCTATTCCAATTTAATTAAGCTTCAGTAAGATGTCACTATTCCATAACACGAAAGCCAGTCTAGATTGCATATGTCTTCTACGTACAGATAAAACAGAAGGAAGTAGTCGAATATGTTCCATTGTGTCTGTGAAGGTACCAAGTTGTTTCAAGGTACAATGAATGCTTCTTGCCAATTCAAAACGATACCATATGTGAAACAACAAAGAATTTTTGTGTATTACACACACAGTCGAACACAAATATATTTAACATAGTATAGTAGGTATACAACTACATGTTTCGGCCCTATATGTTGGCCATCTTCAAGTTGTGATTTAACTTACAGAGCAGCTATACAAGATATATGGGGTGTTCTTTTATGGTATTTGGGGATGGGTAGGGGGAACGAAATCTCGTTGTTTCTATAGTGGGTACCATGACCTAGGGCTGTTAAGAGTGAATTATCATTAGTTGTTTATGTAGTTGTATACCTACTGTACTACTAGTTGAAATATAGCTGTGTTCGACTGTATGTGTAATACACAAAAATTCTTTGTTATTGAACCAACACAACGGGGATGACGCAACTCAAAACCATATGTGAAAGTTTTCGTAATTTCACTAATTAACATTGATCCTCGCTATTACAACTAAAAGTTTAAGCATGTTATTTATTCTTTTAAATAATACTAAGACATGTTCGAATGCAGTATACCTCTTTGTATGTTCCAGAACATTATCGCCTACTTATCCATAAGTTAAGTGTTGCTCTTTACCGTATGCAAAGAAAAACGTCCTAATATTTCGTCTCCTGTATCCTCTTGTGCTTCAGTTGCTGCCCTCCGGTCAGCAGTAATAAATGTTAAGACCGCAGCCGCTTTAGATATTTCGTCAAGATTTCCTTGGGCAATTTATAGCAACCTTAGGCACACTAAGATCTCAATGTTAGAATTGTCCATGTCACACCTGTAGAACAAAGTCCATTAATTTAACAGACTTTCCAACGCAGCCCAGTATTCGTACAGTGTTTATAACGAAAGTGACTTTCCCGATGATTGAAACCATTCTATGACTGGAGTTTCCACGCCGGTAACGTTGGGGATTCAGGTCCTCTGTACTGTTGCAACAAATAGCATGCTTTTCCCAACGCTTCGAAGCAACGTAGCAGCTTCAACTTCAAGGACCAAGGAGTCCAAAAGAATGTCAACCCCCCCCCACCCCCATACAAGTAAAAATGAAATACTTGCACCTGTCCCTCGCTTCTGGAATTCCTCCAGAAATCCTTGATTAAAGATACAGGTGGTACTTCCTTCGAAACGTTGATAATCAATAACCATGCTACTCAGCATAATAATCCACAAGACCTTAATTTTCCTGCTTATGATTTTCTATATTTCACTCAGGACTAACACATCATTAAAGAATGCGCCATTTTAATTATCACTAACACAAAAAATAACACATAATCTAATTATTAAGCAGCGGTGTCTAACGTACATAAAATAAGTATAATAAAAAGATGAAAGAAATAAAGACACAAAGAAAGAAAGAAAGAAATTACAAAAGTTGAAAAATTATTGAAACACAAAGACCTATCGACTGAAATGCGCTGGAATGTGAGGCAGCAAGTAACCCCGCTAAGAAGATATGTGACCAAAAACCTCCCAATATCATGTATCTACTCAGATAACACACATTCGCAGAATTACAGAACACCGTCAGTTTGGAAACAGCACGCATTTCAAGGAAGACACTGAATTAGCACTGCTTTCAATTTGCAAGTCATTTCCACCGAAACTATTATGTGACAGCCTCTAGGGACAAGGTTTGACAATGGATTGTGTATAGGAGACCCTGTAATATGGTGTAACAGCAAAATAGTAATAATTATTATTTAATATTTGTTATCGCCTTTATACAGGATATATACAATTATACAGGCCTACTTGGAATAAAGCGTGCCTCTGGTGTAAATAATGTTGCAGCCATTCTGTTGTTAAAGTACATAGCACATGTAACGTTATTTCCCATGATAAACATTGTGTACCTTTACACTAGTACTTCTCGAAATACGTGAGCAGTGCCCAGGTATTTTGGTCAGATGTTTTCTGAATGATTTCGAGATGGGTCCAGTCCACTGTTACTGGCATCGCTTTGGTTTTACATAACACACACGTTTTATTTCTATTGCACTATTATTATTATTAATCGATTTCCCCCCGAGAGTAGTGGCTATACTTGAATTTATGCTAATGACCTTAGACTTTTTAATGTATGCACTTTGCATGAGACAAGAAGTTAACCTGTTGTGGTTTTAGGCGTGTTCGCAAAATTGCCCAAAGAGACTATTAGATGCTTCATGTCTGTCTGCCTGTCCGTCTGTCCGCCCGCATGCAAAACTCAGCACCCACTGGGAGATTTTCATAAAATGTGATATTGGAGTATCTGTCGAAATCCTGTCACGAAGATTTGAGTTTAATTACAATCTGACAAGAATAACGAGTGCACTACATGAACACCTACGTAAATTTACCATAACATCTCGCTCAACTCTTCTTAGAATGGGAAATGTTTTAGTAAAAATCGTAGCGAATACCAAAACACAATTTTATGTTCAATTACTTTCTCTCGAAAATCGTGCCGTTTATCAGATAATTGGGAAGAATATGGTAGAGACAGACAGGCCTCAGATACGAATATACTACGGCGCATAAGCATTGCAACTAACTAAGGTTAGAGACTCCCACTGAGAATACGTAATACTTACTGTTTTTCCATGGCAAGAGTGGTTATGCGAATGCGCCTCAATGCTACGTTCACGCATAATTTTCCTCCCTCTTTGTTATTACTGTTGCAGGGGTTCGAAAACTTGTCACTCTTCCATGGAAATTACAGGTCTTCTAATTCCCACTCGGGACGTTCTAGACTTTCCTTTGTTTCATGGTAGTCCTTCCTTCTTAAAGTGTCTTTTTGTAGGTACGCCAAGGCTACAAATTCAGTTTGTAGCGATCCTGTTGTCTCCAGAAAGCAAACTATCACACTCATTCGGATTTTATATTACTTTTGCTGTATGTCAAATGATGTTCTAATCATTTGCATATGTGAACCTATTATTTGTATTGTCTGTGTTTGTTTTCACGGTGTCCTGTTTACTTTCGTTTGTTATTTGTGTTCGTATGTTGTGCTGTTTCTGTTACTGGCCTTGGTTATTATTATTATTATTATCATCATCATCATCATCTCCTTTATGCAGGGTATTTATACTTATATTCCTGAGACAAACCATGTCCCTATGGAATACAGTGTTGCAACTAACCTGTTGTTACTATTTATGGTGCTTGTATCATTAGTCCCAGTGTTGAATCTATTGCACTTTTACATAAGTACTTTCCGAAGTATGTGCGCAGTGCCCAATATGACTGTTTTCTGGAGTTCCTTGACTTCATGTTTTCCTGGTATGTTGCTCACGTATTTTCTAAATGACTTTGAAATAGTCCCAGTCGCCACTATTATTACTGGTATCACCTTTGTTTTTACATTCCACATGCGCTCTATTTCTATTGTAAGATCTTTATATTTAAAATCTTCTCAGCTTCCTTTTTAATTTGAATGGAAGCATCACGATGTGCTCTCAACGTAATATAATGTTACATAGTGTACTTCAGCACAATCACTTTATTATATTATATTATATTATATTATATTATAAAGTGATTGTGCTGACGTACACTATATAACATTATATTCATTTTTAATTACATTTCTCTCTATTATTATTATTATTATTAGAGTCGCAGAACCCGTCTCTCTCTCTCTCTCTCTCTCTCTCTCTGTGCAGTATTCTTGATAAACTTCGCACCAAGCAAGGTTAACAACGCCGCTCTCCTTACCATTCCGATACCTAATTGTACAAAGTTATTTCTACGAACAATATGTCTTACATTTCAGTAGATGATTTACACAAATTGAAGCTATAAAACCTCCAACTATTGCGTCCGTAACGAATAATTAGTCTATAGAACAATTATTTCCGAACCCTTTTCTCATTTATATTCTTGAGGTCTCCAAGCACTATAATATTTTCCAACTGTACGCGACCGCCAGGCCCTCATTATGGAGGTTGTCATTTTGACAGTAATTACGGTATTGTGGGAGCACTGTAACAAGATGGCTGACATAAGAGGGAAAGGGGATATTACAGTGAATTCCTGCCCTTCCTCCACTATGAGAAATTCTTCGCTACAGCTTATAATGTCCCTATTTCCAATCATCTAACTCATGAGAGGAAGTGAGAAAGAAGGATATTTCTAGGGTGCGTATGAGAGAAAGATAGTAATGCTGCAACAGGAATAAGTAGCGATATGGAAGAGATGGCGATTTGTCATAAGTTGACGTCTGCAGTATGAAACAACTTGAGTATCCCGTAAGCCCGAAGGGGCCCTTAAGAAAACGACTAATTATAACATGCGATATGATTGCCAGCTAGCTTCCAACTCAAGACCAAACCGCCTCTCCTCCTGCAGTCAAAAGGATAATGGGAACTGTTCGCTTGATTTATTGTGATTCTCCCCAACTCTCATGACCGCCTGTCTCTCTGTCTTTCTCTTGTTATACTTGAGATACGTTGCCAATGGGGTTTAGGCTAAATATATAGTCCAGTTTTATGAAAAATGAGCTACATCCTCACATTTCTGAGAAACTCCTCATGTTTGGTTTACTATCCAATTCGCGGTACCTTATATTTTACCATCCTCAATATAAACAACGCTAAATGTTTAAATCCATGCAGCAGAAATGTCTTGCAGTAGATAGTCAATCAAGGAATTAACAATTTCGTGCTTTATATATGCATTATTTTCATTTTAAAAAAAACACTACAGCCTATTTTGAGCCACCTGGTTCCAATGCACACAACTACAAAATATATGTATAAAATATATTAAAATACCAACAGATGCACTTGGTTTTATGGTTGTACTTTTATATCATGTTAGTCACCACTACGCAACACAATTTATATCATGTTAGTCACCACTACGCAACACAATTTATATCATGTTAGTCACCACTACGCAACACAATTACATCCATAAAACAAAAGTGCATTTGTTGGTCTATTAATATATTTTATGCATCTAATTAATGCGCGGAATATGTAAGATATCAAACAATACATTTATTCCAAATATATATTAATAATGCCCTCCCATCTACAATTACAACTTCCCAAAGTTACACACGTATTTCTCATCAACCCCTTCCGTGCTGTACGTCCCACCAAGCCCACCGCCTTCATTTGAAGGTCCTGATACGATTCCGTGCAACAATACATATCGCGAAGCGTAATGCGTCATTTTCTTCCTTGTGCTGCAATTTCTTCTCTCTTAGCTCTAAGCATTCTGCATTTTACCCTACTCTCAAACAACCTAAAAATAACGAATATAGCCAAAAGAAATAATTAGTAAACAATTTTATATTAGAAAAATATTTTCCCGCTCAGTTATATCGATCTACAGTTCAAGGACAAAAATTGCTGTCTGTTGCTACACTGGAGAAAAATATTAGATTCAAGGCAACCCTTTGCTCTATTACACGTACGTCAGAGACGAATACATTTTCCAAAAAACTAGAAGTCACCGCAAAAATTTTAGACGATAGAAGGGTGTTATGAAGCAAGTTCCATACGGAGGACCTACAGTTATTCAGCGCCACCGAACAAATTTAATCGCCATAGCGATATGGTCGCGGAATTTGTGCACCGATGACCTAGGTGGAATTAGGACATTCAGGTTACATTAATAAAGACCAGCACTAACTAAAATATCTATGTCTGCAGCATTCTTGTTATACTGGGTAAACTTACTACAAGAAAACACAGGAATTTTATTTCCGCTAGCGTATCAGAGGTTCAGGAATATGTCTTCTTCTCGGACTTCTAGACCGTTGAAGAAAAGGAAGAGAGCCGAAGAAGCGTTTACGCGGCGCCATATCCCAGAAGACCTGAGCCCTCACCTTATTAGCTATTATTTACTTACTTACTTACTTACTTACTTACTTACTTACTTACTTACTTACTCCATGGTGCAGAGTCCTTCTTGAGAAGCTAACTGGTTTGCAGCTACTCAAGAAATTCCCCGCAGTTTATGGAACCTGAAGGTTCATTACCGCACTCACAGGCGTCCGCCACCTGTCGCTATCCTGGGCCAACCCAATCCAGTCCACATACCCACATCCTACCTCCTGGAGATCCATCCTAATATTATCCACACATCTACGCCTAGGTCTCCGCAGTGGCCTCTTTCCCTCCGGTTTCACCACCAAGACCCTATACGCCCCCCTCTCCTCCCCCATACGCGCCACATGCCCTGCCCATCTCATTCTTCTCGATTTTAT
>Ga0123352_10009997_pt1 | contig 14882 bp, 9 predicted proteins | sample TergutLab28metaG_FD_89700 | JGI IMG/M metagenome (GOLD analysis project Ga0123352, IMG submission 89700) | Labiotermes labralis P1 segment gut microbial communities from Petit-Saut dam, French Guiana - Lab288 P1 | ecosystem: Host-associated > Arthropoda: Insects > Digestive system > Gut ... | reverse complement strand
GTGAGGGTGGAAGGGGGGGGGGGGGGGGTGGGGATTTAATTCTGGCGTCAAAGGGTTAAAATTCAGTTGGAACTGGTGAATTAGACCAAGCATATTTCATACCAATTTCAGATATGTGCGCAGAACCTGACATGGACACGAGATCTTCACCCTTCTGGGACACTACACAACATTCACGAAGAGCAGTATCTCATTTACACCATGGCGGAAGCCTGAAATCATGACATGGACATATTTAAATGATTTGTAAATACGTGTCAGTAACACAACACTTCATTTTACATACAATAAAGTGTTGTGTTTTTAACACTCTGGGATGGAAAACATTCAATAAATGATTTGTGCTGTCTGCAAAGATATTTTGAGCTGGACAGCATGTTATATTATGACTATCTCCAGAATGAAATGTAATGGCAAGGCAGTATTTTTACCATGATCCATTGTGGGTCAATATTGGCAGAAGTAAGGGGGGACAGAAGGCATTATGATAACCAGCAATTCAGTAAGAGGTTTATCATTGTTTAGATGGTGTCTGGGAAGGGCTTTGTCATGAACAGGCTGTAAATTTACAGCTCTTTAGACAGCGCAGCCAAACACATCACACACACACACACTGTCAGTCAGCAACATGCTATCCATACAGAATTTACTCAGATTTTGTCTCATAAATTGCATTATTTAACGTACTTTATTCCTCTCATCCTCAGCATGAGACATTAACATGTGGTCCCTTTACAAAACACAAAATCACTCTTATAAAACTTTTAAATGCTCACAATGCTGTGACAAAATCACCACCATTGTTACTTTCACCTTGAATACTAATGCTTGATAGCTCATCATGGAAGCACAGTATATTTTTAACTAAACCAAGTTCATTTTATCTATAATATACAGATTAACAGTTGAAATACATATATACAAAATATTGAGCATATATTCACAAGTATCTCACTTTTCTCTTATAATTACAAAAATATAAACATATCTGTGGTAAGCTGCATATAGGTTCATAAAACAGTTTAAGTTGAAAGTGACCAACATTATATGAAGTTATGCTATGTATGTTCCTGTGGCAGATCAACATTTTGTTCCTGTGGCTCTGATTCAGAAGCACTCAGAACTGTTCCTTGAAAAGCTCGCAAATGGATCTAAAACAAGATAATAAGGATTCAAATTAAAATTTAGTTCATGAGAGAGCACCCTTCTTAGAAATTTGTCAGAAGTCTGCTCCTTTGTACACGATAATGAGAAAGTCAAGCAACACATAAAGTATGATGCAAGAAAAGCCATAAAGTCTTCCTGGGTGATAAGCTTAATTAATGACCTTGAAATATGTGACACTATGTACTGGGGTGCTGATAAGTCCTTAGCCCGACCTGGAAGGAAACAAGCTTGGAAGCGTGTGATTTCAACAACATCGAGATGTGAGCTGTCATCAAGTATTTTTTTCCTGCAAAGCAAGGAGCCGAAGGAAATTCATGCCATTCCGACAGAAACGTTAGCTTGTTTCCTTACTGGTCGGGCTTTGGACTTATAAGCACCCCTGTATACACAAACTGCAACTAGGAGTTACAAGTTTTCACTGTTGAGAAGTCACACACTGTCAGAATTAATGGACAGTTGTAATTCAAAATTGTGTGACTTTAAAAAAGTGGGATGTAGGGGCATGAACTGGCTTGATCTGGCTCAGGACAGGGGCAGGTGGCAGGCACTTGTGAATGCAGCAATGCACCTTCAGGTTCCATAAAATGCAGGGAAATACTTGACTAGCTGAGAAACGGTTAGCTTCTCAAGAAGGACTCTACTCCATGGAGTGTGTGAGGAAGTAACTGAGTAAATTAGTGATTTTAAAAAGTACCAAGAATATTCTGCAGCATTGTTTTGTAAGACCTGCACTGTCAACATAAGAACTAAATGGAATTACATTTGTACTTCAAAGCAGGAAATACTTCTAGTATCTTTTATGAATGTGTATGTTGTAATGGATTCATGTGGTGAACACTGAAAAAAGTATTGTGTGACTTTACAATCATGCAACACATAGCTAATTTAGCCACCTATAAAGCCTGAATTTTGACCATAAAATTGACGTTTATTCCATTACTTCAATCAATAATGCACATGTATGGTAATAGTGCCACACATGGCTAAACCATTCAATGGGATTGCTCTGTATTCCATTACATGACCCTTGACACTTAGTGCACTTTATGTTTAAAAAAAATATTCATGGCTTCCACATACAAGACTTCAAAATGTAACGAAGTGATGATAATGGCCAACCTTCCCATACTATGAGTAATGATCTGAAAATTATGAATTGATTTTAAAGACAAAATATTTACTGGTAACATTTTGAAATAAAAATCATACAGAAATATGACAGAATTATATAACTGCAAAATACATCTCAAAATTACTCAAAGCATAACAACACAAAATAGAAGTATCAAGATTTTATGGTAACAAAACACTTCTTTTTAGTAAGTGCATACCCATTTATTGAAGTACTTCCAAGCTTAAACTATGGTCTTCTAGCATACGACACTAAGCAGGCTTGTACGTAGGCACCATGTTTTGGAGGAATCTGTGGCTTCCTCCATCTTCACTTCAACCATGCAGGTTCTCTGTTCAGATATAAACCAGCTGTACACTGGAAGACATAATGTTCAACAGTCTTCTTTACACTTACTTGTAAGTGAAGGTTGACTTCATCACTTCGACTCAGGTATGGAAAATTTCCACCAGACTTCAAATGTGCCAGTTTGGCTGTTGGGTAACACTTATACATGTCTTCTCGGACGGCGTTAGACAATGCATAATCATCAAACACGTCCAAAATGGTGATAGAGAGCCCATTTAACTTCTGTGGCTCAACATAACAGTTAACACAATTCATTTTTAATCTTGAGGCCAAATCTTTCTGACTCAAACTTTCTAGCTGTAAACAAAATATAATTTTATGATGGTAATATAACAAAGACTGCAACAGACCATCTAAAAAATAGTATATATGTGAATGAAAATCAAGCTGTATGACAATGTACCAAGCATATAAAACATTACATTAATGCAGGTTTAAATAAATTTTGAAACATATGTGTTATACTACAATATGCTTTTTCTTTTAAGTTGGCATAATAGTTTCAGGTTCAGCTAGATTTTGGGCATTAAAAAAGAAATTATAACCTCAGTCCACATTATCATATATACTCACTCTCTCTACCATGAAGTCTACTGAATCTGCAATTCTGCTGTCAACTTTAAATGCTGTAAAGTTTCCCATTAACATTTTCTTCAGGACTAGTGAAGGAAGCAACCAAAATCTATAAAGACATAAAATAATATGGCTGTAATATTAATAAAGACCTGGACAACATCTACATACCCCTTACACACTCTCTACCTTCTTTCAGAAAGATAATACATGCAAAGAAGTATTCACCTAGTTTCATCAAAAGAAGCCAGACTGATGGGATAGTGCATTTAGTACAATGACTAGGCTGCAGATGGATGAGTGAGGAATTGTGCTTTTAACGCCCAGGAGGGCCAACAGACTTTTCTCTTCTCCAAACATCTGTATTACCTCTAGGGCCAACCCAGGTTCCTATTCATTGGGGGGTGGGTGGATGGGGTGCTGATGATCTCACCCCCACCACAGTTAAAACCCCAAACCATCCAGCCCACAGTTAATCACTACACAAACTACACTGTCTCGTTATGATGATGATATCAATTTAAAAAGCAAACACAGTGGTTTCTGAAATATGTATTTTAATTTCATACAATCATTATTCCATTCTACTCCTTTTAACACACCTGGCAAAACCTTATGATATAAGAGCTGAGAACTACAGATCTAGTGCCAAGCATAAGGAATGGAGCTATACCACCACCCCCCATATACCTTCATGGTATCCATACAGAGTTAACCTTGTATGTCACCAGAATGTAAAGGTTAGCATGCAACAGTTAGTGGAATAGAAATAAAACCAACTGATGGCACAAAGTATCATCAAAACATTGTTCTATGAATTGCTTCCCTAGAAAAGGCGTGATTCAGTTTGGCAAGGTATTATTAGGTGTTTCTGGCATCCCAAAAGTAACTGCAATCTGGATGAATATTATTTAAGTATTCACAAGAAATGTGATAATGTCTGCTGACCCAGCATGCATTACCATGATCTGCAGCAAAACAACATCCAATGAACCAGTCTGAAATCTAGCAGAAAGGTCCATTTGTTGTGGTGGGGTGTGGTGCAGGATTCACCATTGCATTGAGAACTGCAATAAGAACCTACTTGAGATGTCTTTGGTGGAAGGTGAATGCATTCCAAAGATCCAATTTTTAATTCAACTGGTGAAAGCTAATGTATAGAAGGAAAATGGTGATATTTGAAGATAAATAAAATCTAATGTAATATAGATATAACTGACAACTAAAAAGGTATTTAAAAAGTTGTTCTTTTAAATGCCATGAAGGTATATGGTGGGACTACAGGCATACTTCCACTCATTCCTAACCACAGCACTATAAGGACTTCAGTGGTCAACTTCATACACTGGCTACTATATCTGCAGGGGAAAATCACCTGGCACCCACTTAGAACAAGGCTGGGTGGGCCCCAGAGTGAGGCAGGACATTTTGGAGAAGAGCAAAATCTCTTGCCCCTGCTGGGTATCTAATCCCAGTTCATTCAGCCCAAATCCTAGTCAGTCTACCAATTAGCTATCCCAGCTCCCATTGAGTATAACTAATCAATCATTAATTGGTATTATATGTTTGAAAAAAGCACATACATTGACAAATGTATTTTAGAAACAAGAAAAACATATATGATATCTGACCTCTGATGTGTAAGAACAATCTTATTGGGAGGGGAGGCGCATACTTACACCTTATTAAAACCGCAAACACTGTATTTTTAAAGGCACTAGGAATTCTCATTTCAAAGAAAATATGTATAACTAATGCAATTACTGCAAATGATTTAACATATAATTAAGTGGATATTTACACAGAATCAACTGCTTTAATTTTGACAGATACTTAATGAACCCTCTGTAAGATAATCGGTCATACCCTTCAAGTCTCTTAATCCTCCTCCTCTGTCTTATTCATTTTAGTTTTCTTTCTGCCTGTTACTTCTCTTTTCTCTCTTTTTTATCCCCATTATGCTGCAACTATTACACTGTTGGAGAATGGCAGGTCTGTGGGATGCATGTCTTACATTCTACAGGATAGAACGTATTGTGTGGTCCTTCCAGCGAGCTAGCTACAACAGCAACCACCAGCAGATAACACTTGTTCTGTCTGAGGATACAACATACGGACACTGATAAGAGACACCTTGCCCATTAGGAAGTCTGTACTGCTGGAAGATGTTATCCAGCAGCACTTCCCACACGGTTCAATTCCATTAAGGCTGCAAGGTCTCCAGAAACTACAAAAGGAAAGAGTTCCACTCAGACCAATTATCAGCATGACTGATGTTCCAACCTATGGCCTTGCATAACATCTAGTAAGCCTACTAGGACCATGTCTGGGACATTCACATGGAATATCAGGAACTCTGTATGAGTTGGCAGAGGTGTCAATTCAATGGAGAAGACATCATCAGATTCTTCCACAATGTTCTGTCTTTCTCACATTTTGGTCTCAACAGCCATAATAGTTGTATACGAAAATGGGCACAGTAACCATGGCCTCACCACTATCACTTGCTGTAGTAGCCACTTACTTTATGGAGGACTTCAATCAGGAAGCCCTCAGTGAAGCAGCCTATGCACACCACTGCTGGTCCCAGTATGTAAATATTTATAATATGGCCACAAAGACTGAAAAACTGACAACATTGCTTGACTACTTAAACAGCAGACACAGCAATATGCAGTTCAGAGAGAGAGAGAGAGAGAGATGGCTACTTGCTGACTCAGCAACTGCTGTCCAAACCTGAGAACTTGTATATACAGTCTATGGCTATTTGGTCCCACAGCCATACTGGTTCCAAACACCACCTGGCCTTCTATCCAGTTGGAAATAGTGCATCCTTCTCTCAAAATAAAATTGGCTACAACACAAACCTGACCACTCCCTTCCACCTATGCAGCCCTAGAATCAATGACCCATACATGTCTTCATAGTTGGTGCTCCAGAATAGGAATAATTCTGAAAGTACTTTGAGCAAACAGATCTTCCCTGTTGCTAGACATTGTGCCATTACTTGGATGTATGTAGGTCATCTGCTGTTAATTTCTTTACCATGGAATACTGCAAACAGCCTGTGTGCTACTGAAATGTCTGGAGCTGGATGTAAGCCAGCAACAGCAGTGCTGAAGTCTGAAGTGTTAAAATGTGCAAGATCAAGCACACAAAAGCTGAAAACTTGCAATAATACAGTATGCTGTACCTGAAATTCATTTCTGCGAAATGTACGACAGTTCAAAACACCTATACATTAGCACATTGGTTTGATAATCTAATTTTAAAAATCACCCTTCTATCAGAACCATTCTTTTTGGCTAGTTTTCTAATTCATAATTTATACAAAGGCACTTCAGCATCCTGGTTTACATACATAGCAAAATTAAATATTAAAATCACCAGGTGGTCAGGAGCAGCATAAACATGAAATATGTGTCTAAACTTAACTGGAGTGTCTTTATTACTGATTAAATAATCCCTACCCATTCACTTACATTGCTGCAGAATCACTGTAACTGAACACTGAGGTATCAGTGAATGTATTGCACAGCACAAGTGAGGCAACTCTTGGACAATTTACTGTTGATTCAGCAAACTTCTGAGCCAAAAATCCACCTAAAATATAATGTAAAAAGCAAGATTTTCATTTTATTTTGCTAGAAGAAAATCTTGACCCCATTCCAACAGTAACATGGGTAACATAATAAAGAAACATTTTATTTCACATGTTCTTGTGAAGATAATGTCTGGCAATAAATGAACATTAAAATAAGAGTTTGAAAGACACAAATGAAAAATAACAGGACAACTGGAACTTCAAAACAAAATCAGTTAGAAGGTTAATGAAACAAGATATTACTCAAGAAGTATAGTGAAGAGTCCAGAATGCCATAATGATCCTGTTAAATTAAAATGGTGTTGCATACTTTGTCCTGAGGTACGTACATAAACTTTCTTTCTCAGTACCGCAAGTCTGAAGTATGTTCTTTCCTTTACACTAAATTTGTATGTTTGAATTACTTACTGAGCCTATAATTAATGGATGTCTGTGATACCTGATATAGGTATCTTGCCACTTGATGCTACCCAAGCTTCATTCTTTCTAACACAAGTATATAAGAAATGTTAAACTCTTAGTAACGCTAATGCATCTACTTATGAGTTTTGAAATGTTGTGATATAAACCATCCACAAAAATTTAAACAATGTTTCTTAAGTCCTTTCTTTTCTGCTGAAAGTATAGCAGGGTGGTGTCCATACACATCATTGGTGTGGATAAGGTCCCTGTAATATGTGGGACAGGGACCTGTGAGTCAGGAGGGCCCCCACATATAAAGAATACTACAATGTATTGTGGATTCTTCAAACTAGACTCCATTCTTTTCACAGAAAGTAGTATTCTGGATCCCAGTTACAAAATCTGGGAGCAACTTCACCAATAATTCCAGGTGACCCCTGACTGGCTACCTATTGATGAGGAATAACATCTGCCATAGAGTGGAATTCTGTACTAGTGGATATGATGCAAGGAAACAGGTACTAAGTTGCATAAGTAGGCTTTATAAATTCATTCTATTCCTTCTGCATAGATGGAAGGATTTAAAGAAAATCAGAAGTTCTTCCAGAACTTCCTGTTACATTGATCAATCATAATTAAAAATCTCAACACTGACTGAAGGCAATTGGTTTAATATCTTCTGTCTTATATCTGTTGTATACACATGCATGCACACTAACAAAAATGTTTTTACCCAAGGATGCTCCAAATATATGCACTTTATGTAACCCCAAGTAATCCAAGAGTTTCCTGAAACCATCACACCACTCTTTCACACTCCAGTAAACAGGATGTTCTGCCTGTGAACAGAGAAGGAAAAAACACTAAGCAAAACAGTACAATTATTTAAACAAGTACACATGCATGGAATTGTGTCCACTGACCAATTTAAAGTAATTGTTATTGTCTGGCTTCCAGCAGGAACTGGATGACTCACTGCCAAGTTTTACAAACTTTCTCCAATGTAAGTCATGAGTACAGCTTCCACAAAGAGAAAATATGTACAAGTGGACATGATGTTATGAAACAGGCTGCTAGGTTTCATATGTAGGATTGATTTATAATTCCTCCTAATCTTTCTGTATGCACTTAAGGGAAATCAGGTATACGTAGTTTCGGAACTCCTTGTTATAGGAGTCATTACCATCACTAAAAATCAGAACAATGACTAACAGAAACCGGTGAATTTCAAGCTATTAGAATAGGATAGTAAGTTTGTGCATTTATAGTGATAGCATTTTCAGCACCTCACATAATATATGGAATTTAATTTTACTGTTGTGAATGGTCCTTGCAGTGCTTGGCCATGAGTCATGCATCTCCTCTCACAAGCTGACAACCAGGTTCAACTTCATCAGTGAACACATTGTACTTGTAAATTTAAATAATTCTATGGTCAGAAAATGTTTTATATCTTTTGCTAATGGCTGTTCTAAGTTTAAAAATTTAAGAGTGAAATGTTATATTAACTAGTAACCGTGTTCCATGCAGTAAACTAGTTCACAACATTTATTCCAACAGCTGTGCAACAATAAAAATACATTCGTTTATAAATACACAACACTCCTCCTTGATGTTTTGGCACACAATGGCCAAAAATGCTCTTTCCTTTGATAAGTACCTTCCTGAAGATGGTCACTGCAGGCTCTAACATGTAGGAGGAGTGTCATATATTTATATACTCTAGTCTTTTTATTGTTGTGCAGTTGTTGGAATAAATATGTTACAATGTTACAATTTCTGAATCAGTCATGCAAGACTTGTGCCTACCAGTCCTAGAGACATTTCATTATATTTTCAACTGATATTACATTCTCACCACACTGTAGCTAGTTATGAGGAAATCTGATGATTGCAAATTAGGACACTGACTTCATTTGATATGTAATAGCATGTGTGTCAAACAAATGTATACCAAATGCAATGTACACAGCACATGACAATCACACCCAACTTGCTTGTTACAGGATAATGTTGTCCTTGTCCTTACCTCAGCACCATGCCAGTATGAAGTTACTTACAGGAGCACATGTGAAGTTCTATGCATTCTTAAACTCAACACTAGATGGACGTGATTAAACGCTTCATCCCCTGCCACTTTAACCACACATAAATAGCTCCAACTGGGATGTTTGTATATAACATTGAAGAGTTCTGTGCATCAGTGGTTTGCTTAGTAATGAGTATGTTGACATACAACATCTGGACAATGATGATTAATGAAATAACGTACCATAAACTAGATCATACTAAACCTTCGTTTATTTGTTTACATTGTTATTTCTGAAACATTTAGGCCTGTGCTTTATCATCATCAGGGAAATCATGTGTACGGAATCTTGGAAACTACTTCTGGCTTTACATCTGTATTGCACACGTGTTAACAATGGAATTTTTCATAAATTCTTTAGATTAAAAGTTACAATTGGTTCAGTATACACTGCAATGTAAAAATGTACAGCCAGCAGTAATTGCCAATACAGAATATAAATGATTACCTTGATAATGGTCAAGTAAAGGCTGAAAAATGTCAGTAACAGCACTGTAAACAAATACAACAACATTTAATATGGTCCTGTAGGGTGAAGAGACGGTGTTTTATTAATCATCACTGTATGCTTGTACACAATAAATATGAATAATTTCACAACTAGCCAAATTAACAGAAAATTAGTATAAGAACCTCTTACAGCCATAACTCTGATTCCTTTAGCACTGAGCGAAAGTATTTGTTTGAAGAACACATCAGCTGTCCCACTAACAGGAGGCAGACACACAAGAGGAACTTTCACACTTTTAGGCCCTGAATCATATACTTTCCAAACCTAAAATATAAAAATAAAAGTTATGAGTATCATAATTATTATGTACATCATCTTAAGTGAACAATTTGTCAACTCTACATGAGGGAAGGGTTATAGAAGATCGAGGATGGTTAAGTAGCTATGTCTGCAATTTTACCAACAAACACACATACACACACAAAAACAGAAGAGACTTCGACAGCAATAATGCCTGCAGTGACCAGCAAAACATTAGTATCCAAGACTCTCACACCTGTATTTAAGAAGATGTCTTCTTGGTCGTGACAACATAGTTTTAGCTATTGAAAACAGCAGTAGAATCTTCCTCAGAAACATTAGTATATTTATCTAACTACACTGACTTTAATTTATGAAATTATGTAACATGCATGCACTTTGTGTACTGCATTAATATTTGCACATTTGCAATATAGTTGCAAAAACACATCAATCTGTGTCACTACATCTGTCCATCTATCCACATGTAACAACTCAAGAATCATTCAAAACAAATTGCTTATTGTCTGTTGAACATAACTATTATTCTTTATTTTGGTATAGCTAAAGTATAATAGTACAGCCCAAACATAACTATTATTATTTTGGTATAGCTAAACCAAAATAAAGAGCAGTAGTTGTATCTGACAGACAGTACACGATTTGAATGATCCACAAAACACAATGAGATGTACTCTATTAAATCAACTCAAGAAATGCTGAATAACTTTTCATGAAATCTGATAATAGAACATTTTACTAAAATTTGTCTGAACACCCAAAAATTATGGCTAAAATTGGGCAATAACAGATTATTATACAGCATGTGGGGGCCCCCACATGTATTTCTGTGTGTATCCCATGCATTTACTTGCTAAATATTTATCAAAGTGAAGAATGTGTCTAACATGACATACAGAAAGCAGCATGTCAAATGCATTTTTTTTTGTTAACTGTAAGATATTCGTAATAATTAACCAAAGGGCGTTCTTGAGATTTCCATTTTTCTGGTATATGATGCTGCATCACTGTGTAATCAGTTCCTGTCGTTTCGGGCCCACTACAACGTTGAGTAACAATGACGCGGCATCAAATCCCACAACAAACACCTCAGCTACACCGCTGTGAAAAACTTCAAACTCGTAAAGGGATTTTTATATTTTGTTGCCTTATAACTCTAAAAGTCATGTTGATTAAATGTTATATTCGAGATCTATCTACCTATGTTACACTACCTGTAAGTTACCACTGAAGAACTCAAGAGCCTCAATGCAGTAACTTAGCAAACTTGTTATTATTACAGTATTAAGCTGTACATATCCTAACATGTTTTATAAGCACACAGCAGTCATCAACCAACCAGTTGACAGACTGTGTGTGATAATACAGGGCGTTTCATAATGTATTCTGGGATTACAAAAATTTATTATAGGAAAACCATAGGACACGTATTTATGAAACCTGTACAGATAGAAGGAACTCAAATTTTTTTCCCAGCAAGTTGTTTTTCATCGTAGTTTACATTTCTGCCACTAGGCGATGCTCGAGTGTATGTAGTGAGAAAATGGCCACTCCAGAGAAGAAGCCGTTTTGTGTGTTGGAGTATTACACGAGTAAGTCTGTGGTTACTGTGCAACATGCGTTTCGTGCAAAGTATGCAAAGGGCCCGCCTACAGACAAGACCATTCGTGCGTGGTATAAACAATTTACTGAAACTGGGTGTCTATGCAAGCAGAACTCGAGTGGTCACCCATTAACCGCTGAAGATGACGTTGAACGGGTTTGGGCCAGTTTTCTGCATAGTCCGAACAAATCAAAGGGAACTGCAGCTAAGAAGCTACTGATGTCAAAAACAACAGTGTGGAGGGTTCTGCATAAGCGTTTTGTGTTTAAACCATACTGCATCCAAATGGTACAATTGTCAGACGAATGAGTTCTGATGATCATTTCCTGGAAAAGGTGCAGTTCAGTGACAAGGTGACATTCCACGTCAGCAGCTCAGTAAATGGTCGCAATGTCAGAATATGGGGATCTGAAAAACCACATGCCTATGTGCAGCATCAACATGACTCTCCTAAAGTCAATGTGTTTTGTGCAATCTCTAGTCAAAAAGTATATGATCCATTCTTTTTTGCTGAAGAAACCACTACTGGCATGACATATCTGGACATGTTGCAAGTGTGGCTAATGCCACAGTTGCAAAACATACCGACCTTCATATTCCAGCAAGACAGTAGTCCCACCCACTTCCAATGTGAGGTTCGTCAGTACCTGAATACAGTGTTACCAGGATGACGGATGGGGCGTGCGTCTGGAAATGACCAACCACTGATGCTTTGACCCCCGGGATCCCCTGACATTATACCCTGTGATTTTTTTTTTTTAGGGGATATGTCAAAGACCAGGTATTCGTCCCACCATTGCCACGTGACCTCACTGACCTAAAGGCACGGACCATTGCAGCAGTGAAGAATATCGATGCAGCCAAGTTGACGCGTGTGTGGCAAGACTTGAATATCGTATCGATGTGTGCTGTATCACCCGTGGTGCACACATCGAACATCTCTAGTTGTAAAAATAAAAACTTTTTCAGTTTTCCTGTCTCTGTGAACAATTCCATTAAGGTGGGTACTTTGGTTTTCTTGTTATAAATGTTTGTAATCACGGAGAACACTATGAAACGCCCTGTAGCGTACCCGGTGGATACCAATGTTTCAGACGAAAATACTGTCAAAGTGATACAATGGCCTTTCTGCAATAAAATCACTCAGCGTATCTAAGACAGATATATTGTCACTAATGTTATTCTCTACGCACCTTTGAACTGTCAGCATCGACTACTATTCTCCGTAAGGGTATACTACTGCGAAAACTTAGATACTCCTGAGACTGCGAATACTCACTAACGTAACTCATTGCCTTTGAATAATACGATACAACTAAATTACAATTTCTATGAGCGTACGCAGCACTAATTACAGGAACTAGATCACTTCCTCCCTACTTCTTTCCATTGTACCCAAACACACATTGCTACCAACACCACCATTACGATGCCTGCGCAGAACATTCGTTTAACCTGACGACGGCGGTGACTAAACTAGATCGGTTGCACAAGTGGTGACTTCAACGCTCACGTGCTACCAACCTACCAGCGCGTATCACCGATCCTCCTAGCAATGTGGTCTGTGATTCCGACGTTGTGTACCGCGTGTATGGTTAACAGTTCAGCAGCCGCTGTACGTTTTCCCATGACGTTTGAAATGGGGATTTTTTTTTCGTTATATTATCTATAAGGCAGCGACGAAGGTATGTCACATCTATGATTGCCAACTTCATGGATCTCGTCCGTCGTCTAGGGTTCAGAAGCAATAGAATAAAACAGCGTATTTCGGCGCTCATCCTGTTTCCGAAACGAAGTTTTTTTTTAAATTTTTTTTATTCTGTTGTACTTTTGAAAGATCAGACGATGGCCAAAGACTCTATAGGTGATGATCTTCGATAAAGCTGTAGAAGTATAGATATGTAAAATTGTCTGGAACGTGGTGGCGATCATGTAAGAAAATACCACTATTTCACGACTATGGTGTATCGTACCTGTCGAAAGGTAAATTTCGCATAAATGGTTGGCATCTCAGCCTCGTGTCTTCGTGACGCTCGTTATCGCGGATGTGCTGCGATCTAGCATTTGAATTACGCATGTTATTATGGCCGCTGAGCAGTGTGAATGTTGTCTTTCGAGACTTTTATCATTTAGAGACACTTTCTGAAGTGCTTATACTTGTGTATGTGTTATTTGCGAACGTTTATGTTATTGTGGTATAGACAATGATAGAATCTTGCACGAAAAGAAGAATGATCGTGGTTATCACACTCCTAGGAGGGCAAGTAAATTAATCTTAGGTATTTTGGTAGGGAGCATTACAGTGTGAGAGTGACGTAAAGATTTTTTCAGAAGTGTATTACATTAGATTCAGAATCGCAGTAAGTGCATGCATTTGGTTTTCGCTTCAAGTGTAGATGCTCCAACAAATCACCGACCAGAGTGGCTTTTGTTGTAACTTAGTGTTCTTCCTTCTTAGATTTAGGGGAGTTTACCAATGTTTTCGTTCGTACCAGGGAGGTTGTATGATTTTCCTCTCAATTTCAGGTACTATTGTCTTGTCTGTCCTAAGTGATCATTCTTAATAGACATATTCATATTTTATGTTTTGGGGGAAGGGTGATGTTCATACCAACCCTCTCAGAAACCAAGACAAATGCAAGGTGAGATATTCACGGCTTATTTGCTGTATGACTTTAGGATACATGCTGTGGCATTGTTAAGACTACGGGAATGATGACAGTCAATAAAGTGATTAGACTACTGGTTAGGCAACTGGGTTTGAATTTTCAGCAGGAACAGCATTCTGTCATCACCAGTGTGTCAAAACCTGTTTTCCCTCATGTCCACTGGGCATGAAGCTGATCACTCACCTTCATATAGTGCTAAGGTTGAGAACACATGGAGCTGTGTTTGTGTTTTGTTTCTTCAATGCCTAGTGCACATTCAGGCACTTGCAAAATTTACCTTTAACAAACAAACAATAAACATTAGTCATTTTGTGATCTGATAAACTTGCAGTGTTCTTGGTAGTTTGTTATGTGAGAAATAGTTTCAAATGCAACATTGTAATGTCCGAATTGATTGGGGCAGAATAATGAGATTTGAACCACAACCTTTCTGAAAATGTTTTGTGAACCTGAGATTGTTTCTAATCCAGTAACCTCAGAAACATGATTACTGTGTGTGTGTGTGTGGTGGGGTGGGGGCGGG
>Ga0123352_10009994_pt1 | contig 14885 bp, 10 predicted proteins | sample TergutLab28metaG_FD_89700 | JGI IMG/M metagenome (GOLD analysis project Ga0123352, IMG submission 89700) | Labiotermes labralis P1 segment gut microbial communities from Petit-Saut dam, French Guiana - Lab288 P1 | ecosystem: Host-associated > Arthropoda: Insects > Digestive system > Gut ... | reverse complement strand
GGGGGGGGGGTTGGTGTGGGGGGTTCAGTGCAGTCAACCATGGTTCAGAGTGCAGTCGAGTACTGGCAATGGACGAGATTGGATCAGCGGGCAGCCATTGTGGTATCTTTAAAAAGTACGTTGATTACATCTTGAAAATGTCGCTACAAGGCGGGAAGAAGCGGGTAAAAAGGAGTGGTGAGAGTGAAATAGTTTGTGTGTACATATTCATGAAAACTGAATCTGAGGTGGGTATCACAATCCCTCTTTCAAAAGTGCAGAAGAGAGTCCCTGAAGCAACACGTGTTAGCAGAAGAACTTTATGTAGGATACTGAAAGAAGGTGAAAATGTGGAAACTGGTGTTTTTTTTTCTTGCACAAGTAGACGCGTCGCCACGGATTGTCACTGAATTGCTAATCTTTCCTCTGATTCATGATTACAATCTATGGGTTAGCTAATCAGTGATTCCGTCCGTCTGCCATGGAACAAGATTAAAAGCGTGCTGCTCGTGGTGGATGGTTGTAACGATATTGTCACAGTTCATTCGGCGTATTGCACAAGAGCATAAGTAGTAATTTGTGCACTAGACTTGCATACTTTCTTTGTTTATTTTCGCGTGCTTGGTTTGGCTACCCTCGAGGCGTTACAGGGGACCATGCATGGCGCGTGGTTTGTGAACTCTGTAACAAAATATTAAGAATTATACATGGGTGCAACGGAAATTGGTTGGCCGGTCTTGGGCATTTATATATATATTTGGGTTCAAATACCAGACGTCGGTCGGCAACGGTGGACACCATACTAGGCCTGAACTTGTTCGTTTTTGCATTTGGCGACTGTGACGTCACCTCAGAACTCCTGAAATAGTACGCCACATTCGGCTTGCCTTTGGAGCAGCGGATCAACAGCCATTTATACAATGGCCATCTTTACAGGTCAGAGATACGCAGCCGTAGTTAACACTAGACCTGGAGAGATGTGCTGTATTAATTAGACGGTGAGTAGTAACTAAACCGGCCCAAACACGCATTCCAAAGATTGAGGCAAATGACCGGAAACTTCATGAAATCCAGGTTAGGTTTGATGAATTACCAGAAATTCGCAACAAATATGAAATGGCACAAAATGAACTAGAATGTCCAGGTGACACATTTTGCAAGTAGGACCCACTGTTCAACAGGATTTTAATACTTCGTGCTGCGCCTTAGGACCCACCAAATTTGCTTCAGAGTAGACATTGCAAAAATGTATCGCCATTTTGTGGTCCACCCACGGGATCAGGATGTACGAAGAATTCCAGGGAGGTAATAATCAAAAGAGCCCATTCAGGAACACAGATTCACAACAGTCACCTTTGGGACCTCATCAGCACCATTCCTGGCCAGACTCTTCATGAAGAAACTGCAGTTGACAACCAGGAACTACATCCTAGGGCTATCCAAGTACTTTACAATGATTTCTATGTTGATTTATTGAGTGGGGCTTCAACACTAGAAGAAGCAATGCATTTGCAGCGAGATGTCTCAGCACTGCTCTAAACTTCAGGTTTCACAAGGAGGAAGTGGGCTACTAACCACCCCACACTTCTGGATGCTCTTCTGGAGGAACTTCAAGAGTTACATCTTTGTTACTCGATAGTAGGGATGGGGTGGTCACTGCCGGTCTGCTGTGGAATCCTGATACTGACCAACTTCAGGTTCAGAGCAGCATCACTCACACATGTACATTATGTTTCCCTGCAGTTACAAAACGCAAGGTGCTATCCATTGTTGCATCGATTTTCGAACCCCTTGGCCCACAAAGCCCAGTTATCATCTGTTTCAAACTCTTCCTACAATTTTTGTGTTAAGATAAACTAGGAGGACATGAGTGACTTCCTGCCCACTTGCAACAGAGTTGGAATTAGTTACTTCAAAGGACCCTTGAAATTTCACAAATCAAGAAGAACAGAAGGCTCACATGTACAACTGCTATAAACATTCAACTCTACGGCTTTTGTGACAGTAGTGAAGGGCTTACAGGGCAAGGCTGTACCCTCACTCTACAGACTGTAGCGATCAAGCCACCTGTTAGTGACTGTGTTCAGTGTCAGAGGTTGCGCCTTTGAAGCAGTTATCAGTACCGAGGCTTGAGCTCCATGCAGCTGTATTGCTGTCCAAGCTTTGCAGAAAGACCACATTGGCCTTCTACATTGCAATCAATCCTTCCTATGGACAGATTCCTGCATTGTGCCTACATGGATCCAAGGACTCTCCAGCAAGTGAACTGACATCTGTGGGCAGCAGGATTGCCACCATCCAAGAAGACACATCTTCTGCAACTTGGAGACATGTGCCATCCCAGTATAATGCTGTAGATTTGATATATTTGACATTAGGTGTATTTGTTGCTGCTGCAACTCATCAGTTCACCAGCATCACCAGTACAAGGTATGTTCCTTTCATTTTTGTGCCTGAAAACAGTGGTGTAGGTACGTTTCTCAATGTATCAGGGGATCTTTACAATGGCCACCAACAGCTAACATTATGGATTTTGAAAAACTATGTCTGTTGAATTTACTTCTATTTGACTCAGTAATTTAGAATTGGTTGAGCACAGAAAATAAAAATATTATACTTTTCAAATATTAATTTAAAACCCAGTGTCCTGCCTTTGGACCGTGCCATCTGGTGTGGCCACATTACTTCCCCCATAGCTGCACCACTGTCAGATGGCCTAAGGTTTGAGTATTCATTGTATTTTTGACGATGTTGTATGGGTATTCAAATGGCAACTGAAAGCCAAACCTACATGAACTACAGGGTATACTTCTGACTTACTACTTACAGACTATGATTTGGGGATTAAATGTTTCGGGGATCATGATTTTACATTATTCATTCTGTGCACTGAGATATATTTCTATCATAAAGGTAAAATGTTGGTACTTATAAAGTATATATAATTATACTTTATTTTCTCCCACATATTTCGTATTTTTGCAGTCAACGGCCATCTTCAGGGAGTAATGCCAGTATTTAAAACTTTATGAAATATGATATATTGGTACTGATAAAGTACATTATATCATAGTAATGTCGCAGACTTGTTGGGATGTAGAGTACATAAAGATGGCTTGTATGTGGTTGAAACTCATAACACTGATACAGTGTTTTGTCTTAAACAGTGCAGCATTAACTTTGAGTGAAAATATTTTCTTCATTTCAATATATGACACACATGCAATAACAGGTGGGAGGCCAGGGCTCAACTGTGGGCTGTAGTGCCGTAGGTTGGATGCAATAACTGACATGTTTTATTGTGGTAATATCCAACTTATGTTCGTATCATGTACAGTCCTGTACAATGGCATGTGTGCGTAAAGTTCCATTTCTTGGATATATCACTATGTATTTCTTGATTGAATATGACCATTTTTTGATACTTTGCAATCCGTAATGGTGTCTGTCCTGTAGACATGTGGGTCATATTATATAAGATCACTGTCATACTTAAAATGTAACCTAAACAGATGCACATGACATACTTTGTGTAACGTAGTGTGTGATGCAGAGGCTAATGTGTGCATGCAATAGATAGTCTTTTAGCCACTATCATGGGCATTTATGTGCAAGTTGTTGGATTTATGATAGAAAGCTTCCCATTTCAGGTCTATGACTAAACTAAGGCCGTGGATTAGTAATTATTTTGCTTTTGCCTTCATGTTCAAAATCTCACCCCAACCCTTGACTATAAATTTGTAGCATTTGGGTTTGTTACCATGAATCTTGAGTACTGTGGACTTAAACATGTTTGACCCTTCTTTATTGACATCCCTTATTCAAAATGCGGAACAAACATAATGACAGGGCAGGGTTGGATGTATATATATATATATATATATATATATATATATATATATATATGCTGATATCATTTTCACAATAGTATGGTATAGTGGAATCAGTAACTAATAGCTTGTAGGGGTTGTAATGAATAGAACTTTCAGAAACTTGTCTATTGTATAACAACTCTCATAGCATTCAGGACCAAAGAGAAAATATTTTTCAAACAGTTGAATAAAGAGAGACCAGCTTGATGTCACTTGCTTTACTATTTCAATATTTAATGCTCAGCATATTTCGGATGTTAATACATCCATCCTCAGGAGCTTGCGACTTATTTGTTGAGTTATTTCATGGGTTGTATAGCTCTGGTATGATGTATTTTGGTGTTACGTTGTGGTTTGGCTGGGGTGGTGTGTTGTGATATCCGGATACCACACCACACCATCCCAGCCAAACCACAATGTAACACCAAAATACATCATACCAGAGCAATAAAACCCATGAAATAACTCAACAAAGAAGTTGCTGAGCATTAAATAATGGAATAATTAAGCAAGTGACATCAAGTTGGTCTCTCTTTATTCAAATATCAAGATGATGCATGGTCCAATAAACATAAGATTTTTCAAACAAACTGACAGTTTTGCAAATGATTACATGAAATTTGTGGTGATTGTGGTGGTGGTGATGATGATAATGGTAGGGTTCTAGTAATAAAAGAATGGGTTGATGCATCTCACAGAAACATTTATCCAGATGACAAGTAATACAAATTATGCTAGGGCATACAGCAATCTGTAATACTCGTATCTTTCAGTCATATTTAAGACAACTGCATGCTACTTCCTTCCTACCTTCAAATTCTTGGTTTCGGATTTATGGCGGGCTAAACAAATTCACGATAAAAATGTGGTAATGAACGCCTCTTGTTACTGTCTCTCCAGTGACAACTGACATGCCAAATGATGACAAACCAACTGGCAACACTATTCACTACACACTCGTTCCAAACAGATCCGCCATTTCATTCACAGATATTGCAAACACAGTGTCTTGCACTTCCGTGTATGTTTCAGAATTTCTTCTCAGAACACATTAAGGCAAAAAGCACCATACACTGCTCTGCCTTCATGACAGAAAATTGCATTGCACTGACTCCAGGCGTAGAGAATCTTAGTGTGTAGCCTGTAAGACCGTTATTGTTTCTTTCGGCTAACCGAAGATGTTTCTGCCAGTGTTACCACTACACGCTGGATTTGAAAGGGGGGGGGGTACTATTTTGGGAAATACTAAAATTAAGATGGAAAGTGTTTTACTTTGTTGTTGAAAATTCACTTTATCCAGCAAAGGAGATAATATTATGTAATTTTGTTAAGAAATGATGGAGATTAACGATTTTGTATATGAAGGAAAACCACAGGCGAATATTGTTGACTTTTTATTACACCAAAGAATCTGTAGGTTCCATAATGTGTAGGAGTTTCCTAGAAGGTTGAAGTGATTGTTAATATCTCAGTGACTGTATTCCATGGTATAAGCTAATGACTGCCTGTGCCTTAGGTCAGGCAGTTAGCCTCCACCTTCTGTCCCTGAAGGGCCAGGTTCAGCCCCACTATAATCCATGTGGGATTTGTAATTGACAAAGTGGCACTGTGTCAGGTTTTATCCTAAATATTTTTGTTCTCCGTTGATAATTACTCATCTGCGATCAAAAGTGGGTACACTAGGCCGATTTGAAGGCAGGGTTTAAAGGGTCTCATTCTCTCTCTAATCCTAAAATTAAAGTGGGTTATATACTGCAGAATTTAAATATTAAAAGTAAATTTGACAACATTATTAATACATGCTGGCTGCCAACACACAATTTTGACACATTCAGTTCTCAGGAAAAAAGCCACATTTTGTGAGGCCTTTCCTGCTGATGCTGTGTAATATACAGTGTTTAAATCGAAACATATTTGTTCATACGCAGAATATCGGAAGGCATTGTTTTTGGAACCTGGTGTTGCGTCAGATGCTTAACATTTTCTCCTAATTGTAATGCCACCAGGATGGCACCTGGATGGTTATTTTATCCTGTGGGCTGGAAACCGCATATTTAATCAGATGACAGTACAGATGAATTCCTTAATATTTCTTTACTGTCTTACAGTGAAATGCTAAAATGTTGACACTGCAAAAATACCATTTTACTAATACCAAATACAAAGCAACAGTGGACAGGAATGTATCACACATGAGATAGACACAACATTAAAGAATTCATGCAAATTATAATTCAGAATTATAGAAACAAATACATGTTTATAAAGTGCACAGAGACAGATTACCACACTTAATTATGAAATACCCACCATGTGGAAAATGGAGACAAGCCAAGTCCCTCAGAAGTCTGCTAGACTGTTAATGGGACGGCACAGGTCCAAGGGCCTAAAACCCAACAGGCAGTATGATGACGATGCAAAAGTAAGTTACATAAAGAACAATCCATTAAAAAGTTTACAAATATGGAAAGGTTTAGAGTTCACTGTGGTATGTAATATGTCATTCCCTTATTATAGTACAAGGTAATTTGACATGTTTTTCAAGAAAATATTAGCATGTGACTGGGTACAATCACAGGTACTCAGTGTATTTACGTAATGTCAGAGATATTCAGTATAGCTAGGTAATATGACAGGCACTGACAGTTCTAAGTTGCAGTGTTGTTGGCCTGTCTTGGAACATTTATATTTCAACACAGTAATTCATCAACTGGATCCCCTTTTAAATTTATACAGCATAAAAGGACAGCAACAAATCCAGGATGCCAACGAAACAGAGCTAAATTTTGGTTAATTACTATGTTCATGTTTGTTGCCCACTCTGTTGCAAACTTAATTGCAGTTTCTGCCTTGAATGAAGTGAACTGCGATGCCTTAATAGACTTCTGTTTTCAGTTTTGGGCCTGTGCCTCAGAAGAAGATATATAGAAACATGGGTACATAGGTGTGTACATAAATACATTTGTGCAACATACAGACATTCATATGTGCATGCATATACACGCGTGCACACACACATGAGATGCATACGTTCATTCCATGGATCCATAAGTGTCACAAAGAGAGTAAGGTCTGGAACAAGTCATAAGGACACAAATATATGCATATTTTATGGTGCAGAATACTATACAATATTACAAATCAGTATTATAGATCATCTTTACACATAAAAGTTCATCTACACAGTAAAAGTAATAGTTTTTTTAAGGCTGCTTTGAATTTTGCCATGTCATTCTTGAGGAGTGTTGGACCAGGTGGTATACTGTTGAAAATTTTGGTGCCAATACTTTTCTGAAAAAAAAAAGATAGGTTTGTGTTTGTCTGTGAAGATGGTGGTTATTCTTTTTATTAGTATTGTGTTGGTGAATTTGAAAATTTTCCTGATTATTGATAATAAAGTTTCTTAATGACAGCATGTATTTGCATGGAACAGTGAGAATCACTTATCATTTCAGTAGACTTATACAGAAAGTTTTGGGTTGTGTGTCAGCCATAATTCCGACAATTTCTCTTTGTGTAAATTGAAAATCTTCGCAAGAAATGATTCCATTTTTTATAACGATGAAAGTATGCATAGTAAATGATAGTAAATTGATTAGAGTGGTAATGTTACTGATATGGCACATCAGGCTAATGCGTTACTTGCTCCACTTGGGAATTGTTTGTTCAAAATGGTTCTTCCAACTTAGGTGTTTATCAGTTTGTAAACCAAGAAATCCTGTCTTTACTGTCTCTTCTTTATACTTTGCTTTATAACCAATTCGTAATATGGAATATACTGAATTCTTTGTTATGAATTTTGTTATATTCAGACACTTTATTATCCAACAGATGCACAAATATATAATTCGTAGATACAGTTAGAATTATATAGAGTATTGTAAAATATTTAAATTGCTCCAACATTTTTCGGATCGCAAGGAATCCAATATCAGGGAGCTGGCTAAAATTACAGTAATGGTTTTTCGTGTCCGTTGATATGGATGTAGTGGGTATTATGGCAGCATATTTGCTGTAATTAGATAAATTAGGGGTCCTGGGGTGTGTGTGTGTGTGTACTGCATAGTCTATAGAGAGGCACTCATGAAGTTCGTTATATTCATTTTATGTACATTTAGAACTAACTTCTTGGCAGCAAACCAATTAATCATATGAGGGAAAACTAAATTTGACACTGCATAGATAACTTTCTGCTTCAAATTATACTAGTGTAAGCAAAAATTTTGGTTCTGATATAGAATTTATTCTCAGGGGAAGGTCATTTATTTTATATATTATGAACAGCAGAGTCCCCAGAATTGATCATTGGGTAACTCCATGTTTCACTGTGCCTCAATCACAAATGGAATTTTTAGCTCTGTAAGGTGTTTTACTTCATCTTTGTTTTCTGTTAAATAGGACATGAACCAATCTTCAGCTATTCCTCAAATTTTGTAGAAATGTAACTTAGCTAATTAACTTTCATGATTAATGCAATCAAAAGCCCCTGCCAAATCACAACAAATTGCTCCAACATGCTTTTTGTGGTTAATATGTCTCAATACACTATCTGTTGGGGGTACGTGGTGGCACACTTGGTTGAGGCACTGTGCTACAAACCGAAAGGTTGCGGGTTCAATTCTTGATGGTGTCATTGAAATTTTTCATTGACATAATCCTTCCGATCGCACTATGGCCCTAGGGTTGACTCAGCCTCTAACAGAAATGAGTACCAGGAGTATTTCCTGGAGGTGAAGTAGGCCGGTGTGTAGGGCTGACAACCTTACCACCTTCATATGCCGATTGTCTTGAAATCTGGGAACCTCAGCCTCCTGGAGCCCTCAGGGCCTGTCCAGGCCTGTAATGGGATTGCTTGACCATACTCTTTCTGTTTGAAGGCAGCATTTTCAGTTGTTATCCCTTTACTAAAACCATACTGTTCTGTGACCAGTATGTCGTTAGTATGCAGATGATGGCTTTACCTACTGTGCACAGCTTCATCAAATATGTTAGAAAAAACAGTTGATAATCAGTAGGCCATGTAATTTGTCATAGTAGGTTTGTCTCTTTTCTTGTAAAGTGGTTTTGCTACTGCAGTTTCAAGATGGTCAGGAAAAATACCTGTGTATAGCTTAATGGGTGCCTAATGAGGGATGAACAACTTCTTAAGATTTTACTTGTTATTTAGACATTACTCTTTTTTTTTTCAGTGATGTAAGTGATGATTTGGATAATTATCTTTATAAACAGATGCCAATGTTTCTTTTTTTTAGTGGACTTCGGAAGTTCGTGATTGTTTCATTGTTCGTTAATCTGGTTTTCTGATTCAAGGGAAGTTTGTTGTGTTATATGCACATTTTTAATTGTGAGAACTTGGGCATTGTGCTGATAGGCCATTCTTTATGGGTGATGCTGAGGTTATATTTAGTCTACTGTTATCCACAAATATATTATCAATGGCAGTACTTGAGTTATTTTGATTGCTTGTTGCAAACCATACTGTGAGCATCAGATTAGATATTGTTAATAAGGATGCTAGTTTTTTTTCGGTTGCTTTCAACGAAATAAGGAAATAAGCTGTGTTTATGTCTCCACAAATTCTGCTTTAGGTTTATACAGAAGTTTTAAAGTATCAACTACATTTTTTATAGACTGATTAAAATATCCTGTAGGCACTCTGTAGAAGCTTAATATAAATAATGTAGTTGCTAGTCTGTAGTTTAGTGGCACAAATTTCAAATCCTTTCCTTTACAGTTTAGCGAAATATTAATTTTGCTGAAATACACAACTTTGTTATCAAAAATAGACACCTTTGTGAACAAAAATACACACAGTCCCTTCTGTAGATTTAGACAGTAGAAACTTGATCCATGTATATTGTCTGGCAGTGTGTGGTGTAGCAGGTCCTGTTACTGCATTTGATGCTCAATAAAACATAGTAAATGGGGTTTGATGTTATGTCTAAAGAATTTTTTAATTCATCAATTTTTCTGCATAGTCAAGCAAAGTACTGCATGAGGAACAAATTAGAGAGAAATCTGTGGTTGAACAAGTGCAAAGTACATGCGACAAGGTGCCATAAATAATGGCAATTAGAAATCAGGGAGCACAGAAATGACTAAAGGAAGTGGCAGTAAAGTTGCTGACTGAAGTATCGACCAAATTTATGTCACTAAATTAGAATTATGCCACATTTAAAGCCAAGACCTGACCAAATACCAATGCAAAGATATTGCCGGCCACAAACATTTAAGGAGGAATGGGATCCCAATTGATATCAAGGGATGAAGTTGATACAGTTGGCAAATGTTGGGAACTGAAATAAAATTGTCTTATTCTTTTCACCCACACCTTCAGTTTAGCTGTAAATCCTACTTCCTCCAAACAGATCGGAAAACTATATACCTGAAATCTGTCTTACCTCCTTCGTGTAAACAAGCCTTCCTTAATGTTATGGATGGTCAAGTTCTAAGATCCTCCCACCCTTTGAGTTCTCCCCTTTGACGATTCAAAGTGAAAACTCGTCTACAACAAACAGTAAGACTGCATTTATTGGCGAAACCGGGTCAGTATGTTTTCTATACTCCCTGATATTGTAGCACAGACTAGCCCCTGGCATGGAAGCATCAGTAACGTGTGTATCTGAAGCCAGAATGGAAGGGTTGGCCGTCTTCATCTTGCTATTGCCCAGATGGGCAGATGAAGAGCATACCTCCAAGGGGTAAACATGTTGCACAGGTTGTACCAGTTCCCCAGAAACCGTCTTCACCTGTACCACCCCTTACATTGCTGTCCCTTCCTGGGAACACTCAAATAAGTCTTCCTACCGGTTATTCCATCCTTCTTCCTACAGTTTTGGTCTTGACCCATAGTAGACCTTATCTTTAAAACTTACAAGGTTTTGAAGTCTGACCTTTCACTCATGAAAACCTCCCTCTTCGCAATTCCCAACAGCTTTCTTTCGGCCATCTTAATTTCTGCAGAATCAGAAAAATTTGTATCCTCTCTTGCTTTGGCATTGTAGAGGAACTGGACCATCCATCCTGTTATTATAATAATCCTAGAATACTCTGAGAACTATTTCCAGTACCAATCCTCCATCCAAGGATACAGACATGGTGAATGCCTCCCTTATTTTCTCTCGATTAATTTCTTCCTCAGCCAGTAGGGTGTGAGTCCTAGGCCACTCACGCATCTTGTTTCAGCCATTCAGGGCCCTCACACCATCTGGATTCCATCAATTTTCTTGCACCACATCCCCTTGAGGGCCAGTGCAGAATTTTCTGGCCCTGAAACATAGCTGCAATCATTTATGTTGGAGTACACTGCATGTCTCCTTCACCCTGTTATTCAGGAAGGTGCCCCACTACTTGTTTTTTGTGATCCAATGCAGTACAGATGACGAATCAGTCCAATACTATTCCTTTAGGGGTTCTAAACCAAGACGTTTCTTCACACATTTGGCAAGGCACACCCCAGTACAACATGGCAGCAGCTCCAGCTGATGGGTAGTTACCCCTTTCAGTGGTGTGATCCTCAATTTGGCTAATAACTTCAAGATACCTTTGATATATCTTAGCATTTTAAGAATATTATGGCTGCACAGGGCACCTTTGGCACATCACAAAACACATGTATAACGTAGGAGTCATTGCCTCTGAATGAAACCCAGCAAGGGATTTTTAAGTTGGCTATGTCTGGCAGCTCTTTTACCCACTTGGTGAATTTCTTACTAAATTCTCTGTGTCCCAGGCCCACTTAGAAATCTGGCTTTCTTGCAGAAGTAGCTTAGGACAGAATGACACAGGATTTGTAACGAAATGGGTACAACATTCTTAGTGCTGAGGAAAGTATGACTTTTCTAGTAATTGCGCCTGCGGCTTGCCCACTCCACCAACATCATAGCACAACATATCCTAAACTTTGTCCCTCAACTGTCCAAATACAGGTGAAGGTTTGTTTTCTCTTTCTAAGGGGGTCAAGAAAGTATTCATATTTTCCCAACCCCTCAACTCAAACTTTCCTTTGGTCAATATCTGAGTAGCTTGACCAGTTAACTTTTGCAGTGCTTCTTCCAAATCAACAGAGGTATCAATTATCTATGTAGAATGAAATAAAAAATTTCCCTGCTATCTCCTTCAACGGTGGTCAGTAATGCTTCAAGTGATACCTAATCACAGTCCCAAGCAGAAATAGATTACATTAAGCCATCAAGAAGCCATGAAAATTGGCATCTTATAACTCAGTGCCCTCAAAGTACATGAAAGACTTCATCAGATAACTTTAATTCTTGGCCCCTTCACATATTTCTCATCCTATTTACAGATAACCCACCAAGAAGAACATCACCTCTAAAAGCAGAAACTCAAATCTTTCCATTATTTATGTTCATTTATTTATTTATTCATTCTTTTCTCCAAACCATGCTGATAAGAAATGTAACCTGACAGTAATTTATTTGTAGAGTGAGTCATTAATTATCCACAGTGTATGTTTAATGTTTATTAAAACAAGTGTAGAGATCTTACAAGTATATCATTTTTCAAAATAGTCTCCTTGCTTTTGAATGCACTTGTTCCATTGCCGCACATTGTTCTTTATGTCCTCAGAATAAAAAGTTTTGGACTGAGAGACGAGCCACTCAGGCACTGTTTCCTTCATTTGCTGGTCCTTGGTAAACTGACTGCCTCTTAAGGCTTGTTTAACTGGACCAAACAGGTGATAGTCCAAAGGGGCAAGGTCAGGACTACAAGGGGGATGCTCCAGTACCTCAAAGTTTAGTTTCTTAAGGGTTTCAACATTGTGGGCAGCAGTGTGAGGACGAGCATTGTGCAAGAACACAACACTTTCCAACAGTCATTCTCTTTTCTTTTGCTTCAAGTTGCAGGCTTTAGCTTGTCACACAGCATCTCACTGTAGCAAGCACTTTTCACTATAGAACCCCTCTCTTGTTAATGTTACAGTAGTAGTCCTTGTGAGCCCCAAAATGTGAGCATAAACTTTCCTGCGGTTGGATGCATTTTGAACTTTGTGTTGGCAGGTGAATGAGGATGTTCCATTCCATACTCTGGCGTTATGCTTTTCTTCATAAGCTTTCCTGCGGTTGAATGCTTTTTGAACTTTGTATTGGCAGGTGGATGAGGATGTTCCATTCCATACTCTGGCATTTATGCTTTTACTCATAATGGTGTATCCACATTTTGTCTCCATGACAGTTCTTTCCGAGAAGTGGTCACCTTCAGCACCATAACAATCCAAAAAGCATGCACATGTGTCCAAACGTTTCTCTTTATGCTATACTGTGAGTTGCTTTGGGACCCATTATACAAAGACTTCATGGAAGGCGAGCCTGTTATGGATAATTTCATAAGCTGAACCATGACTAATTTGCAGTTTATGTGCCACTTCATCTGTAGTCACCTGTCTTCTGCAGGTTCATTTCACTGACTTGTTTAGTGTTTGTATCAGTCATGGACCTGCATGTACATGTGGTTGCTTCCTCATGCTGAATGCTTGTGCGACCATTCTTGGACCTCTTGTTCAATTCTTAGACAATCTGTTGTGACACAACATTGTTCCCATACTGCACTGACATGTTCTGTGCATTTTGGCACCTGGTAAACCAGCCCATAAAAAATGGACCATTGCCCTCTGCTCTTTGGTGCAAATGAAAATTGGAGCATCCATGTGTATGGCACAGAACTCATGATGGAAATGGACAGTCAAAAGTCACACCTGTACCACCATGGTAGGAGAGAAGTACAACATGTGTATTGCATCATGCCCAACCAGTAAGGTAGCCAACTGCAAAATGTAGGTATGATGCAGATAATTTTTGACTCGTGTACATTTACATACACCTAGTACAGATTTATTCCTGGATGAAGCATTGTGTTCTGCTGTGTAACATCCTACTCACATCAGAACTGTCTATTTTATAAGCCCCCAAGTTAGGTGACAAAGAATATTTTATGCAGCTGCATGTTTAAGCCATCAAGAATAATCATGACTCATCTCAAATTATGATGGTTTTAATAATATATCTTGCTATGACCATTTGCTACATTCACTTTGAAGTAGAAGCACTGTTCAATTTTCTAAACACATGTTAGGTCATTCTGTTATGTGATGGCAAATTTTGTGGCTTCCTGACATGCTCTGCAACTACCTTAAGGAGTTATGCTGACAGTATATGTCAGAAACATGGTCTCCAAACTACACAATATGCAAATTATTGCCTTACAAACCTGTGTGCATTAGACAGGTCTGTTGCCACTACTTTTCAGTCAATCCACATACTCAACACAGCAATGGGTGACATAAGCAACATGTCAATCAAAGAATGTGGGTGTGTTTCAAACATATTTGACATGGCAAGTTGCATTCAAAGTCACATAACCAATGCAGCATCAAGCTACTTCCTAAACATCTTTGAACTCTGATACAGCTGTAGAACAGGTTTGTCCCTATCTTTAAAGAAGATGTTTACAGCAAGGTACTCTCGTAGGATCATATCCAATCCCAGCCTCTCCTGAATTATCAGGTCCTATCATCAAACTGTTGTCAATCATTTCAGTAATGAAAAACATGCTCTGCAGATCACAACCGCCTACAAGCCTCACAAAAAACAGTTTAAATCAAGCTCACACGTAGCTCACAAGCCATTGTGCAGGGATGAGATATGCGTGGGACTGAAAGGAATATTAGATGTTTTTGTACAGAGAACAAACTGCAGTATAGCAATAAGGAGAGGGTTTTTTAATGAGTCAAAACACAACTAAGTTTGCTAGATATTATTTTAAGCTGACGACATGTTTCGGCCCCTGCTGTGGGCCATCTTCAGGTCATGTTATATATTCGAGGAAACTATACAGTATACGCCATATAATATATCAATCCAAAATTCAACAAGATCTCGTTGTTGTTCAGTGTTCTAATGCTGTTCATGACTAGGTTAAGATCTGGATATATCATAAAACATAACAATATAATAGTCATTATTTACAGTAGGTACTTAAACTGGAGTAGTAGATTAGTAAAAACATTGTCACTGT
>Ga0123352_10009992_pt1 | contig 14886 bp, 9 predicted proteins | sample TergutLab28metaG_FD_89700 | JGI IMG/M metagenome (GOLD analysis project Ga0123352, IMG submission 89700) | Labiotermes labralis P1 segment gut microbial communities from Petit-Saut dam, French Guiana - Lab288 P1 | ecosystem: Host-associated > Arthropoda: Insects > Digestive system > Gut ... | reverse complement strand
TGCGCTGACCACGTGACACCCCTCTATCCGCAAAAGTTGGCACTAACTTCGCCGACCGGCGGCGGCCGCTCTGTCGGTATAGTTCGCGTGCGGACTAAGGCCACGGAGTTTAGTTTGTTTTATTATTTGTTGTATGGTCTCAGCATTACACATGTACACAAAGGTGTTAGTTAAACACTGCATTTAGTTTATTTGTCATGTACACTTCATAGTAATTTCGCTATATATAAAAAAATGCACAGGTTCAGTTTAATTTGAATTGGTATTCTGTGTATAATCAGAGGAATATGTTTACTGCAACATTCATGTTGAGATTTTGCAAAAGTTTTCAACACAGATTGTTCTAATAATTATTAATGTAGGCCACACTTTGGGATATATTATTATTATTATTATTATTATTCAAGCTTTGGATTTAACAGTTCTCTGGGGTTTCATTAGAAGGTCTGAATTGTCACTGTTTTTCTCGCGCATTGATTTAATATTTGGAAAAAGAATTAATTTTATAGGCAATACACGAGAAATGAAAGCGAGTATTATTGTAGTAAATTTTCTTACTACCGAAGGCTTGTTAAAATTACAGCTAAGTCTGTAATTGGTGTTAGAGCATAGTCAAAGATCTAAAAACTCAACCCACCAATTTTGGAAATGCATATCCTATTTTACAAAACATGTTTCCTATGCTGTTTATCTTGATGTAGTTGGTACTGATGTAGTTAAAGCTGCAGCTGAAGTATTTGCAAAAGCCTTCCAATATGTTTATAAAACTTCTTGTCTGGTGTGTTATCGCTCTGCTGTATTGTCCAGTGATTTTTTGCTGTTGCCTCCTATTTCTGAATTAGACATTTTGAAAGCTCTTGAATGCCTTAGACCCTCTAATTCTGTAAGACTTTGTGGTATGCCTGGGTTTATTATAAGGGGTTATTCCACAAATTTGTACAGTTTTATATACTATGCTAATAAATGTATGCAAAAGCTAAAGAATCAGGCATTTGAGAAAGTTATAAATTCTCTGAGCTGACATTTTTGAATGTGTATTACATGCAAAAGTTTAAATATAGTTAATGAACATTATAAATCATACATACAACATATGAAATTTTTAGAATAGTAACTACAGGATCAAGCATTTCAGCAGTGATAAATTATACTTTTCTCTACTTAATATCTTCTCTGACTTAACATGATTAAAGTTGGAGAAAATCATCATTTGATGGGGCTGTAAAAATTAAAGAAAACTTTGTAAACCTTTCTGTTGAACCTCAGATTTTTTTCATAACATAAGACAGCTTGGAGCACAGTACTTCATAAACTTTAACCTTTTAAGGGGCCGGTATAAACACGGAAGACATGTCAGCAGGCAGAAAATGGTGATATGCTGTTTATGGTCCTTACTTATTGTTGAAGCTAATGCAGAAATGTTGCATTAGTGCATTCTGGTACTGAATTCAGATTATAGTATACAACAAGAACTGTTTTAACAAGATATTGACCCACATAGGCAAAATTGACGCTAATGTTTAAGTATATTTTACTGTAAAATACATATTTATTTACTGAAATGTAACCTTTGATGAGGACGAAATTAATAGAAGACAATGTGAAATAAGAATTTAGAAAAATATCAGTGTGTAAGACGATGATGGTTTCTTTATTCTTATATATGCGTCAAATACTCTTGCTGAAATAACTACTAAAACTATAACTTTTCTGTTATTTTTGTGAAGTACAGATTACTTCTAAGCTATGCAATCCTGGAATGTATCGGCAGTGTAACGTTCTAAAGTAATAGTATTTAAGATACCAAAACTGAGATAGTTTGGGCAGCCCTGGTCTACAGTCTGGGCCCCTCTGTTTGTGCTGTACTGAACTTCCTCTGAATGCTGCTTAATGGTGCTCCTTCCCATCATTTAATATTTCCTTCACAGCTCGTTCGCTGATGTTTTGACTTTCTCACCAATCCATGCTTAGTGACAGTCACCACATATAAAACTTTGTGACGTGCAGCTTTGAGTAACTGGGCTTGATTTGTTCCTGAGACAAGTTCGTCAGCTCATAGTTTTGCTACAAGGATTACAGACATAAAAGATACTTTCAATAATGTACCCATTGATCGTGTTTATTTGGTCCAGAGCGTGTGCCATCTGTACACTTATTTTTCACACTAGGACTAAAATTTTACTTTTTTACAGTATCCAAAAAGTACTGTGGTTGTGAAGTAAATGTATACTGAGGTTTTTATTATTTAGTACTGTGTGTTTTAGAAAGCACTGCAGTCCATTATAGTTTTGGGGTTCTAAAATACTCCATCTTCACTGCGGTCCCTGAACAGTCCCCTACATTTCATTCTGTTTTGGGTGTATACAAGTATTATATTTTATACTATAAATATAAACTCTAGTCTAACAATTAAGAATATTTACTTGAAGTTCAAAACGCAAGTCATTGTGACACGATGTGTAAATGATTAAATTCTATTGTATGCCAAATAATTGCATGAACCACATGTTGCAAACTATGACGTCTTGGAGTTCTGTATCTTGACCAAGTTTATTTGTTTACCTGTAGTTTACTTAATGTTGCTATCACCAACTCAGACTATATAACACTGAAATATCAGGTCTTCTGGGATGTTACGCAGCACTGTTGGTGTTACCATATGGACTACTTGACCCTGAAGGTGAAGGCACTATGATCCTTAGAAACGCGAGGAGCTATAACCGCAGTGACATGGCATAACATCTCAGAAGACTCGAGTCTTTAACAATCTCATGTCCTGTATTGATGGACGAAATAATTGACGTGAGAAATATATTTTATTGCATGTAATTGCCTATGGCATGAACCACTTCTTAGAAAAATTATCAGTTTTAATTTGAACTTCATGTATATTAGGGATATCGGACCATATGATTCACCATTAAATGGGTGTAGAATTTTAATAGAAAAATTTATCCCGATCCCTTCATGTAAATGGACAGGCAGATGTACACATTAACTACATCCACAAAAAATGTAACATACTCTGTGATAATGGTGGACTGCATTTTGGTTGTAGTGCCATATATAAGTTGGGTGTTTTGCTGACATTTTTCAGTTTAAAGTGTATTCATCTTGAGGGTGAAGTGTCTACCCAAGGCATTTGCCATACTTGTTGTGCACATTCAACTTCCATGCATCAGGTGCTGGCCAGTAGAGATGGAGCATATTAAATGTATCATGCTGAACACGTGTCTAGTGGCCGTGCAGTATGAATATTGGTGAGGGTCACTGGACTTTTGCTTCACCGTTAAGACAGAGATGGCAAGAACTGCCAAAAGATCGACAGTACAGTAAACTTGTATCCATAGGGCTGATCAGCTGAACCACCTTGAAGGCCTACGGTCACCTGTAGGTTGTTCTGTTTGTCACAAAATTGCAAGTAAGACATGCAGTTGCACCTTTAATGCTGGATGTAAAATTTTGTGACTGTGTAATATGTCACTGTACAGTAAAAGAGCTAAAGTTGTCCCTTTGCTTGCCATGAAGGCCTGGGGAATTGGAGTTTAAGTTCCACACGTCCTTAACTTTGGCTATATATGGAAGTGAGTGATCGGCTTTATGACCCGGCTAGAAAAATCACAAACCCCTACAAGGAATTCAACCACAGTTGCTTGGTTATCCGGCTCATAACCCAGTCACTATACTGAATAATGTACCTTGGCTCACATTATTGCAATATGTGCATTAAATTAGTGTGGCATATTCAGTATTACCTTCAAAAAAGAAAATTTGTTGAAGAGGATTTGAAACCACATGAAGTTTTACTATGTGGAGACTGCCCTTGGAAGTTGAATAAAGAGTGATTTCCTTAGAGGTTTATAAACCCAATTATTCTATAAACAAAAGGGTTTTTACCTCTGATTGAAACCTCTTGTAAGAAGCTACAGTATAAGCCATATAATTTTCCTGCTAGGCTGTTTCTTAATGCCTGAGTCTTGCCTTTCTTCACTGTCCAGCACAACTTTGGATTCTTTCCTATCTCACATTCTTCCACACACACACACACACTTAGAGTTCCTCAGACATATGTACATAGTTTTAGAAATCGTAGGTAATCATCTTCATACCGTAGTATAAGTTTAGCGCAGTGTATGTTTTTCTTTGTGTTTCTGTTCTTTTTGCCTTTAATTAACCACTTCCATTGGATTGCTCTTTGTTGGCTGCTTGGGTACTTATTACAGAATGATTACAACATTTTTAATGTTATGTAATAAGTTATTTGTTGGTAGTGTGATGCTTCATTTTCTCTAAATCTTTTGTTTGTTGCATTGGTCGAATGGCTCATTGTGTGGGTGTATATGTAGGCACGTGTTTATTTGTAAATCAGATCCAGTTTCTTACAAACATCTTTTGCATATGAAATAATATTACATTGAAACATTCATTTAAGGTTTCTGTGGTGAGCAGTGGGTTTACTGAGGACGATTGTAAATGGAGAAGAAATTTAACACTGGGATTATTGATAACCTGGGATCATTGAAGCTCACCGTTAAATGAAAGGAAATATTAAATTGAGGCACTAAATGGTAGTTCCAATGTATTTTAGTATTTACGTAGATGAAAACGTAAAAGTACTGGCAAAAAAAATTGTGTTTATTTTGAAGGTTTTATAGGCTGGGAAAAGACTGTAACTAACTTGTTTCTTTTTGTAATGGCTAGTGGATGTTTACATATGGGTGCTAGAATAACATTTTTATGAAACAATTTATTGTACTCTATTTTCAAAAATGTTCTTGTGCTTGATACTACCATCATGGCATATATGGGTTGGGCAGTATGTGTGTAAATGTTGTCTTCTTCTCCCTACCCAGTAGAAATGAGTGTAAAGGTGGACTATGATTAGGGCTCTATGTATCTTGTATGTGTGTTCCTTGTGGTGGTGTATAAATAATATGCTTTAATATTCATGTATTGCAAATGATTTATTCCTGGAACACTACTTACACTGCATCAGCATTATATAGGTTTAAATTACTTTTATCTTATTTTGTTAATATATTGAGACCTGTATTTTGTGTTTCAAGCAATTTTTATACAAAAATGTTAAATTTAGATTTAAACTTTGTATAGAATATATTACATATGTGCAATTTGAGGTTACATGGCATTGACTCTAAATACTGCATTTGTCTGCAGCCATGTTCATAGATAGATAGGTTTAAGAATTCTGAAGGAACATTCTGCTGCAGTGTTCATGGTCTAAGGATGAAGATTCAGGCAGCAGGTTAAATTATATTTGACTGATGTGGGGCAAAATGAAATTTGCCAAATAATTTTTAATTTTTTTGAAACCTACCAAGTAGTTCGATTGATAAGATAAGGGAAGTAGCAGAAATACAGACTGGCTGTCAGACTGATCAGAAGACGCATGATCAGGCCTCTGCTGCGAGATAGCTGAGAACTGCTGTCTTCTGGGTTGTTATGTGGTGAGTATTGATCATTTCTTACCAACATTTCGCGAAAACCTGTCACGCCCAAGAGCGACTTTTGAACCTCGGTGATGGGTCTGATAGGTTGTCCCAAGACGTCGGTAATAAATTACCACTACTTGCTGCATCATAACCCAGAAGAGCACAGATCTCTGATCAGAAGATACAACCCACCAATTATGCACTCATTTTCTACATATGTTAAGAACACACAAACGCTTGTATAAGTGTTGTGATAAACATTTTTTAGCTTTGTGTATTTGGAGTTCATTAAATAATGCTGTTAATAGCTTATACTATGTGTCAAATGATAGGGTGATAAGGGAATGATGAATTATAAAGTATGTAGATATAAGCATTATCAATTCAAGGCACTACACTAAAATTTATCTGGAAGGGGTGGGGGGCTGAAGGAAACTACGAATTTCCTCAGGATTGTAAGTGTACTTGTCAGGCAACACCGCAGATGCAAGTTGGAAACATTATGCAACAATATGTCTTAGTGTGACCATATATTCCGGTCTCTTGGTATATGATGTTGTGTAGTTTGGTATATAGTTATGAATTCTTATAATAAAACTAACTAGATGCACTAATTTCTCAAATTTATTTTTGGAATAAAACTCTACATGTTTTGGACAGTTCCTCTGTCCATCAGCATGAGTTTTTCACTGTACACACAGCAATGGTGTATGTGCTGACAGCTTGCGAGCAGTTCCATCCTGCTCCTGCTCGCAAGCTGTCAGCAAACCTGTATGACATATAGCATTGCTGTGTGTACAGTGAAAAACTCCTGATGATGGACAGAGGAACTGTCCGAAACATGTAGAGTTTTATTCCAAAAATAAATTTGGGAAATTAGTGCATCTAGTTGGCTTTATTGTAAGAAGTGATCACGATGCACGGTCACCTGAACATCAAAATAGTTATGAATGTTTCAGATACTGAATGACATGTGAGCCTGATATGCATAGATGTTTGTAGCAACTGCCTATGGTAGCAACACTTTAGTTGAGTGGCTGCCCACCCTCCTAGGACATAGGGGAGCCCATCTTGAGAGTGCTGGTAACAACCACTGCCCTTGTGGGGAGGCATGATATCACAATGCATATTTGTGAGAGATGATCACATATTGGGGTAACATTTCGTATTCAATTTGGTCAGCATTCAGTTTTTTAATATTCATATATAAAGCAATCCCCAGCCTAATTAACATTATTAATCTCATGTATTGTTTGTTTCCTGTGTTATGAACAATGAATATGATTTTTTAACAACGATTAAGGCATAGAATGCCATGTACTGTGAATCCAAAATCTGTTAGTTGAATGACAAAGAAGTTGCTTCACATTTGGAAGTTTTATTCAGGAAATTGAATATCTTTAGGGAATTTTGATGTAACTTTCTCCTGTTCATTCTCGCATATGCCAGAATGGTATTTCCAAGTGAATTACAGCTGCTATGTTCTGTACATCTTTCAAGGAACCATTAATCTAAAGTCTGCCATTTCTTCAACCTTAGATAATGTAGGCAATGTATATTGGAAAGCGTTTTACTGGTGTTTTGGACATTGCCCATTGCCTTTGGCTTTTACACCACAGAATTTTGAAAACTGGCCCTCTTATGTCTTGAGGTTGTAAAGAGAAGAGACAGATCCTAACTTCATGTACCAATTCAGTGATAAAGACCAGCTGTTTGAAATGAGCCCACCAGATTAGTATCTTTTTCCTTCTTTTTCCACCTGATGGTGAAAACAGGACCAGTTTTCAAAATATTGTGCTATGAATAAGCCCAAGATAATGAGCAACCTCCAGAACACAAATTACACTTGCTACAACATCTTACTCAGTATTACTGACAGTGACATAAAATAAAGAGCAATGGAAACTTGCCCTTAATTCAAATACAGACTGGGGATACAGAGAGAATTAACATTCACATTTATGCTGGTACCTCATCGAGGGCATGTTGTTTCCTACATTCATCCTTTAGAATGGGCTAGATTATTGTAATTTTTTTTAGAAATAATTTGTCATTCCCAAGAATTTTTACTGGTGTTAGTGAGTCCTTGGTGTTTTATAGAGGATAGTGTTTTTCTAACATACTGTGGAGCCTCATGGTCTTATTAGGCAATGAAAGATTTCCATAGAGATATCTGACATGTCTTGAGACCCACTGTGTTATTAATGGGGCTGCTAGGTATGTGGTAGCTGATGTTAACAGTTGTTCCCTCCAAAGAAGGAAGTTCAACGCACACATTAAGAGTAGGATTATATCTTCTGATCAGCTGTTGCTGTTGGTCACAGTAGTCTCTTGACATTAGGAATCCCACGTGGGTGCGATGAAAACAGAATCATATTATCATGTTATTCTAATGCTCTGTATTATGTTATGTATGTTCACAGGTGAGGCTGGACGTGAGAAAGAGGAGTCATGTAAGTTTATTTCTTCATAATGTTTAATAAGCAATTGTTCTGCAGCATTACATGTGAAGTTCTTCACAAATTTACTTTTTGCCTAATGCGGTAAGGATCACTGTCTTGTGGGATGTGATACCATGTAGTCTGATACACAGGTCAAGGTAAAGTTGTCTCTGTTAATGTCATGAATACAAAAAGGGGAAGTAGAGATATAGTTCTATTTTTTCTTAACCTTGACACTAGATTGAGGTGAGAGGTCAATTTCACACCCATCATTTTACCTGAAGCGAAGAACCCTGATACCCAATGAATAGAGGGTGGTGGGCTCCAGAGCCAGTCTTAACACTTTGGGGATGAAAAAATCTCATGCCTCTGCTTGAATTTGAACCCTCGCCTCTCGCCTAGTTACTGCACTGACTGCACTAACCCACCTCATGGTATGGAGGAATGTCCCCATCTTTAGGCTAGAAGAGCCAGCTGAAATCCAAAGGAAGTGGTTATGTTGTATGAAAGGGGGACCAGGACCATGGCTGTAGGTGAACACATAGGAGACAATCACATCTTAGTGCCACTGTCATCCATTGGACCAACCACAGCGCTGTCAGTATTCTTCTTGAGAGTTTTTTAGTAATGCTTGACTTCTTCTTGTATTTAAAGATGGAAGTAGCACTTTGCTCTGAAACAGTGGTGCCTTGTCTACCAAAACGTGTGCACAGTGTCACACGGTAATCTGTAAATTCACTGTTTGGAGAGCCTTGCACTTCACATGGTTAATGTGGCTAACCACTTTCCTTGCCAAATGTACTGTGTTCATTTGCTGCGAGAGGGTGCTGTGAAGAATATTTGAACGTAAGGTGGAGCAGTGACAGGAGGATGGAGAAAACTGATTAAGGGGTGCATCAAAATCCATACAGTGGTGGTGAAGTTCTGTCTGCACATGCCATGATGGCATATGGGGGAGTGGAGGTACAGACCCACTCATTATTAACCTTGATAGTAAATGCAGGTGAATGGTTAACCCTTTAAATGCCAAGTTAAATCCCATCTGCCATTTGCTGGCATTATTAGGGGCAGGGACAACTTGACCTTTGCTGGGTACATCCCTTAACCCTGATTGGCCCAATGTCAAGTTCAACTCAGTAGCACTTTCTGTTGTACTAGGTCAAATATCATGATATAATTGACACATTTTACAATATTTTATTTTGATTTTTTGTAAGGTCCTGCCATCTAAGGGGACCACGGTAGCACAGCGGTTAAGGTGCTGTGCTACAAATTGTAACATCGCTGGTTCAATTCCAGATGGTGTCATTGGAATTTTTCATTGACATAATCCTTCCAATCACACTATGGCCCTGGGGCTGACTCAGCCTCTAACAGAAATGAGTACCAGGAGTATTTCCTGGGGGTAAAAATGGCCGGCGCGTAAGGCTGACAACTTTACCGCCATCCTGGGCCATTGTCACATAATCTGGGAACTTCAACTTCCTGGAACCCTCTGGGCATCTCGGGCCTGTAATGGGACTGATCTACCTTTACCTGCCATCTAATGGCTGCTTTTTAATTTTAAAAATTAGAGATTTTTCAGATTATTAATTTAGACCAAACTGTTGGAATTCACAATAACAATTTAATCTGAAAAGGTTGTTACTTCTTAACAATGCATGTATTGCTGCTTGAATTTTGTGTCAGGAATTATTTTCTATACCTGAAGTCTCCCATTCAGTCTGTATGTTCAAATCAGGTTTCTGCGTATGCATGGACTTATCCTTGTGAATACACAGTTTTCAGTTCTTTTGAAACTTATTTCTTTTGTGGTGAAGACATAACTTGGTATGTGTCATACAAATTTCATCTCTGCAGCTTCCAGTCAAGGTCCCCCCCCCCCGATTTTTACTGCCGTAGAAGAAGAGCCCATGTTCTGTACAGTTTTGTCTGAGCATCTCACAATTTTTTTTAGGGTCTGGATTCCTGTCATTTTTAAAACAAAATTAGGCCTTTACATGCTGCTACTGAGCTGCATGTTTGTATAGACACTACCTGAAAGTTACTGCACTGAGTTTTTACTCAACTTCCAGGGAAAAACTGTTTACAAGTTGACAAACAGGAAGTGTCCAAAGGAGCTGCAGAAAGTGTTCAGATTGTTGTCCACTAGGTTTAGTGTAGATATCACATCTCCTAAGCACTGATTCGTACATAAAGTAAATGTAGCACCTTACAGATCTAGTTCTTATCTGTGTGCTTGTGCTTCATGGACCTGTTCATTGCAGAACAAGTAATTGTATTGGTTTAGCTATGTGAGGTATGGTAATGGCCCCTCAGCAGTCACAAGTTTTACAGGCCTTGGTTTATGTTATGGTCAGCCCATAGAAATGTTCTGTTTGAAGTAACTGAAGTGTGATACTTGACTCTGTAGCATGTACTATCTCATCCCCTGTAGTTGTCATATTAACCAAATTAGCCGAGCGGATAATGGGAGTGAGCTCTTGCTTATGGTACATGTTGGACTTACAGTGATGCGCAATCATCGGAATACACCAACAGCAATGGTGAACTCCATGACCAGTAGCAAGCAGGTGAACAAGGTGAAGCCGACTGTGAATCGTTCAACGCCTGACAATGTGGCTGCCTCCCCTAATCAACAACCAGGAGGTGGAGGCTACAACAGGTAGGTTACACATGTCTCTCAGTTAGTTGTGTGTCTTCCTCTGCATCTGTGCATTTGTGTGTATGCAACTGATTGATTTATTGATTGATTGAGTAAGTGAGTGAGGGAGGGAGAGAGTGTTCTGTGTATGGCTTCTGCTCAGACTAATGCAGTTCATTCAGTAATCAGCAGCATAAAATATATATATATATATCACAACAGAATGTGGCATACACAGAACCTAAATTCAGACAAATTGGGTTGAGAGTACATTAGCATGCTTTTTTGGTGGAAACTTCTATGGTGTCAAAAAATACTGATGGTCCATCAGACCATAAAATAAAAGCCACATATATGAAAATGTTAAGGTAGGAACATGACCATTTTTCATGGCTCATAACATAAAATATATATCTCGTCAGAGATCTGTAACTTTTACTGAAATACATTTTCATTGTGCTGAATATGTAGTGAAACACAATGGAAGATAGTTTGCAATTAGTGTGGCAGCTTCTGTGTAGGAGTAATTAATTTTCTAACAATTTATTTATATCAACAGTAATGGGGCAGGGACCTTTATATCATCAATGCCAGGTTGGCTGAGATGCCCTTTCTCCAAACTAGTGGGTGCTGGGCTTCCCACCTTGGGTAAAGCACTCAAAGTGTGAAGGTAGTTGTGTCCATCTATCATCAAATTTTAAGAATGTTTGCATTCTGCTGCTACTGTGTGGTGCTCTTACATGTAACTAAAATTTTTATTTGGTTTCCCCCAAAGTGATTGACATACCATTCAACATTCAGACAGACAGGCAGTTCACTACATGGAGTAATTATGTAATGATATTATGCGATTAAGAACATGTGTTTGTCTGAGCCGACCATCATGTGTGTGTGTGTGTGTGTGTGTGTCATTGGTAAATAAGATGAGCGTTGTGGTTTTTGTTCAGTTGAGTCGACAGTGTTCTGATGTCGACTGCTGACACAATGTTTCTGATGGATAGTTCCCTGTTGTGTCTGTAAGCGTCTTGTCTTTATTACATGTCTCTGAAGTTGGTAACAGTTTTATGCAGTTTAAGTAAACTTCATCACAGTAATTCAGTCTAGTCTTAATGATAGTAATTTATAGGTTAACACAAAGGTTTTTAAGCACTGAAGTTATTCTGTGTCATGCAAGTTAGAGTTGCCTGAGTTTAGGCAGTCATGGAAATTCTTTTGATGTGTTATTGTCAGATTAGTTGAAATAGTGGCTTCTAAAAATTTTTGCTAGGTATTTTAGTAGCTGAAAGATACGTGAAAGATCATGTATATATTTCAGATCTGTTTCAAAATACATATATGTTAATATATGTTACCTTTAGAACAGTGGCTTGTATCTATCTAATTCTAGCTGTAAGTGCAGTCTGTGTTGAAATTTAGAGAGTAAAAATTATTGAGGGTTGTTTGACCATGCATCTTCATCATGAAATAATGTGAAATGCCAACTTGATGCAACAAGATAATTTTATTGATGTATTCTTTGCTCTACATGTTTCGGGTACATATGCCCATCATCAGGAGCACTGGATGTTGAGTTGCAGCATATGGTTTTCTGCGCCAAGTTTTTGGGCGGGTGGTGGTCTTGAGAGCCACCGCGTAGGTCATGTGTATTGTGCGGATGGTGCCCCACGGCACCATCCACACCATACACACGACCACCACCTATCCAAAAACTCGGTGCAGAAAACCATATGCTGCAACTCAACATCTAATGCTCCTGATGATGGGCGTATGTACCCGAAACATGCCAAGCAAAGAATACATCAATAAAATTACCTAGTTGCATCAAGTTGGCATTTCACATTATTTCAATAAAAATTATGCTAGAAAAAATTAGTCATTTCCTTCATATACAGAAGGTAAGAAATTGTGTAATTAAATACAGAAGTTGTGGTTTGAAATTTATTATGTGATATCAGTTAGGCACAAAGAGCCATCAAGACCTTAGAAGCCACTTACTGCAACTAATGACAATAGTTATTTTGATGGGAGTTAAGAGTTGGTGCACACTACTCATGCCTTAGCATGTTAGCAAAATGGTAAAATGAAGAACTTGACTTCTCTCATGCAGCTCATTGTGCAAGTGATGAAGTGGTATTATCTAATGCCTTTCAGCTCTTTCAGGTGTCTGTTTGTGTAAAGTGTAATGCTTTATTTTGAATTTTAAGTGGTGCTTTATTCAGTTTCGTTTATTTTTATCAAATGTTTCTTGTATGAGAAAGAAATATTTTATCCTCTGGGGATGATCTGTGGGAAGTTTTAGTGGTCTGTTTGATTGTCTAAGAAATATGTGTTTTGTGGAGGTAAAATGCAGGCTTTTGGGTGGGGGGGGGGCATAGTAGTCTTGTATAGAGTGAGACAGAGAATGGAAATTACTTGTGTGAGACATGACGGTTGGCTGGATGGGACATGAGGTCTTCAAAATAATAACTTCCATTAATGATTAACATGTTACTTTAAGGTACATCACATCACTTCATGGAAAGTAGAAGCTTTGTTTTTGAGTGTGGTGGCAGCAAAGCTTTCTGGTAAAATAACCAGTGGGTTGCAGGTTGAGAATCAATGTATTTATTTATTCCCAAGGTCAGGAATTTTTTTTAATTATCTGTTGCTATGGTAAGGATATCTGAGATACCGTGTGCATACAGTTGTGAATTACACATTGAAAAATGAAGGAAATTATTTGTCACGTTTTATTACTCAGTGCAGTGGTTTTTGATAGCAATGAAAGCATGTCAGTTGCTTACTAGTTTATATTTTATAAAAAAAAAAAAATTATCTGTTTAAACAGATTGGCGTGGTTTCTTATGTAAGAGACCAAAAATTCCTATGGCCTAGCCTGTAAGGTCATTACAGTCCCATTACAGGCCCAAGGTGCCCAGAGGGTTCCAGGAAGTTAAAGTTCCCAGATTACGTGACAATGGCCCAGGATGGTGGTAAGGTTGTCAGCCTTATGTACCGGCCAATTAACCCCCAAGAAATACTCCTGGTACTCATTTCTGTTAGAGGCTGAGTCAACCTCAGGGCCATAGTGCAATTGAAAGAATTATGTCAATAAAAAATTCCAATGACACCATCTGGAATCGAACCAGCGACCTTCCGATTTGTAGCATAGCATCTTAACCACTGTGCTACCGCGGTCCCCCATTTTCACAATACAGTTTGTTCGAAACAGCAACTCCCGAACACAATGTTTTGTTCTTTTACCTTCCACATTTATCTGAGGATCCTCAGTATCTCTTGGCAAGTTTCAGAATCCAAAACAAGGGTCTTGTCCACTTACAGGGGATCATAACGAAATGCACAGCATAAATTATTTTAACAGCTTGATGGGTTCTGTCCTGAGAGCCATATCTGGTCTGTGAACCCTGTTTTACCAATTTATTTCGTGCATGTAACTGAGAAGTATATCTTTATAATGGAGACATTCCTGGCTCCATTTGAACTGTAGTGTGTAAGCTGGAACACATTATTTATGTAGGCTTCGTACTTTGATAAATGCGCACTGGACTTCATTGTAATAGGACTAAGCATAGAGGGAAGTTGAGACATTCTCTCCCTAGCATTGTTCTTGCTGATGAAATTTTTAAGATTTGCATGTTATGTTCTGCTTTGGTGCATCGTGTGGTTAACTGCATAACAAAATCTTGCTGTAATTTTCTTACCAAGTTTTTATTCTTGATAATAATATTATTACTAAATTTACATAATATCTGGGCCCACTTAAAAAAAATACAATGAGCCTTCTGTCTCTGATGCTCCCTTTCACTCTAACTTGTTAGCTATTTATTCTCCCATATTTTTTTTTGGAGCATCAGTCTCTTTAAAAACACTGAGATATCGTAAAGGTTTTCCTACTGTTTTTTTTCCCCCTAAGAGTTATAAGTATTTTTACACCTGTAAATCTGTTAAATCTGAGTGTGCTACATTATACCGATGTATTTTCTGTGGTACTAATTTTTTGTGATAGATTTACATATGTACTGTTACTTACTGAGGGCTATATTTAAATATTTGTCACACTAGAGTGATTTCTTGTACTCCCACAGCTGGGAAGACATTACAGTTGTAATCTGTGAGATTTTGGCAACACATCCTGGATCACTTTTTCAGTTATAGTGGTGCCTGAATTGTCCCTGACACTAGAGGTGTATTGTAGACATGATTCTTTGGCTTAAAAGCTGTAATAAAATTTGAATAAAGGTTGACCAACTAGATGACACTTGCTTTATTATCTACTGCTCAACATGTTTCAGACGTTAATACGTCCATCTTCAGGAGCTTGCGACTACTTGTTGCGTTGTGTAGGCTG
>Ga0123352_10009991_pt1 | contig 14886 bp, 11 predicted proteins | sample TergutLab28metaG_FD_89700 | JGI IMG/M metagenome (GOLD analysis project Ga0123352, IMG submission 89700) | Labiotermes labralis P1 segment gut microbial communities from Petit-Saut dam, French Guiana - Lab288 P1 | ecosystem: Host-associated > Arthropoda: Insects > Digestive system > Gut ... | reverse complement strand
TTTTATTGTTTGTTTGTCCTTGTGTGGGGGGGGGGGGGGGGTGGTGTTAAAACGTGTGAGAGGTTCTTAAAGTAACTAAGATGATTGAAGGCCGGCCCTAGCGTCACGACTGTTACTCGGGATGAAGGAATGCCGCGTTTTTAGTAATTACTATGAATTTCAGAAGAATTTTAATGTAGACGTTTCTTAGAGGAAGTCGAGCATCGCTTCCAGCCAGGAGAGGAAGAAAAAATTCAAGAGCAAATGTAGTACAATTGCTAATACAAGTGGACTTCCGCTTACCCGACGTAAACATAAACGGGTGTTAATAAGCCGGTTAATACGGAGAAGTAATAACTGCGTAAAAGTAATTAAAACGGAGCAAGAGTGAAAAATAATCAGTAAAATCATTTTACGGATAACAGTGATGTATTGCTGAGCATGTTGGCTCAAGCAGTATCGTTTCTGTCCTGTATTTGAGAATTGTCAGTTTGGGATCCAGACACGGACATCGACTGTATTAGCTGAAGGTAGTTATGGTTTTTCTCAGTTCCTCCAAGCAAATTGCTGTATAGTAGCACAGAGTATTCAACGACTGCTTATATTTAGATCCTTTCTTCCAATTCTCTATTCGTTGTTATCTTGCCGTCAACGCTGTATATTCGGAGTTACGCTCAGAGTCTTTCGGTACACTCAGACGTTTTTCTCAATTACTGATACGAAATTGATAATAATAATAATCTTTTAAGTTCCTGTAATTATGTCACTGAACTGTTAATTGTATTGTGTAAATTATTACTTTCAATTACGTTTTGTTTACAGTCACGGTTTTTAACCATGTGGTAGTACAGTGTATGTGTACGAACTTGTTCAACAACAGAGTGCTTGTGTACACTTTCTGAACAGATGTTTTGTGTACAATTTATGAACAGTGTATTTTTGTACGTTTTTTGAGCAACGGTGAAACTTACTTGTTTACATTTTCTGGACAACCATGTCTTTTTCTACATTTTCTGAATAACAATGTATTTTTGTACATTTCTGGACAGCAGTGTATTTGTGTACATTTTTTGAATAACTAACGCTACCTTCGATTTATTTCTAAAGAAGGATCAATATATGGTTTGTACACACACGTCTGTATAATTGTAGGTATTTTGGATATTAGGTGTGGTAATTCTTGATGCCCCATAAGGGTTCTAATATGAGAGCATTAGTTGGTTGTAGGGTATTTGCGCTCGTAACTGAACGGATTCTCCGTCATGAATATCCAAAATATCTACAATTATATAGACGTGTGTGTACAACTCGTATATTGATCCTTCTTTGAACATAAATAGAAGGTAGCGTATCTGAAGTTGACAGCCTTTGGGTAGCGTGTGTTTCACTTGTGAACCTGATCTTTCATGAACATAATATAGACTCCGGATACTTTTCGCCATGTGCATTTAGTGCTATTAATGTTTACTTGTGAATCTGATCTTTCATTTATAGACTCTGGCTATAACCCGCCATATATATTCAACGATACTTTACCGCTGTTTTACCTGCTTTACATGATAAGTGTCGATTAACTAATTAAGTTATCTATCTATTACATCCCACAACACTGACAGTTTATAGGAGGTTAATATTTTAGTATTTTAGATTTTATTCTCTACTTAACTTTCAGCCTACGTATGACCTATAATATAAAATGTAAACGATATGGGATCCCATAGAGTGCACAATCACTGAATGTACCAGAACTGTGTTCCTTTTTTTGGCCCGATGATAGCTCACTGTAGCTGAAACATGTTGCCAAGGCTTTAACTTTTAGAAGTTGCTGATTAATATATGTTGTGTTATTGACGTAATAAATTGTTATAAAATCGTAAGCCCATAAGATTGTATTCGGGAGATAAATTGGTTGAATCTCCACTGGTCTACCAGCTGTTTTAACTGATGTGTTAAGTTTTTTGTGGGTACAATGAAATATGTCGGAGGTACCGTCGTTAAATTTAAGTCTGCAATCGAAAAGGGCAGAAGTTAAATCCCTTAAGCAATTACGGCGCTTTAAGAAATATCATAGCAAGATTGGAACTTGCAGTAGTCTCGCTTATTGTTCATTTTCTCCACGACAAGCCATTTTTCATCATTTTTCCTCGACAGTTACTATCGTAGGGTGTACGTAGAGATGAGCTTCGCTAATGAAATGTTTAGTTTTATGTCCCGTTTCTTCATCTCCTATCTCCCTCGGTTTCTCCCCTTCTGTCCTTGTTGCTTTGTCCTCGACGTGGCTCCAGTAATGACACGTTTGGAAGTGGCCGGCTGCAAGAGAGTTAGTTATTGGGTTGGTTCCGCGTTTGTACGTCAGTCGTGTTAGTGGCGCTGCAAGCGCTAATGAACCAAAGGAAAGGAACAGTTGCAATGGGGGCCTGGTCTTCCATCACGAGAGAAATTTCATCTTTCTTGCCTGGCAGGGAGGGAAGTAAAGGAAAATGTATGGTAGTCTTAGGATCGAAATAGTTACTGTATTGGACAGAAATTATATTTTATGATCGCAGAACCAAATAATACAGGAAGGTAACTCGTTTGAATTTAAGTAATTTTGCTCAGAAAACACGAATACAATTTTTGTAATCTCCATGTAGCAGAAGCAGTCAACGGTTTAGCCAGTTTACATAAAATAAATAAATATAACAGAAGTCTGTTCTTTGGTTTTGTGGACCTTAAAGATAGTGGCATCAAATTCCTCTGTAACTTCTATGACATTTTAATGATTAACATGCTGTCATGTCACAGAAGACTTGGGTTATCATCAATACAAATATGAGAACCTCAAAGTTCGGAATATAGTTATGGTATGTTGCTCGTGTCTTTATAACACTGGACCAACGTCATCCCTCCTGGTGACAATTTGTTGCATGAGCCAAGTGTGACAGGTTTTGCAACCTTATCTTTACTAGAGACTCTCCGACTTTGTGATATAGGTCTTCTCATGCAGCTACGCGAAATGTAAATGATAAACAAAGACAGAGCGATTGTCGTACATTGTCCAAAATCCCTTCACCACTTTTTCGTAATTGATAGAATTGATATGTCTTCTTCTACAAAGATAAATAGCATTTCCAAAGCTCTTTGGAGCTATAGCAAGATGTCCTCATTTTTGTTCAGTGCGAATCTTGAATGTTATTTCCCTCTTTTGTGTGTTTCAATTCATCCAGTACTGTGTTTCATCTCTTTTCTCGATTTTTGCCATTCACCTTTCCATCCGCGCTCCTATTCTCTGTCTACAACATGCCTTTCCAGCTCCATAGAATCTGGTTCCGTGCCTCATATATCTCTTAACAGAAGCTATGACGCTGTCTGTCTCTACATGCTCCTTTCAAAGCGCATGCGATTATTTTTGTGGAATGTGTGTGTTTTTATGTCCACAGTCTACAGGACGAAAGCAAAGTATCTTTACAAATTTAAACCTAAATGACTCCCCACTGTCATTGTATAGACCTAGACTTGTATCGTGGGTGGAAAATTTCATAGTGGCACCCATGCTGTCGATTTCATGTGACAGAAATCAACAGCATCTGGTTCCTGCATGGAGCAGAATCCATCTTGGAAAACCAGCTGCGATGCTGCTTAAGGAATTTCTCTTTCTTGTGAAACCTAAAGATGCATTATCATGTTCGCATGAGCCAGCCTCGGCTCACTAACCTGGACCATTTGAATTCAGGCCACACTTTCACGCCCTTTTCCTTTAAGATGCGTTTTAATATTTTTCTCTTATATAAGCCTAACTCTTCTAACTGAATTCTTGCCGTCGAGTGTTCCGATTAAAATTTGCACTGTATTTTTCTTATGACGGGTTGATACTTTATGATTTTCCCACCCATCACCCTACTTGACTTGCTCCCCACAGTAATTGATGAACATTTGAAATAGTGAAGATTCGTGTGGAGTTTCTCTAGCCGTCTCTTTCTTACATTCATGTATTTTCTTCAGTTTTCTTGCTCATGTATCTCCAGTCTTTTTTGTTTGAAGAAGAAGTGATAACAAACAAGTTGTGATAATTCATATTTTCTGTTCATAGTACATCTGTTATAAGGATAACATAATTTGGCGACTTGTGCAATTTTACCAAAAATTAACCCCGACGGATAACGTGCATTCCTCACACACACACACACACACACACACACACATATATATATATATATATATATTGTCTTTGGCTGCCTGCTACACGCCTACCTCTTGTGGTGAACCATACGCATCAGCCAAGATTCTTTTCACATTTCCGATTTTCTGTTCAGCATACGAGTGTCAGATACCTGGCCCCTACAATATTATATCTGACTCCTAATTTTTTTTCTTCTGCTAGGGCCAAACAGTTAATTACGTACCATATTGTAGAGCCAGAAGGACCAGCGTTTGGTGTTTCTAATAAGATATGCTTGCTGCTGTTACATGTAGTTCGTACATATAGCTCGGTGGATAGTATTAATGAGTACGGTTTTACAAAACCGCAATACCCTTTGTATCATTGCCTACAGTGTGCAGTATGGAAGAAAATTTGCAGGATAGAAGATACGCGATTTCAGGGACGATCTTCCCGAATGAAATATTTCCTATACTATCAGTGTCTTCATTAGTTGCTTAGTTATTACCTGCTCTTGTTATACTTTTCTGCATGAAAAATACTGCGGTAATCTTTAGTTACTAATCAACGAGAAGGAATAAAAACACAATTGGCCCGGCTGTTGATGATTGCACCTGTTATATTATTTCATATTAGAAGTTCACAGACTGTAGATTGTTACGTTTGGCAAGCACGTTCATTTGTGTTTTAGATGTTCACAGTTCCCATGTCTGTATATAGATCAGGCCATAAAGTGGATGTGTGTAGAATGCTGACTTCTAACTTTGGAGCCTCGGGTTCATTACTGGGTGGACGAAGTGACATTGGAACAGATTTCTCTCCGGATGTCTTAGGATTTCCTCTCAGTTTTTAATATCCATTGCCATTTGTTACCGCCTTCTGAATTGTGCGATAGCCCTGACCAGGCAGTGAGTTGTGACATTCTCGAACTTCAACCCTGTCTGCCACTTTGCTGGTTACAGAGTAAAGAGTCTGCTATAATTGTAATGTATGTAGGATGTAATTCGTTACTTATAGTGACATTAAATTTTATGTACCATCAATTCTTTCATGCTCACCCTGTATGTGTGTAAGTAAATCTGGTTCATTTGTTTCTTCCTCCACGAAGACTAACTGGGACCTTAACACATGTGTATCCCCTTCAAGGAAACCTCATCTCCTCCTCTCGCAGTTTGTTTCGCTTGTCATCTGCTTTATGTTACCCTTGCCACGTTACAGTTATGTCGAGATGTTGACATATTATTGGAGTCGTGTTTCTTGTCAAGCGAGTAACCATGCGTTGCGTCTGATTTCTTTGTGTCTCAATGGTTATTAGTCTGATGTGTGAAGTAAATTACTTTTAGGCTGTATATTTCTTCCGTGTACATTGCATGCGGTTATTTAAAAGACCTTGTATGTAATTAGTTTTGCCTTCCTAAAATAAATTCTCGTACAGTGGCTGATGCTAACTAGAAACTTTAAATGGTGAATCAATGTTGGAGACTTGATTGTTCAAGGCAGCTATCAAGGCACCTGCATACCGTGCGTGTATGTATTCCTGTTGTTGATGAATTTTCGTTGCTAAAAAATCACACCAATGATCTTAAGAGTCTGCACGTAAAGGAAAATACTGCATTTTTTGCCTGCCACGATTCCTCGATTCTGGCCCTATGTTTTCACATTAATTCGTGGAGATAAAAATGTGCTTAAAATTTGCGACGTATTTTAAAACACAGTGCAATGCATTTATGTGCAAACTTGTTTTCTGTTATTTTGTGCAAAGTCTGACGCTGCGGATTATGTTCCGTTTAAAGTCCTATAGAATTCTTACGACTGTGCATTACGCTACTATTACTACAACCGCTACCACCACCACTACCACCCACTCTTCCTCCTCCTCCTTCATGAAGCCAGAACATTCCAGTTAATATAGTGACTGGGGTGAAGACCGTGTAATCGGTGTTCGATTTCTGGCAGGTTGAGATTGTCTTTTCTTCACAGCGAACATGCAGGCTCTGAGTCCTACGCAGCCTCTTATGCATCTAGGTTCGGGTACTACTAGGAGGTAAATGGGTCGGAGCAAGAAACCGAGCACTTGACGTTCTTCTGTTTCCAAGGAGACGGTTGCGTACCGCTATACTTACTTCCACTGCCACATGTATATTCAGGGTGTGGTTCTGAATTAAGTTCGGGGACAAGGTTACCGTTTATTGCTTTATATGTGGCTGGGAGTACATCAACTTTACCCTGTCAGTTACTGTGCCACCAGATCATTCATCTGTCATCGACGATAGAGTTTAGGTACTGACGGTGTCGCCACGTAAAACACAAAATTCTAGTGATAGATTTTTATAGTGGTTTGAATGTACGCTGTAACGCTGCACATTATTAGCTGAGGTTTTTGAAATAGCGGATTCCCACGACATGTATGAATATTTTCGACTGGCATTCTTCTGTGTCTATTTTGCTCTTCCAATTAGGAGGAGAAGAAACTGCTGGTTAGGATTTTGTAACAAATAAGTTCAAGTGGTTGCTTCTAATGGACGTATTTTTTAAATTTAGAATGATTCTTCCCTCCAACACAAGAGTAAACGAATGGTTATATTGGACGGAATATTTGATTGTTTATTGATATTGTAAAATAAGGGGATGGCTGCCATAAAAGCATTTGAAGTAGAAGCAAGTGAGCTTTTTTTACCTTCACTGTGTAGCTGAATGTCAGAACTGTTCGTGTAGCACAGATGACCCTATGCATTATTGCTACTTAATGTTTAAACGTAATGCAGAAACGAACATTCAAATTGTATTGACCTTTTACTACATGAAGATGTTTAAATGGGCCGAATATTTCAAAATTCCATTTTTGCGTACCGGATAGTACACCGTTTGTCAGTTTTAAAAATCAGTACCGTTAATTATGTTTAGGGAAAATGTTATTGTTTATCAGAAAATAATAACAAACTCATAAATAAACTGTGTGGTCAGATGCAGAGATTCTGAATGTTAAAGTAGATGACCATTTACTTCTCTTCTTTAGAATATTAAACATCCTGTTTACTCTTGTTGGAACTAATTTAGATTGGTAGTGTTTTTATTTCCCTTTGTTACACCCTAACCCCTAGGGAATTTACTGGTTTTACATCGTCGCTTTGTCTGTAATAAGTGTGTACAAATATAAATAAATTCCTGGTACACTTGCTGCTGCAGCGTCATTCTGCGTGCTAAAAATGGATATCACATTTGATTATGGATAATGCATATGCCTGTTATATTGGTGAGAATGTGTAACGCTGTGAGGACTTAATGTTGATACTGATTGTCTTTAATGACTGCCCTCCTTTTACCTCCCGATATGAATATTCCATGCGTTATTGCTATTGGCAGAGTTAACTCTTCACGTGAATCGATATGCCGAAAAAATCGACTCCAGCACTGTATCTCAATCACACTCTGCAGTACCTCTTGTATATGTTAACTATACAGGGAACCCAACTAGGATGAAAGTCATTGTTTGTAATCTGTCTTGTGCTCAGAAGTGTTCGCTTTGAATGTCAAAGACTTTCCGTCAAACCAAGGATGTGTAAAATGTGACCTTGAAGCCATATTTGGTAGTCCCTCAAGTACAGGCGAAGAAAAACACGCTATCGTGTAACTGATTGCAGGGAAATACTGAAACAAATGGCACATTCAGTTAATTCCGTGTTTAAAAGAGTACGCATTCTGATTACATTTCTAAGAAGTAATTTAGATATGCAGTATGGTGTAAGATATATTTCTGCAGTAATAAATAATAATAATAATAATAATGACCATCAGGCGACAGGAAATTCCACATTTTAGTTGCATTTAGTTAATATTTTCGCGTACTTGTCCTCATGAAAATGTAACCAGGAAATATGTTTTGAAAAATCTCTAAACGTAATTTTTGTTCGAAGAACTGAGTGCTCAATTGTACGGTACAAACCGAAAAAGACAGAAATACAGGAGGATCCACGACAGGATGGGAACACGAATTCATCAGAAGACGAAACAGAGTTGAGGGCTAGATGCTGAAGTAGAAGGAGGGAGAGGAGGAGGAGGAGGAGAAGGAGGAGAAGAAGAAGAAGAAGAGAAAGAAGAAGAAGAAGATGATGATGATAATGATAATGATGATAAGATGAACAACTGCAACATTCCGTAAGAAGAAGAAGACCAAGAATTATCAAAGAAGTGAGACGTAATTTTGGATCGTGTACAAATGTTCGATGTGTGTATGATCCGACTAAATGACGGGTCGTATAACTGACTGAATGGCAGATTAGCAGATTCATTTCATGACGTCTAACGAAAAAGTCGTAGTTCATTGGTTCCTAGAAGATTACGTTGATGAATATATAGACTGATTTATTAATTGATTCATGCATTGATTCATTCTTCAGCATTTTTCTGTCGTATTTAGCTTGAACTGCGCATAAATTGGTTTAATACATATTCTGTGCAAATTTTGCTAGACATGCTGTCAAGTCGGCTCAGTCTCTCTCACTGCAGCACATATCTTTTGCTGTCGCGCGGAATGATTGTAATGGATGGACGACACGAGAGTATCAATTACCCTTGTATTGCCTCTTGTTTAGCGGAATTGCATGCTCATGTCTGTGAGCTGATAGCCCGCAGTATCAACAGCAGTGCTTCAAGTGGATTGAATGCTGGTGTCACGTATCTACGAGTTTTTGCCTCATTGTGTCCATGTCCAATTGAATGATGCAACTACTCGACGTCAGTTCATGTGACGTCAGTATGACACAGTCATCAAACAAGCAGGTGTATGATCCCAGTGTATCTTTGTCAAAGTTAGGTAGTTCATGATATAGAAGAGTGGTCGTCTAAAAAATGAGGCCAAATCTCTCAGAAGGCCGTCAAGCCGTGGAGTTTGTAAGTAAGTCAATAAGTAACATCATGGTGTATTGAACGACGATTCATCTGCTGCCCTGATTATAAATATCCGGATGTGGAATTACATGAGGATTAGAAGTAAAATATTGTGAGAATAAAAGGAAAGATACAGTCCTGATATTGGCCAGCATTTTAGAAAAAGAATTGCAAAAACGCACAAAAAAAATATGCGATTTGAGTCGGTCACTTCTGTGCTATGAAGCAGAAGTACCAACCACAACGCTACAACATTAAATGTTTGTTTTTTAACCTTAACTACTGAAGGTGCTGGTAATTCTTGTCCCGTAAGTTGTTTAACGATGTTATGCCAACTTCAAGAGTCGTGTAGCGTTTGCTGACTCCGGCACGTCTCGCACCATCAAAGGTGGCTTGCCCCGCAGGGTAAGAAACACTGCAAATGCTACAATATTACTAGGAGCAGACGTCACGTGTAATTTGGTACCCTTAACGTCCATGTTTCTCCAAACTATAATTCGAAGTCTGTCTAAGCCAGGATCCCGTTACTGCAGCTGCGAGTAGGATTGACATTTGTGGTTCTGAATGAAACGCACGAGGGTTATAAGCGGCTTTCTAAGAATAACACCGACGCGGACGTCTGAGACGCTCAACGTCACGCCTCTACCCCACGTGCTGTCCTTTCGTCTCGCAGGAAAGCCTTCTTTTATTCCCTCCGGCTGCGACGATCAGTGCCTGTAGCGGTAGGATGGCGAAGCAGCCGCACAATACGACAAGTGGAAATAAAGCGTTTTCTTTGAAAACCGATTCAGGTTCTTATTTGAATGGGCTTATTTTTGGTGATGCTGGTGATTGTAAAATTCTGGAATGTGTAATAACTGACATTTTGTAATGGAATTTTGTTAACCAGTATACAAGTATTGTTTTCTTCTTGCACTGTTCTTGTGTTCGCTCTTTCCCCTCCAAGTCCAAAGGCACACGCACACTCCTGGCAACAATTCGATCTGACAGAGATTGTTCACCTATGTGATCCTTTGTGTCATGGTTGTGCATTTCATCTACATACGCCTGGATATTGACGTAGCAGTTTTTACTTGCCGAAAGTGGTTTTAGGGTACCTCCAAGTAACACGTGACGATTGACACCACTAAAGGACACTTAAAAGAAGTTGTATATCCATGCAACAGGCTGGCAGGTGCAACAAAGTCACTTCTTCAACCAATATGTACGTATTCACAAGGCTGCTGGGTGCTGCACAGCACCGTTCATAAACTCCGCTGGCAATTCAGCCGAGCGAAATAACCAAATGTAAAAATAATAAAAGAAAACTTGCAGATCAAAACACGTTGCCACTGTAACTTATCGAGCAGGTTAATGTAGCGATAACCTTTCAGCCGTGTAGTTTTGGAGGTCCACATTTCGATTCTTCAGTGTTGCTGGCTGTCATGAGTGAGGTTTTAGGTGTTCTTTACAGGCCAGATTTACTGATGTAGGGTGTCATCATAAAATATCCGCACCTAGCTCTTTCCAAATTCTTGTCTAGTCGTCGTATATTATTACTTAAGAGTTTGATTCCACTCTTTGTAATCTTTGTATATGAAACGGTGTTTTTCAGTATCCTGTGACTCGTTTATCACAACAAACATTCCTACTTATCGTACCAAAACTTTTTCCATTTATGAGTTATTTACTTATTGATGTATTGATGCTTTCAGTATCTCGGGCTGTAATATCTAACGGAAGGATGAGTGGTTAATAATGAATTGGAAATCATCCGGAGGGAAGCAGCCGTGGCATAAATATTGGTAAAGTCTTGGCGTTTATGTAGAAGGACTGAACACAAAGTACGTAAGAGTCTCACCATCATACGTTCCACCCATTATTCGAAACGGGTACCTTCAAAATCTAAGTCGGAAGCTTGAGGTACCTTGTTCGGTCACATGCCATACTGTACTAAATTCACTGAGAAGTTAATACAGCTCCGAAATAATGCTTTAAAATTATTGAAAATAAACATTTCATCCTGAATTTAATTTCAAAATCTACATATGGGTTATGGTTGTCTGTACCTCAGCACCAATAAATGTTGCATCAAAAAGAAGTGCATATCTTATATTCAGAGGGAATTTTTTGTACGGTTTCTTGACATTAGGGAGGAGGTTGCGGATGGAGGGTGTTACTCCATGACTCAGTGATGACGCAGCTCCATCAGGCTGATGATAATTGTCGTAGAATTTGGCAACCAAGTTACCTTCCTCGCGCTTGTATTGGCATTGTACTGGTATCCCAACAGCAAATAATGCGCGTGCATGAGACCGTCGGAAAAAGAACACGTTATATTCACAGAAGTAGGCTTGCTTACATTCCTGTCTGTCTGCTGTGACAGTGTGAATTCATTAAAATGAATTAGTTCGACTTTGCGAATGTTGTGAGGAGTGTATTTGAACTATGCATAGGGCTACAAAATCATTCCATTTAAGAAGTGCCCTTAAATAGTCAAAAAGGAAAATTACTGTTTGTGATAGGCCTGGCTGTGATGTGATCCGAACCGACTGTAATTTTGATTTTCTGACCATTCCCTGTCCGCTAACATGAAGAGAGTAGGTTCTTCTAAAAACACTAATACCCTTTTACCAGCTTACACGACGTAACATCCCATAGGACCGAAGTTTTCGTACTAGACTATTTGAACACTTCCGACGCTAAGCAAGCTATCTAGAAAGCACCTCACTGAAAGTTTGTGTTTATCCCTTTGAATCATCACTTTGATCTATCATGTACTCTGGCGTCTACACGGATGCTTTATTGACTGCTCTCCACACACATGCCTAGTGTCGCAGACCCACAGTAAATTACTGTGCTGAAATTTGGCTCGGATAACTCCTTGTTTGAGCCGAACCCCATGGCCGTGCGATCTAAAGCGTACGTCTGCAGCTTATAGATTGCCGGGATCACGTGTTTGAATCCCACTGAACGCATGGACATTCGTCTGTTCTGTCTGTTGTGTGGGTAGTGGCCTTCGCGACGAGCTGACCAATCTTTCAGAGGAGTCCTACCGTGCGTGCGTGAGTGGTGTGTGTGTGTGCGTGCACGCGCGAGGGCGTGTGCGTGTGTGCGTGGCGTGCCTGTGTGTGCGTGTGATATGTAGAAACTTCAACAGTGAGGTACCCGGTCCTGAATGGGCTATTGCGCCACAAAACGAAATATTTGAACCTAGTATTTTCCATATAGTAACAGCAAGATTGTTTTTAAAATGGAATAATGGGTTAAAGATTCCAACGAGTTAGGGTATAACATTAGCGCATTTTAGTAAATAGTTACTGATGGTTTGGAGGAGCTTTCTGCCTATTTCCTCTGGACGTTCTTCTTGTAGACTGCCGTGAAGAAGGAGACAGAAAGCTCCTCCGAAGGGCCTAAAACGATTTGCAGATTGACACGACGTTACATCACAGACGACATCACATCTTCATGAACACCTCTGCGGAAACTTCAGATCTCGCAACAGTGGGATGCCTACTCAATGGTTGGTTACAAGGGACTTCTATTTTCATGTCTCAGTCTATTTGGACAAAGTATTTCCTCTCCTGCTACCACTGGTAAGTAGGGGCTACCATGTTTCTGAACGTACATGGTTAGTGAAAGGAGGTGTGTGTAGGGGGAACTTCGATTAGATTATGTCTTTGGTAAGAGGGGATGAAAATAAAATTTCCAACCTAACCCCAGTCTTGTTTTGATCAGTTTCACGTACGTTGTAGAGACGGACGGATTTATAACAAGTTCATCGAATACAATGAGTGATTGTTTTGTGGGTAATGGCCCTCTGTGGGTCCTGCTGTATGATATATGGAAGTGCGTGTTTCCATTATGGTAGCTGTTTTATGGGTAACGTCCTAGTCGTAGAAATAATTAGTTTGTGAACTAGACGAATGTACGAGTCGTTTAGCTTGAGAGCAACGAATCGAAGGAAATGGAATAGCCTACGTGTCTGTTTCGTATGAATTTGCTATTCAGTTGGGTGTTATATTTCAGTCTGTAGTAATTGCTTTTTTTGTCAGATCACTGAAAATGAGCGGTAAATTCTCTGACTTGAACTCGGACGGTACTCTGTTCGAAATTCTGCCTGAGATTTTTGTCATTTCTCTCAGTTCCAGCAGGCAGATTTCAATGTGCCTCGTTTATGCCACGACCAAGTAGACATGTTACTCACTTCGTATTTTAAAACTTTGTGATGGCCTGCATATACCAGTACATAGTTATAAGCGCAGTAAGCTTAATTATTTCTCTACTGTGGATGACGCCGGCATGTTACTGCTGATGTTTCGTACAGACTTGAAACAGAACACAGTGTGTGTGTGTGTGTGTGTGTGTGTGTGTGTGTGCATATGCGCCGGGGGACGGGGGGACGGCGCGATTTCCGGTAATGTCATACGTTTAGAATGCACTGTTTAGACGGCAAAGAGATATAACTAAGGTAATTAAGAGTATAGAGCTTCTCTCTGCAATTACTATGTATATTTCTGTCTTCTATGATGTGATATTGTGTATCCTGGTAGAGAGTTACTTGCGTTTCACAGTCATTTTCTTCCACCATTTTCAGGATAGAGCCTGGACGCAGCAGGTTTCTCCCAAACGTTGGTGAAACCTAACGGGTTTACACGTCGTCGTATCATGAAGGCAGTAATATTAGTTGGCATATCCTGGTCTAATGAAATGTATCACCTCGTATTTTGGTAGAGGCATACCGACGTTTCGGAGGATTTGCTGCCTCCATATTTGTGGACGGTGGTTATTTATGTACTATCAAAGTCAATGGCATGAAGTTTCAGTTAAATATGATTTGATGTATCACCCCCTTGAAGGAAATCAAATCTCATCTAATAGCGTTTTCCCGAAAGTGAATTAATAATGTCATCTAAAAATGTAAAAATTTTTACCAACAAAATTATGTTTTCACCTTTTCTTTATACGTGTTTGGAACGTGTTCTGTCACCCTACTAGGAAGGAAGGTGCTTGATAACAAGGGATGTTGGGACCTGCCAGAGGCAAAATAACAGGAATGATGAAACTATGATGTGAAAATTTATAATTTTCAGTTGATTAACTCAAGAAAATTGAGGTAAGTGAGTCATATAGGACACACAAGGAAACGAAAGCGACAAGTAAAGTGTTTGTCGAAAAATTTAAAGAGAAGTGACCACGTGGGTTGTAAAGACTTACGGTAGGACAGCAGTAGAGTGGGTGTTTAGTAGAAGGATAATAGATGTGCTGTTGTGGGCTGTTTGAATGCAGTGATGAACCATTAGTTTCTATGGAAGCGGATAATTTTTTGACTAGGTTTATTACTATCAGAAGTGCTAAGAAAGCTTTTATTTATACGGGGGGTTATTTTGTAAATTGTGTTTATTAAAATACCTGGGTACATTTGTTAAAATTAATTTTTAAACCCTCCAGTTTCGAATTTTTGGTCCAGTATCTGCATATATTTCTTCAATGTAACTGTTTCTGTGCATGTGTGTTGGAAGAGGAACGTTGTGAGGTTATAACGGAGGATACACAACGACACGTGGAGGCAGTTTTAACGGTTGTTACTGTTTTTGCCCTCAATTTAAAATGATTTCTTAGGAAGATGACAATGTAGGTACAGGCTGTAAACGCCGAAGTGGTGATGGTTGGTTACAAACTTCTTTGTTGTAAGCAGATATAACTGTCAGGTTTTTAAATAATGTTTATGTCAAATCTTGACACATATATAACTACTAGAAATTAGTGCTCAAACATAAATTATAGTTTTGGGCAATGACTTTGTATCTTGTGAATCCACACCCTTTTTTTTTTTTTTTTTAAAAATTCCTTTATTTTTTCAAAAATTTTTAAATTTTATTTTCCTGGGGGAATAAAAGTCC
>Ga0123352_10009990_pt1 | contig 14886 bp, 9 predicted proteins | sample TergutLab28metaG_FD_89700 | JGI IMG/M metagenome (GOLD analysis project Ga0123352, IMG submission 89700) | Labiotermes labralis P1 segment gut microbial communities from Petit-Saut dam, French Guiana - Lab288 P1 | ecosystem: Host-associated > Arthropoda: Insects > Digestive system > Gut ... | reverse complement strand
GTGTTTTTTTTATACGTTTAGAAAAGCTTGGGTTTATTGATGTGACAAAACTAAAAAAATTGGGGGGGGGGGGGAAGTCAAAGTAATTGTTTACAAAAAATGTACAGAATAGAATCATGCATTATGCTACTTTCTACAAACGTTAAAACATGTAGGAAGAGGGAAATGATGATGGGGTGTATTGTTGTCCATTGTTAAACTACAAAATTGACCTTTAATGCATCATTTTTAAGGGTTGTTGATGGGAGCGATTCTGTGAACAGAAATTACAGTTGAACTTGGTTACAATGTCACAAAAGAGTGTTGTTATAACTGAGGAGTATAATGTTATGGTTAACATTGAGGAATTAATTGGTGCCACAGAATATTTGAGAGTGCAGACAGGGTGTCACAGAAAACTATTTCCATTGTTTGGCTTTTCTGTTACAAGTTTTGCATAAAAATGGATATCTTAAAACAAATTAGTGTCTACAGTATTTCCTAGTTAATACTGTGCTATGCAACAAACAGAATTGATGAAACTAAGGAAAAAATTAATTGTTATAATGACAGTGCATGCCAATCATTGGAACAGTTGCTTCCTCTACACATTGCTGCACTGCACCAAGTATTACAAGAAACATGAATACATTTGCACTGTATTTCATGGTGTAAGAAGCAGTGCATTGAATTGTGTGTGCTTGAAGTCCATAATGTAATTCTGATGAAGTTAGAAGTTGACCATATGCTCATAACATACATATCTGTCTTGTGTCCTTGTATATAGACTTGTGCTCTTGCAGCCAGTCAGTTTTCATATATTTTGCATAAAATTATAATTTACAATTCATGATCTGATGACTGAAAAGAATGTCACCTTGTATTGACATTATTGTCCACTTTGAACATCAGCAGTGTGTACGTAGAGATTTCGAATAAATCATATTTTCCAGTTAAGTACACGGTCTGATAACCATTTTGCTGGCTGTTCTTTCCTGGGAAGACACCTGAAGGGGGTATTTTCTAAATCTTCGTTTTCTACATCCTACCATCCTCTGTAATTAGTTTTCATTCCTCAGACTCTCAACTAGTTTATCACCCAGATTAATCTGTCGGTTAGTACTGGTATGTAAAATTTAACAATGTTCAAACACAAAGAATGAAATAGAACATGAACAACAGAATGGGAAGTCCATCTGCATCCAGGAATGTTTTGATAAATGTATACTTTATAATTTGGGTGTGTATGTGTTAAAACTTTGTTGTGCAATGATAAGGAAAGGCATGTTTTTGACATGAGCTATACAAGGCCTCATTCTGCCAGGATATGGCACCACATTACTGAGTAATTGGTGTATTATATTTTCAGACCGTACATTGGTGTGTCATCTTCAGAGGTCGCATATCCCATTAAGAAGCGCGTCATGGAACGTGGATGAAGAATTTATTAATTGGACATTCCACCCTTGAAGATAAAACCACTACGTTGCCTCCGGACGACAAGCACGAACTACCCAGAGACGCGGCGCCTTCGACAGCCTAAAAAGTCGCAGGGACTGTATGTTTCTTACCTGATGATAGCGTGGAGACCAGCTTCTGTACTCATGCCGTGAAAGGTCGAGGTTGTTCTCTTGAGTCATTCATCATACTTATGATATCTTATCGATTATCTATTGCGCAAGGTCGCCAGAAGATGGTTTTGAGTTGCGCATCTATATTATTTCGTTAACACGAGGTTGTGTAGTCCCCAGCACGGATCGGAGAAAGAATTCATGGCTTATAAAGGTGAGGACGTGGAATGTGATGTAATGTGGTTCTAAGTTTGAATATGTAGGTGATAGGTGCCTACGAAACGTTGGGTATCAATCTATCAAATTGTACTGAGCCATATCCGAACGTATGGCATTTATTTGTATTAGCTGCCATTTGAATCTCAGACCAAGGGGTGTAAGCCTAAAGCCTGGTAGCATCTGTGGAAGATGGGCGACAAGCTAGTTGCGAAAGGTGGGTGTTGTAACTTCCGAAGCAACAGACTTAAATATTTTAATACGGATATACATCAGGGTAAGAATTGTACGGTATAGTACTTTTTGCTTCTGAGTGAAGTTTCATGCATAATAACATTCAGAGGTTGTCATTAGAACGATAGTAACTGCCGTTGATTAGACCGGTCACTCCACGTGTGTTTGTATTTGTTGAAAGAGACTGTACACTTAATACAAGTCGTAGTGAGCGCCCCGCGCGACCTGTTCGGATAGGCGTTATTAGCCACTGTAAATGTGCTTTGGTTTATGAAAGGTGATGCATTTAGCATCATGTTATGACTGATATTCTAACGTGTGCACGTGGGTATCATGTGACGTAGAATTCCCATGCTACTGAGGTTCTTACATCTGTAAATATTAGTATTAATATTACGGTCATCTGGCTTGTTACGCCGATTATTTGTGTAAATAGATACCAGGGTTTCGGTGGAATAGGATTGAAGGCCTCTGGAATCTGACATGCTGTTATTGGTTGAGAGTTTTCGACAATTTGAAGGATGAACGCGCGTTCATCTTCAGCAGTTGTTAAGTGCAACGATACTTCGAAACGTCGGAAGACACTTTTCCACCGACATAGCATCACATCCCAGAAAACTTGAATCCTCAACCACAACGCAGTGAGAACCGCAAATCTCGGATTTCGGAGGAACCAGTAGCGTCCATCAAGAGGGTTGCAGATGAACCAACATAGAATAGGACACTTGTCATATTTTCGCACGATTCCTTGATCTTGCCAGTAGACTAGTCATTAATGCTGACTGTGCTGACCTGGCTCATACTTAACCTCAGCACTAGATATAGGTGAGCGGTCAGCTTTATGACCCTGCCACTCTAACCCCAGGGAATGAACCCATGGTACCTCTTAAATAGGAGGATGGCTGGGCCCCGCATCTAGTTTGGACATTTTGGAGAGTAGAACATTTATTGCCATTTCAGGGAATTGAACCACAATTCCATGGTCATCCAGCCAGTTGCTTAGTCATTGTGTTGAATGTGCTGCTTAAGTTCAGTGGCAACCATAATGCGGATGTGTTGAACTTGTGGTCTGCTGTAGGTGTTTAACAAAAATGTTCCCCTAATTAGCTTAAACTCATGATTTAGTAGGCCAGTTGGGCATAACTACCTCCGCACTTCTTCATTACTGCTGGAATGGCTGTCTTCTTGAATACAGGCTGTTCCTCACAATTACTAAAAAGTTTTGCAGCTTACACAAGCAGATTGCTGATGTGGTCCACTGCAGGAAAATTTGGGTGCTTCATCATGTATATGTGTTGTCAGCACAGATGTTGACAGTAACTGATGAACTCTGTTAACATTATTTCCCTATATTATGTTATATATAGTTGTGCATAATATAAAGTTTATTGTGATACTGTGATAGTGATGAAATTCTTTAATTTGAACTAGTACTCAGAACATTGGGTCAAACCCCTGTCATGTAAGGCAGAGAAATGCAGTAATTTAAAATTTTTTTTTAGGGAGGTAGTACTAAAACCACATCCACAAGAGCACCACACAGGTTCTTGTCCTGAGCCAAATTAATTCAGTGTACATCCTGCCATCCTGTCTCTCTTTAAAGTTTATTTTAATATCCCATCTATGCATAGGTCTTCCAAGTGATTTCACTCTCTCAGGTAAAAGGTAACATGAAGTCCCAGTGCAAAACTTGAAGGCATATAGTGGAGTGGAGCTGTACCTACACTTATTGTTAATATTGGTATTAGATGGATGAGTCATCAGCCTTATGCCCTGGGTACTTTACTCTTGGGGAAGGAGTCCCTGGTGCTTGAGGCTTGGTTATAGTCAGCATGGACAATTTGAAGAAGAGAAAGTTTTGTGTACATTTTTCATTTCCTGCATATGTACTGTATACTCTGCCAATCTCATCCACTGTAAACCAGGTGGTATCACTTGCAAGACTTACTGATGTGGACCATTTGAAGTGAAGAATCAGATGACATATTTGGGTCTTTGTCGTGGGTTGTTCTCGTTTGGTTGCAGTAAGAACTGGAACATGAATGAGACACGTGCGAAGTGGCAAATGTGATCTACCTGTAACTTCCACATTTCCATTTGCATTTCATACTTCCTTTATGTTAGAGGTTGTTGTTGTAGTAGACTGGTATGGGAGGTCCAAAATTAAAATGTTCACAGGTCTGACTCAGTTGTTGTGTGGTTTTACTCACTTTCTCCAGGCAGGTCTGGGTAAGGGTCTTGATAAGGCTGCTGTTACTTCCTTGCAATTCAGCATTTATCTTACCATTCTGCATTATACAGTTTGAGGAACCAATAGCATTAGAAAGTAATTAAGCTTGAAAATTTTGGTGTGGCTCTACTGTCTTTATGTTTGATGTGTTTAATCATATATTCTGGCGATGTAACTGTTATTTACTGTTCCAGGCTGTCCAGGGATTATGGCACGTTCATTAGTCTTCGTGTCTGGTAATAAAAAGAAGACAGAAGAATTTGTTGCCATAATGGGGAAGTCATTCCCATATAAGGTAAATTGTTGTGTCCTACATGCATACTTGATGTGCCCTTAAGTGTAGATTTGATTGCTTGATATTTACTGTCCTACACCACCATATGCTGCTCGCTGAAAAGTACTAGCGAACAGCCTAGCATGCCATCAGCTGTTCTCCATGGTTTTAATGGGTACCTTGACACAGGAAACTTGGCGGAGTAAACTGTCTATTACATGCCTGTGTTTTAAGATGTTTTATGGTTTTGAAAACCTCGTATCACTAGTTGATACACTACAGTATTGATTTAAAATGAGTTTCACAAAAGGAACGTTGTAAGTCTGTGTGTCATTTTGGTCCTGTGTGCAGTCCAGAGGAGGAAGATGTGCGAAACTGTCATTTCTAAGAAGTGAAGACGTTTAGTCTATCAGCAGGTTTGTCACCAGTGAAATGATGAAGCCTGTTGTTTGTTGCACTTGTCTGTTTTCTCCAAGCTGAATTTCATGGCTTTACACATGGAAGTAGTGTTGTAACTCTCAGGACATTTTTTTTTTTTATTGTAGTCCCTTCCATCTGCTTCATCTTTTGACCCTGTTTGCCTGTTGGATGGGGTGTACTTGGGTGTTCTTTCCCATGATATTTCAGTTGTCATACATGCCACTGTCAGGTTGGTTGCAGAAACATCACTGTCACAGCCTGGGTTAAATATCAGTTCAGCAATATTGTTTGACTGTTCATTCTCTGTCCTTTCGAAGTTCAGGCTCTGTCTTTTGAAGCGCTTGCTCATGCGCATGCGCGTGCACGTGTGTGTGCGTGTGCACTTGTAGTGTTAGAAACACAAATAGGTACTTGCTTAAGAAGCAGCAGACAGAGAAATTGTTTTCTTTTCATTAATAAACTAGCCTTCAAAGAATCTGTGAAGATACAGAATTTCTTCAAACACATTGCAACCAGAAGAAGGCTGTAAGATCTGACCTACAGGGCCATTCGTGTATGAGGAGGAATATGCAGACCTTGTCGAAAATGTCTTGCACATTTTGTACAAAGCAAGTAACTTGTTTTAAAAACTGAAGGCAGGAGTAGAAAACAGCAGCAGATTGTGTGTAAAGGGTGGTATAATAGGGACTCATACAACCTGAATGATCACACATTCCTATGCATGTAAATAGATTCAGTCTTTAAAATATTGGCTTTTGTTTGGACCTACTAATGGCATTATCCTAATTTGTATAATTTACTTCTAAATGGCTGCATGTCAGAAATGTAAATGTCCTTACAAAGCAAACAGACCCACAGCTGGCACAGGATGTACTTGACATTTAAACCTGTCCTTTAAACGGTAACAGAAAACATATGATTATGTTGCATTGCTGTGAGCGTAAAAGTTGAACTTGACTGTTCACAATTAACCCACCAAGCGGCATGCTCTTTTGTTTGTAAATTCATCCTCAGTAGCAATTCTGTATTCTTAAATGTTACATTTTGTTTGAAGTGTAAATAAAAATTCAACTTATTTTATTACAAAATTTTGAATCAGTAGTTCTTTTGGGGAAATAAATATGTACACACTTGCAGTCATGCATGTAGTATTGTGTGTCAGTGTTTCATTTATCCTACTTCTACAGTCCCTGTCCCTGTTGTAATGCTGCCTTATTAGTGTGTATGTGACGTGTATTGCTTATGGTCATATTTTCATATATGTACCACTGTTGCACTTGTATTGCAAAGATAAAACAAGGTGAGCAAAGTACTTAGTTGTGCTATTTGATTTTATGGAATACCACTTTCAGTACGGTCCAGAGATCAAAAAAAGGCACTTTGACATTGTGCAGGTCTGATCTCACATCTGACAAAAAGTAATTTTGTTATTGTGGTATTTTTATGCTTGTTTCCAGGTTGAGAGCCGTAAGATAGACATAGTTGAATATCAAGGGGAAATAAATGATATTTGTATTCAGAAATGTAAAGAAGCTGCCAGGATTGTGAAAGGGCCTGTTCTTGTTGAAGATACTTGCTTATGCTTCAATGCTTTGGGTGGTCTTCCAGGTACAGTGTGAACAAGAAACACCTGTCTTACTTGTAGCAACATCACTTCACTTGTTAAAGGATGTATGTGCATGCTTCTAGTGCAGAATAAGGTAGAATTTAATTGTAGCTTGAACACAATTTATCTTTCAGTATATGAATCTTTACTATGTATTGTATTATGTAGTCAAAATGTCATATTAGGCCAGTTTCAAGTCAGATGCATATAAAAAGTCTGTTGAGAATTGAAATATATTTACATTTTATGTGCTCTGAAGTTCAGAGGAACTGATATCTCATTCTTTTGATGTGGTGTAAGTATAGTTCACAAATGCGCTATATCTAAAGATGTGTTTTTATCCTTGTCCTTACAGTAATTAGTTTTTTTATTACAACAAACTAACGCAAAAATATATATCACAATGCTTTCTCTTTGTGTAATGCAGTACAGACTATATTGTATCATTCAACGACAACCAAATTATGTTTTAATCTTATTCTTTATGGAATTACAATTTTAACAATTTTAATTTTAGAAATTTATGTAAGTTAGCGAAACGCAGGTTTTAGAACTCCCTGAGGATGATACAGTTGAAACATGTAGGAGTGAGCATTATATAAAGAGAAAATATTGTGATATATATTTGTGCATTAGTTGGTTGTAATAAAACAATATAAAGATGCATGGTACATGCATTAAATATATTGTTTTGTGTAATGCTGAGCTGGATTAATATTCCTGCTAAAAGAGAGCTGTATAAAAGAAGAATGTTAATATAAGCATATACTGATCTCCCTTTATTGAAAGACTGTAAGTTGGGAGTATCTGACATTTCATGAGCTAACTGTAGGTATAATGAAATGTCTTTTGTGTGTGTGCATGTGCACTTGGGCGTGTGCGTGCATGAGAGGTTGGAGTGGGAGAGTCAAGGTTAAGTTAATAAGATGGGGGGCTGACATCCACCAAGCCATGTTTCGCCATAATGTACTTCGCTGTGGTGACAGAATGAGTCCGTCTGTGGGACTGGAACAGACTTCATGCATCTCTTCTTTTCTTTTTCAAGTCTGATTGTCTCCCAGTTAATGTGCTTTAGATTTATTTGACAATCTGTGGCATCCAGTTCATCAATGTTACAACTAATTTCAAATTTTGAGCAGGTGATTGCTGCCTACATATTGGATCAGCTTCAGAGTCCTTCTGTCCATCTCTAAATCATTTAAACCATTTGAAGACATGTGTGAGGTAGGAACTTCATTTTTGTAAGCAGCTGTTAGCTGTTCACATGCTTCTGTAGTTGTTGTTCTGAGATTGAAGCAAATCATGATGTTTGCTCACTGTGCTATATGACAACAAAGAGAAACACAACTTTAACATGAGGTTATTGTGGATGAACTGATTGAAGTAGAACTTCAGTGTCACTAAATATCTGGTTTTTATAATGTGAAATAAGAGGTACTGGCAACATTTGGTTTACATGCCAAACCATACTTGTGCAGTGGAACTTTACTGTTCGTTCATGTGAGGTTTTGCTAATGATGTACCAGACACTTCCAACTGATAACCTTGCATTTAAAGGTCGTCTGTGTCATAATATATTCATACTCATATTCATATTCTTGTTAATTAGAAATATTAATCCAACAGGTCCAGTATTCTGTTATGTTGTGGAACATAATGAAATAAAAAATGTAATTAAATTATAAGAAATGATAAATTCTCATCTTTAAGATATGCTGCATTTTTGTATCATATTGGAATCATGTGAAGGAAAATGAGGTCTCCATTTCTCTGATCATCATAACTCATGGAATGTACATAACAAGTTGACTGCATTTTATGTGAGCAATTGCATATGTTTACTGGCAAAACATAATAGGCACATGACCCATAGACACATGCCATTGTAAAGAATAACTTGGGAAGATATTTTTGCATGCATATGTATGAAGTAATTTCAACACTTGGCAGTAGAATACAGAATAGAACCTTCTACCATCTTGAGTGTAGCAAGCAGGAATAACCTGTCTCAGAAGCCAAAAACTGAATATTCACCTTGCAGACCCTCACTGTCACCAGTTAATGCATTCTTCTGGTTCTGTACTGGGCAGTACAGCTAAACCACGTTATGATGTATTGAGTGTTGCGACAAGATTCAATGTAATCTTATTCTGTGGTCCTAAACTTTATACCATTTTGTATTTTTTACAGTTACATGTTAATGTCATTTAATGTATTGTTGCACAGACACCTAACAAGTCATGTGAGTACAGAATTTGGAGAAAAAAATACAAATATGATATTTTGATTCAATAAAGATTATAATGTGGACTTGATACTTAAGTACATTATATTCTGTACATTTGGAATTAAGAAATACCTCACATTGACTTGGTAATGGCTGATTTAACTGAAACATGTAGTCATAGTTCATTTCAGTTAATAAAAGTAATTTGATATTCTTCTTATTAATATAATAGTTGTGGAAAATGGAGTTTTTATTTATTTATTTATTTATTTATTTGTATCATATAATTACAGCAGAATGTACCAAATTTAAATGTATTAAAAACCTTAGGAGGTTGTTCTTTACAACAGTGTGTGTTTAATTTTTGTATGGCCGTTACTTTCTTAAATTTTAGTAATCACTGACATAATTTGTAATCACTCTGTATATTTTAATCCATTGTAAATATTTTATGTGCAAGATGGTCTAACATGATAGGATGAAACATGCCATCTTGACTGTGTAGTAGAATACATACTGAAGTTGTATAAACTGACAACAGAAATTTGTTTTCATTGAAGCTGTAATTGAACCAACACACAACAGAATGTAACACTAAGAAGATAGAATATACCTATTCTGGTTGGGGTGAATGGGGAATTAGGGTTTGATTTGACAGGTGCAGAGATTTTTCTCTTCTGCTCTGTGCCCTTTATGCCTGTAAAGGCTGGGATAGTATGTTCAAATAAGTTGTGATCCTGCTGTCAATTCCTTCATCATTTTCCAGTTTTGCGTGACATTATATATTGTCCTTATTTGAAACAAAAAATTAAATAACCCAACATTTAGTTTATGAAGTTTCTTCTGGCCATGCAGTGAAAGTGTCAGTCCTTCACTCATTGTTTAAATTGTAATTGGATGAAGCAATATGCAAGCCTATTTGCAGGAGGGCTGAAACCACTCTGTTCATTTGTTTGTGTAGAACATCATTCTGTCTTCTACCTTGAAATTCTTGACTGACAAAATCCTATGCTATACTCATTTGTTTCCTCTCCATAAATTTCCTGCAACATATGGCATTTTATAGAGTTTCTCTGTCTTTCCATTCAAATGCTGGACATTACCTACAAATAGGCTGTCACCCCCTCCAAAATCATTGTGTATTTGCTGTTTATGGCCATCGTCATGCCTCATTAGATGCTATGGAGATCTCTATCTGAACAACTTTTTTAATAACCTTAAGAATGGATCAGTCACATTCTTGCAAACTTTATATCCAGCATCAGTTATAACTAAATTTTTGTTTGTAGTGTGGTACAATTTTCTGTGCTGTCAAATGGTGAAGAGTTCTCTGTTTTATTCCACAGGACCGTACATTAAGTGGTTTCTGGACAAGCTTGGACCGGAAGGGTTGTACCGGATGTTGACAGGCTGGGAAGACAAATCTGCTTGTGCTATATGCACATTTGCTTACTCACCAGGTGATGAGAATGATGAAGTGCTTTTCTTCCAAGGGAAGACAGAAGGTCATATTGTTAGCCCCAGGGGCACCCGTGAATTTGGATGGGACTGTTGTTTCCAGCCACTTGGTTATGAAAAAACTTATGCTGAATTGCCTAAAGAAGAGAAGAACAAGATTTCTCATCGGAGTCTAGCACTTCAAGAATTAAAGAAACATTTTTTTAATGAAGAGGAAAAGCTTTCTTCATAACAGATAAGCTAGAGATAAATTTAATTAGTGATTTTTTGAATTCTTGTGTGGTACAGACTCAGGTCTTTGTGTATGTCTAGAGAGTTAATTACACTATGCCAAAGTTTTCAGATATGTGTGTGTGTGTGTATTGTCCTTGTGTAATAAGTTACAAAATAAATGAAGGCATCCAAAATTTGATGTGCATTTCTTGCCTCTCCCATTCCAGGTATGGTCCCAGTCCATCCTCCCTTGAGTGGTAGTGGGAGAAGAAGTAAGTCACACATCCTCATTGTGTAATTATTTCCACTCCTCATTTACCTCCTTAGGCCAGAATTTATCATTTTTTAAACAAGACTTAGGTATACCAAACAACCATGCAAAACATTAAACAACAAGATATTTGCACCCCATATTTCTTAATTTTTGTAATTTAGAAATGAGGATAGGGGGACCACGGTAGCACAGTGGTTAAGGTGCTGTGCTACAAATCAGAAGGTCACTGGTTCAATCCCAGATGGTGTTTTTGGAATTTTTCATTGACATAATCCTTCTGATCGCACTATGGCCCTGGGGTTGACTCAGCCTCTGACGGAAATGAGTACCGGGAGCATTTCCTGGGGGTAAAGGCGGCCGGTGCGTAAGGCTGACAACATTACCGCCATTGTCATGTAATCTAGGAAACTTAACTTCCTGGAACCCTTTGGGCCACTCCAGGCCTGTAATGGGATTGCTTTTTAGAAATGAGAAAAGATAATGGCAGTGTCTAAAGTGGGTAACAAACGTTTTGCTAGTTTATTATTTCCTTAATTTTATTGTGAACTAATTTTTTTTTCTGTTGCTATTTCCAGGTTTCAGATCAGGTTAACACTTTTCAAAGTATTTTATGTTTAAATAATATTTATTGTACAAAAACTTTTAAAATTATTTGTGGAATATGTCTTTCTTTGGGGGTGTGTTGCCATGTAGCCCGCATGCAGGCAGAGGTGACATATTCCCCAGAAATGTTGATGCTTATCTACCAAGCTACATGGCTTCACATTCTGAAAGAAAGCTATCTTTGTCATCACTACCATGCTAACTTCAAATCTCACCAATAATTTGTTTGTTACTATTATGTGTCTATTACTGATTGCAGTTTCATGTTATATTGTCATGCTTCATTTGATGTATATTTGTTTCTAGATCAGTTTCTTTGCTGGTATGTAAACAAATTTTCACATTATTCTTTGCAGTATTCATGTTTTAAGGTAAAATTGTATCAGATTAGGGCACATGCATTCTACATTTTCTGATCCTGCTGTGACTTTCCTGATGGACTGTTCAGAGATATGTGAGAATGCTGTGAGATATGTAGTTTCTTTCTGTAATATTGTGGGTCAGAGATGAATTAGACAAACATTTGTTTATTTAGATTTCTCAGTTACAGTTTTATACAGTAGACCTATGTAGTATTTTGGATGTTATCTATCATCATGAGTTTTTTCAACCTCAACATTGTGGAAAATGGATCTCTCTGCCATTGGGTTTAAGGAAAGAAATATTCTACTTAGGCCTCTTAGAAACATTGTTTCTAAGACCCATAAGATGATGGGCACAGTCTAAATGTCATGTTTATTGTAGTGCACTGTTATTGGAACATTCAGACATACCTATTTTGTGTGTGCAGCATTTATTGCCACTTGAATTATAGACTCTTTATCAGGTCAGGTCTTTCAATGAAACTGTTGACCTTTTTGCAGTGTGTGTTAAACTACTGACTTGCTTGAAGTTCATGGCGTTTTATACGGTGTGTCTTGTATGGTGTGTGGCTAAAACAGATTGACTGCTATTGTGCAAAATCAGCAGTTGCCAGTTGACTATGCTGTGATCCTAAAATGGGCTCTGACAGAACCCTTGACCCTGAGGCATAACCATTAAGGCACTTTTGTTGCCATGAAGAAAATTCAGGTGACTATCTGCTTTGTTCACAAGGATTTTATGGAAGTCTGTTGTGTCTTCCTATATGTCTTATGCATACACAGTCTAGTGTGTAAATAAACATGGGCCCTAATGCAAACAAAGATGGTTGCAGTCATATAATAAGAAGTGTTAAGACATAGCTGGAAAAAATGTGGCAGCACACAGTCGGCTGATCTGTATTGTGTAACTTCGTACATTGTATCCGCAACATTGGCTCCAGTAAGCGAGACCGTGAAAGTAAATCTAACAGTGAAACAGAAATTAGAAAATTTAATCAGTTTGAAGTGTTGTGATATTTTTGTCACCTTATGTATGTAGGTACTGGTGTTTTCCAAAATTATGGCTAGTTCTCAATGCAGAGAAAAATGGTTGTAGGTAATGCCAAAATGTTGGGACAGAATTTAGAAACAAATTGAAATGAAAATGCCAAAAGAGTATGCCAGTAAAGCAGTTACTGTATTTCGTGTAACATGGAAGAAGGATTTTGGTTTTGAATTGAAGGAAATATTTGGTAACTGGAAAAGTTCTTTTTACAAAGGAGCCTTGAAATTTGATAGGAAAAGTAAAAGAGAAATGCTCTAGGATGTGCACATGAGATCACACTCTCAAGAAAGAGATATAACTGCAGAAGTATTTTGTACTCTGCACTGTGAAAATGAAATTAATTTTCAAGCACATCTGTTCAAGATTGCTCCACAAATGCATAATTCGTGTTGTTAGCTACATTGCAACTGAATGAAAAACAGTTTGGTGGGGACAACTTGAATTTAGAAGAATAGAATTTCCATAATTGGTGGCTGTTATGGTTTCATCTTTTGTCTTATCTGTAATACATTGTGTCTTGTATCTGTTAAGAGACATATTTTATCTGACTAAATACTTGATCGGTACTAGGCCAGTTACATTATATCACGTTCATAAGGATGTCAGGTGCCATACACTACATACACTATTTATACTGCCTGCAGTCTGTCATTGTTGGTGTGCAGCACCAACGTGAGTTATATTTTCCCCATTGCTCTTTTGGTCATTATATAATTATCAGTATTGGCCTTGATTTACATGTTCTTTTAAAAATGGGTATGGTTTTCCCTCTTTTTTTTTTTTTTTTTTAAATATATATATATATATATATATATATATATATATCTTGCTTTACTGTAAGGTTAACATAGACATTAAGAAAGGTGCTGAGCAATGAAACTTAAGCCTGAGAAACCACATTTCCTATTTTTTTGGTGGTGTATAGATGTATGTGTAATTTATTTAATGGTGTATCAGCTGGGTGTCATAAACAGGAATTTGACAGAAGTGAAGATTATGCAGTGAGGAGCTTCCTAAGTCTAAACTCCACAAAATGTTGTGGTGATCAAACTAAGGAGGATAATGTGGGTGGGAGATACAGCATACACAGGGGAAATCAGAAATGCATATAAAATGTTAATTGGCAAATTTGATGCTATGTAGTGTGGTAGATAAGCATTTTTTAGGAACCTGTTGTGTTCTTGATAAAGAACGTTCCAGAAGTCAGTAGTCCTTGGAAAGTAAGAGACCATGTGGGAGACCTTGGCGTAGATGGAAGGTTAATATTGCAAGTTATTTTGAGGGAAGGGGATGTGTAAGAAATGGAATACATTAAACTGTTTTACGTAGGGTCCAACAGCAGGCTGTCATGAACATGGTAATGAACCTTTAGGTATGGTAAAAAAATTAAAGTGGTTTAAGTGGCAGTCAAGTTCTAGTTAAAAGACTCTATTCCAAACATTCAGTTAAGTATATTTTTTGTTGCATGTTGTGTAAAGGTAACTGAGGATGATATGAAGAGCGTGGCATTTCTTTTTTCGTATTTCATATAGTGAAATCGAATGCACATGTGCATGCACACACACACATACTATGACATATGCACAATTGTGTGTGTGAAACATACCTTTCATTTAATTCAGGCATCCTCTCAAAACATAAATTTTTATAGTTTCTTATTGCTAATAATTAGTAGCCACACACTGGCCATACCAAAAATCAGTGATATTACTGGGATTCAAGGGTGTAAATGGAAGATAACCCCAGTGCTTGAGCACTATGCTAAGAACTTATGTACATGTTGTGTTCTGTCTCAACAAGTATACTTTTCTCAGGAATGAAATAAAGAATGGGCACATTTATTATTTTAGTTCTGTCATGGTAAATTTCAATTTTGAGCAAGAAACTGTTAAAAAAACTAAAAATGCCTTTTTTTTTTTGTAAGGGAGCTAGCAAGAGTTGTAAATAAAGAACTCAGTAACTGTACAACTTGATATACATTCATTTAAAATACCAACAAATGCACCTTGTCTTTAAAATATTGTAAAACCTTATTTGGTTAAAACACTTAAAAAAACATTCATAGGTCTCCAACATGTTTCGGTTGCTATTTTCAACCATCATCAGGGAGCCTCAAAGTTCTGCTAAAGTTACTTATGTGCGTTGTATATATGGTGATAATGGTGTTGTGACAG
>Ga0123352_10009989_pt1 | contig 14887 bp, 5 predicted proteins | sample TergutLab28metaG_FD_89700 | JGI IMG/M metagenome (GOLD analysis project Ga0123352, IMG submission 89700) | Labiotermes labralis P1 segment gut microbial communities from Petit-Saut dam, French Guiana - Lab288 P1 | ecosystem: Host-associated > Arthropoda: Insects > Digestive system > Gut ... | reverse complement strand
GTGAATGTTTTTAAAATGACAATAGCAAGGAACAACGTAGCTCCCTGAGGATGATCTTAGGATCGAAACATGTCGGAGCGATTTTAAGTGTTTTAATGTGAAATTTTATATAGTGCATTTGTTAGTTAATAATTGAAGTGAAACTCGGTAAGCCTTGTACATGAGGTTGGGTGAGTCCCAGGGCCTGTCGGGACGGGTACGGAAAATCTCGCCTCCAGCGGGATTCTATCCCAGGATCTTCCAGTCCCTAGCGAGTCGCTATACCGTCTACGTTCTCCCGGCCCACTGTAAGTACAGTCTCGTATCTTTACCAATTTGCAATTTTTCTTTGAAATGAAGTGTGCGTTTTTAACCGTAAGAAGGAGTATAAATAATTTTAGTTTACAAGGAGTGGGAAGAACATTTGGATACGTATAAGATGGAAATTAAAGGGCAATGGCGGATAAGGCATGCTGTGAAGCTTCGTAATTCATATATCTGACCAAATATTAAAATGAAGATAAAATGAAGAAGATATGGCAGGACAAGTAGCACGCATGATGGTGAAAAATACGTACCAAATTTTGGGCACAGTACCTGAAGCGACGAGATCACTTGGGAGATCTAGGCGTAGATGGGAGAACAGTATTAAATGGATCACATGGAAATAGCACGTGCAGTTGTGAAGTGGATTCATGCTGAGAACTCCGCTCTTCTGAACTATTACGCAGCGAGTAGTGGTAATTCATTACCGACGTTTCGGGACAAAATATCAGTCCCATCTTCAAGGGCCAAAAATCCAAGAAGTGGATTCACGCTGTTCATGATGAGGACCAGTGGTAGGCTGTTGTGTACATTGTAGCTGGAGGTCCAGGCACCATGAAAGTGAACAGAAATTGTTACAAAGGCGAGTGGCTACTGTCGTCTGAAGAGAGATTCTGTACCACAGCTTTGAGTTCTCAATCACAGTTTGATCAAGCTTGGAATGTCATTATGGGTAATCTTGCCGACACGATTCACAGAAATCATGAACTGTATCATTCTCAGTGCGCCACACAGACGTAAAAGTCATACTCACGCCAACTTTGTTTGTAAATAATTAGAACTTTATTGAACTTTGTCTATGAGTCTGTAACACACTCATACACCTGCAAGCTACACTGCGCTCCCACATGCTTTAATAAACACACGTATAAATCAACATACAGCCTCATATGCAATAATTTCAAAATTTCTGTTTAATTCATAACATAATATACACATGGATACAAATGTTTTCATTCCTCGGAAAATATCTGCAGTATTAATGATATATGGAAAACTGATTTCAATTTACGTGTCCAGTTTTCAATCTTTTTTAACAAACAAGCACATACAAAAATCACATACATCTCAGCGCACATATAAAAAGAGCAGACCTTGATGAAAAACTATTATAGTAGGTCAAAGAGACCTTTAGTTTAGAATACTTCCTTCCTGAAGGCACATTCTTATGTTCACAAGATAACCACACTGAGTGCTTCCATGCACCTTTCCCGGCTGTAAAATAAATGACAAATTTTAATGAAATATGAAACTGACATTATGCCACTGGAGCATAATAGAACATATGATCGCTGTTTTTTTTGGTAATCGGTAATACGAATTGGCCATGATAAATGGGTCCACGTCACCATGGTAAGGCGCGTTCTTAGGTTGTGGTTGGAGGAACGGCCTCCAGTATGGAAGGTTGCTGCGAATATATTGAATAAGCAGTCGCGGACAGCCGACAAGGGGTGTTACTCCAGCTTGGGGCTTGGCCGAGGTGCTAACGACTCATCATAAAAACTGGCGTTGTTACGAAACGGACACATGTGCCTCGGACCTGGACTAGTCTTTCGGTATGACGTACGCAATGGAAAAGTAACATAGGATTCGGTACTTGGAATGTTAGGAGCCTGTATAGGTCAGGTTCACTTATAGCAGTAGCCAGGGAATTAGCAAGACATAAATTATATTAAGTGGGTGACTAGATAAATGTGAGTGGCCAGCTTCACGCTTCGGCCGCTATAAGCTCGGTAACCATTAGACAGCAGTCGCTATATGGAGCATCACTGTTGGTTTTGCACTCAAATGTATAGGGGAAAGTCGCCTAATATGGGGAGGTGCATTATTTCATACCAGGAGGCGCAGCACTCTCTGCTTAAGAATGTAAGTCATCAAGCACATGAGGTTGTTCTTTGTAATCATAGTACAAACGGCCAGTTGTTCAGGACTTCGGTACTGAGTGGGCATTTTGTTTTGGTGCGCTGTGAAATTTTTGCTTATCGCTAGACTGCGACTCATGAGCCGTTGAAGATAAGCTATTTTTCTGAATCAGTTTGGTGCTCAGTTCTCTGTTAAGTGTAATCTTAAACACTTCCTTTGGTTCATTGGCAGAATTTTATGTCCTGTTTTATTCACCCATTTTCTCGAGCACCTGTTTGCCCCTATTACGGGGAGGTTTGAAGAGCCTAATATCTGGCCCCCCATATTAGGAAGTCAATACCTTGTGAATTATTGCTTCTGGGTTATATAATATTACAGATGACTCGAAGGAAAAAATGGGACCACGAAAGAATGAAGGCAGCTACTGGGGCTATAAGGAACAGCTGCAAAGCATCCAGTTTTCAACGTACTACAAACAACACTAGAGCGTTATGTTAAAGACCGGCAGAAAAGCTCAAGTGAAACAGCAAAAACAAAACTGGGTAGGAAGCAAATTCTTCCTTGTGAAGCAGAAAATGATCTGGCTGAGCACTGTCTTTTGATGGAAAGAAAGTTTTTTGGCTTGACAGTGGCAGACGTCATGCGTCTCGCTTACCAACTTGCTGTAAGAAACGGAATTAAAAACCAATTTTGCAAGAGAAATGAAAAGGCTGGAAGGAAGTGGTTGAAAAATTTTATACGTCATCATCCACAAATTTCAGTTAGAACCCCTGAAGGTCTTTCACTCTCAAGAGCGAGGGGTTTCACTCCAGAATCAGCAGCTCAGTTTTTTTTTTTTAAATCTACGAACCTGCAATGGACACCATTCAACATAATCCTGCAAGACTTTACAACTGTGACAAAACAGGCATCACTATTGCACAGCACAAACACACGAAGATATTAGGACTGAAAGACAAACGTCAGATATTTTGTGTTCAATCCGCAGAACGGGGATCTCTTGTGACAGTCAACTGTATGAGTCCAACTGGACGCTTCATTCCTCCGTTACTTGTATTTCCAAGAAAAAAATATGAAACCAGAAGTGATGAATGGCACACTGCCTGGATCAATCCACGCGTGCCATCCTCGGGGTGGATACAGAGCGAGATTTTTTCCCAGTGGTATCTTCATTTCATCAAACATACAAAGCCGACAAAAGAAGATTCTGTTATCTTAGTACTGGACGGGCACTATTCACACACCAGAAACCTGGAGGTCATTACTTTAGCTCGAGAGAATGATGTTAACATCATTTGCCTCCCACCTCACAGCAGCCACAAAATGCAACCTTTGGCTAAAGCTTTCATGAGGCCCCTGAAAACATTCTACTGCCAAGAAATTGAAAAATGGCTCCGTTCACACCCAGGGCGAGTTGTCACTGTCTACCAAATTGGCGAACTATTCGGAAATGCATACAAGCGAGCTGCAACAGGCGGAATAGCGCCTAATGGCTTTCTGGTGACAGGCCTCTTTCGTTGTGACAAGAACACCTTCAGACCATATGCCTTCCGTCTGTCCTTAGAGGAAAAAGATGATGCTCCTGCGAACCATCCTGCTTTGGTAAAGACCAGCTATCAGCCATCATTCAGTTCTGCTAATTTTTCGCCGTTCACTTCTGCTGAGGCTCTCTGATCATCAGATATCAGCCCTGTGCCAAGCCTGAACCTAAAGCCAAATCCTCGTGGTGGAACAGAAAAGAAAATAACGAGTTCACCTTACAAAAAAATTGTTGAGGCAACTCAGAAAAAGAAAACAAAACAGGCCACTAAATCCAAACCAAATGGCTTGCGTCGAATGCTCTTCTTGGTCCGTCAAAAAGAAGGAAGAGAAGGGTTTGTCGGGATCAAACTCCGTCTGACACCTCATCAGATTCGGACTCTGACCTAGCTGTTCCCTTCGCTGACGATTCGACGGAACAAGGCGAGGAACAAGGTGCTAATTGTGTTCTGTGCTGGTCGTTTCTAGACCACAATGGAGAAGACTAGATATGATGTGCAAAATGTTTCAGATGGGCGCACACACTTTGTGCTGATATGGAGGAAGATTTTGTTTGTGAGCCTGTCAGGATAAACACTGTTTTGTTCTTCGTTTGTATCCTTTGTATTTGTATTTTTTTGTGTTCTGTAACTATTCTTTGTGTTTTCTTTGTAAATTATTCACCTCCTCAAATTAGGAACACGTGTGCGCCTAATTGGGGAGAAGAAGCTTTTACAGAAACGAATTTTACGCCCATTTTTCTTTTTCTTTTCATAATGTATGATGTTTATGTAGCAACTGTATCTTCATTAAACATATAAAGTTATGTTTGTGTTTTGAAAAGTTTTACAACATTTTCCTAAGTTTAATAGCAGTTTAAATAAAACCTCCCCATATTAGGCGACTTTCCCTTAATTAAGTTTTCAGTCACGCGTGCGTGATAGAAAACACGGTGATACATTATAAAGTAGGTTGAGTGGGTTGCAAAGCCGGTCTGGACTCTTTAGAGAAGTGAAAATGGCAATGAAAAATAAAAAGACAGGCAATGGACGTATAACGTAATAACGGGGCGCGTTCATACAAACACTGTTACGTTGGAAAAGCAATACGTGTTACATATTATGAGTGCGTATCTGTAACCTTCGTTATCCACAAGCAACGCGCATGTGCCATGTGACCTGCCCGGCTCTACAGTGTTTTTCCATGTTATCTCACACACGGCACGATTTTTAAAAAAATTGAAAATAAATTAAGTTTTTTTTTTAATTTTCTCTATAACTTTTGTCTGAAACAGTTCTCATTTTAATAAAAACTGAGCGAGATAGGATCATAAGTACATTGTGGTCTGCATGCAAAGCATTCGTTATCGTTGTCAGATACTTGGATATTCTCGACAGATTTTCTAAAATACTCAAATGTCAAATTTCATGAAAATCCGTTCAGTGGGAGCCAAGTTGTTCCAAGCGGACAGACGGACAGACATGACGAAGCTAATAGTCGCTTTTCACCGATTGTAAGGACATGACATACTTTAATCCTGACACAGTTTTTGTGTCAATTATTTTAGTGATAAGCCATGCAACGTGCTTTACTTTCGTTTTTTTTTTTATCGGAGACATTGTTGGCTGTTGGTTGTTCAGCTTAACGTATACGTTACTGTCATTAGCAACATCATTAGGAGCTTAAAACACATTAAATACGTAACAACCGACTGTGAAGGCAAATGTTCTTGTCACGTAAAAATTTGCACTTACATTACAGCTGTTGCGATGAACACAGAGCGTACTGAAATAAAGAAATAAATGTCAGGCGAGACAAATATTAAAGTGCGAGGGGAACGTACAGTAATGTTCATATAACGCCTGTGAAAGTGGATTATAACACTTAGCTATTAGCGCCAATTCATGGCGGTAGGGCTGGCTAGCCAACCGTACAGAAGGGGTGAGAAATGTCAAGTTAACGACATTTAACTCATACAATCAATACATGGGTAATTCACGAGTATTAACATGTGACTTAAGAAAAACGAAGGTGCAGAACACGATACGTCCTCAAAATATGTAATTCTGCTCTAATTAACCCTTCGATTACTCACTGGGTACAAAATGTACCCAGGCGTGGAATTTTCTTGAACAATTCTCGCTGGTATAGAGTAACAATCTTAACATTCATTGAAGTCCCACTGACACAAAAAATCATCATTCGGCACATAGATATTGCTTTTTACGTATGGTATGCTTTTTGAAATCCAACTGGACCATTTTGTACCCACGAAAGGTGTTCTATTTGTTCAACAGCTAAGAACAGAAAAACATACTATAAATGTTGCCAGTGCTCAGAATGGGTGTGCAAGGATCACTCTAACTAGACAATTCAAGTAAAATGCGACAATTGTTAGGAACAATTATAATAGAGACAAATTTTATTCACATTTATGTTCTAAAATATATTTTCTTGTCCTCAGACATTTTAAGTGTTTCACTCTATATAACTGCATGAAAAATTAGAAATCTGAATAAAAGCAACGTTTTGACCGCAATTGAGTCTATTAATTGCTGTTTTTTTACTTTAGATGCCGGACTGCTGGCTAGAAGTCAGTACTAGGAAGATCCTGCGGCCGGCCACCTCGACACAGGTTTTTCTTGGTTTCCCTGTGCCTAAACGCAAATACTGAGATGGTTCCGAAGATTCCAAGTTGCCACTACATGCTTCTCATGTAGCCCTCCCGACTTAAATCTAGTAGTAACCAATTTCATGTTTTGTTTGCATGTAAAATAACCACTGCCACCAGGTAACAACCCAATTGCAGTAAATAAATATATTATATTATCGAAACTTAAATAAAAGTTGAGAAAATAATTTAAAAAATACGGGTACAAAATGTACTGAGTTCCGTAAAAGCAGGAAGTTTTTTTCTCCGTAATCCAAGGGTTAAAACGAAATCATTTATACGAACATATTGGGAAAAATTTGACATGGATAGGTAGAGTCTAGAGGCCTCGTTTGGTAAGAACTACAGACGCCAGAAGTGTGCCAAATGTTTTCAAGTACGACACAAATTTCTCTCTTGCCTATTTCATACTTAATGTTATGTGACGATAACAATCGCTGCACCGTGTTCTGATTACGACAGAACTGTTACAAACGGCACTAATTACATTTCGGTGGAAGTATACGCCTGGTTTAGTTTTATTACATCGATAATACCAAGCAGACATGTACAGACATACTTGAAGACTGCACAGTGAATACACATACCATTACATGGCATAACTGCCAATCCCGGTGGCCGTGTGATCTAAGACATAGGTGTGCGGCCGCTAGCTTGATGAGATCCCTGGTTCGAAACCCGCTGATGGCATGGATGTTTGTCTTTTGTTTTTATGTGTGCTGGTTAGGTATCGACCTCTGGGACGGGCCGGTCTCTCGTACGGAGCAGTCCTACCGGGTGCGGGTGATCTAAAAACCTAAACAATGGGACGGCCTAGGCTCCCATTTGATCTGTAGCGCCAGGGGAAAACAAAGTAGCATAACGGTTCTTCATCGAATGAAACTACACAGCGGACAGACGGCAGTGCATGTGATGTTACTTTTTACACATCAAAATTAATTAGTCGTGTCCACCAAGTTCACGTTAGGCCTTGAAAATAGGCTACTTACTTTCATTATTTCCACACTTAACACAGCGGTTCTTATATTCAAGAGTAATAATGTCGGAAGTCAGATTATACAGACGGATATTGTTAATACTTATTTTTAATATTAATCGGATAGTTCGGTCGGTATAAAGATTCGGGTTTCGAACCCCGGTGGGGGATGAGATTTTTCCAGACCCATTCAAACTTGCCCCGAGGCTCACCCAACCTCCTGTACAATCGGTACCGGGTCTCCTTCCCTGGGGTACAGCGGCCGGGGCGTGGTACTGACCACCCACCACCTTCTGTCGCCGCGCGAGGTCGAGTATGAGTATGATTATACCTACCCCTGTTTCCCCCGCGTGCTTGCTTTGCATGTAGCGGCACAGTATTCATCTTTTTATATGAATAAAGGCAGCAATTTTTATAGTACATTTTCTTATTCGTTTAGCTGACGTTAAGGGAGAAGAGGCTAATGCATGAAAGAGTGCTAACGTCAAAGCAAGGTTAATTTTAACTACCAAATAAAATTCATCTGCCTCCAAAAGCCACATATTCTGCCTCCCACGCAATTAAACACTAACATGCAGAGGGCACGTCCTAAGCAATAGTGCTGTTTCTTCTAATTAATGTGAGCAGTTTGTTATAGCTACATATTAGTCTATGCACAGTGTGTGTCCCTCTTTCATGCCCATGCTCAGCAGCTGTGATGGTACATAATTAGCAGCACGAGACGGTCTGAATAATGAAGATTGATTCTTCTTGAAGGCAGCCAGCAAAAGTACTTGAATGGGGGGGGTTGGGGGTGGGGGGACAAGGTTTAGTGCACATGAACAGAACACGCGCCGCGTGCAGGCACAAAAAATTGCGGAGGGTATCATGTATCAATCATGTCCGAGTGGTTGAAAGGGCATATTCAGTTGCCACGCCATTCTGAGGCACAATGACGAATTCTGGAAGTACCGAACAAACCTTGCTGCATCGGGAATTGTACGGTTAATTCTTCACTACACCATCATACTCACTAATTTTGTGCTCAGCGGAACATTTCATGGCAAAGAAAACACGATGAAAGGAAACAACTATATCCAGCGTAATAACGTTAATATTTACAGCAATTTCAGGGCCTCGTGGGATATGAATAAAAGAAAATAACAGAAAGCAGACAATATGACCAAATAAAAGGTAATGAACAGAGCTGTGTATGTAAACATAATCCAGTAAAGAAAGAGAAAAACAGTAAAGTGAAACAAAATACCTTGCTATTTAAGGTAATACTATGCTGCATATTGTCGAGTGTGTGGAAGTGTGGCTGATATACACATTATTTCACGAAACTTGAGGGTTGTTTGACCGCGCATCTTCCTCATGAAATAAAGTGAAATGCCAACTTGATGCAACAAAGTAATTTTATTAATGTATTCTTAGATCGACATGTTTCGGGTACATACGCCCATCATCAGGAGCACTGGATGTTGAGTTGGAGCCGTGCCGTGTTGCACGGCACCATCCGCACCGCGCACACGACCTACGCAGCGGCTCTCAAGATCACCACCCATCCAAAAACTCGGTGCAGAAAACCATATGCTGCAACTCAACATCTAATGCTCCTGATGATGGGCGTATGTACCCGAAACATATCGAGCTAAAAATACATCAATAAAATTACCTAGTTGCATCAAGATGGCGTTTCAAGTTATTTCATTATTTCACGCGTTTCTCTACCTCATTATCAGATGTCTGTCAATGGGCCGACATTCTTTCATTGCTAGGCGCACTAAAAATAAAAAAGGTAATACAATGTGTTAGTACAATGGAAAGCAATTACCTGAAAGACAGGCTGGCCAACTATACAGACTCTGTACAATGTCCACAACAACACGATGGGTGAACCACTGCCACAGACTTTCACAGAATCACGAATCGGTTGAATGGCTAGAAGCTACAGATACACCGGCACAAGTCAGATTTGAGTGTATGAGTGGTCAACTACACAGACATTTAAAAAATGTTGCTATTTCGATTTTGTTTCAATCGAGTAAGTCTGAAATTGCCTTTATTGAAACTGCATGCAATTCGAGTGGTGTCTGTGTGTTCGACACCGTTTTTGTAAATCCACTTGTTTCTCGTATTAAGAAAGCGCAACGCTGCCGCAGCAGGGACGCACTGGTCCAGTCAGCCAGAATGCGGTAGCTTCAGTTAATGACACACTCTTATATTTGTTAAATGTTTAAAGTTTAGAGACATATTTTTTTTGTAATTAATTCACACTAATAGCTACCAGTAAATTATAAATATTAAGTAGCATATAACACTAAGAAGCTACTGATTATGCCATTCGTTATTTTGTGTAAATATGTATTTTAGCTGTTCCGTGGAACTTAAGTGTACTTTTTTTCATACTAACACAAATTTCTTTTTGCCACGCTCTAAGGCTGAGAAAATAAGTTAACGAGAATAACCTGGTTGTTATTTTGGGCATTGTTTACTTTTAGCGACTGTTAGTGTCGTCATGTCCGTCCGCCCGCATGGAACAACTCGGTTCCCACTGGACGGATTTTTATGAATTTTGGTATTTGAGTACTTTTCGAAAATCTGTCGAGAAAATTCAAGTTTCATTAAAGTCGGACAAGAATATCGGGTACTGTACATGACGACCGATATACAGTTTTTATCACATCTCGTTCATTTTCTCTTGGAGCGAGAAATGTTTCAGACAGATGGAGAGAAAATCAAAGTACACATTTTATGTTCAATAATTTTTTTTTCGAAAATCGTGCCGTATTATGAGATAATGTGGAAAAATATTATACAGCCGGGCAGGCCACAGTTGAAAATACGGCGCATGCGCCTTGCATGCCGGATATATAAGGCTACAATTGCACACTCAGAATATGTAATACTTAATGTTTATCCACTGCAACAATTGCTGCACGAATGCGCTGCAATATTATGTCATACATGCACTACCTGTCTTGTATAGGTTTCCTCAAACACAAGTTTATGAAAATGTTTCCTTCAGCCGGGATACGGAGAGAAGGATTGGTCAAGAGTGTTCAGCGATCGAAACTATTTCCTACCTACTTAAATATGCCCCAAGAGAATAGGGAATTTCTATGTTTGACACATGAGACAGGCAATAATTCCGGCGGCTGACTGTACACCAGGTTTGATGAGATCAAAGACTACGAAAAATGTCCTCTGTGATAGTCACGAACGTTGCAACAGTCCATCGTCAGCAACACCTTGACTTGTACAGATCATATGAAACTTCATAATCCATCTCTTCCCATAATACTGTTAGGTGTGTAAACATGTACGGTCGATATTTGCGGAACGTGTGTTATATATGGAGGAAATAAAGCAAAAATGTGATCAGGGAACCTCACGGGAAGAGAATCCTGGGTTTACCTAAGCAAAAATGAGAGAACAATATTAAAAAAGGACCTTATGGGAAAATTAATACGAAGAGGATGGACTACATCCATCTGCATGACGATACAGCCAATTGTAGAAGGAATATAAGTAAACAATTAAGAGCGAGGTTCTAAAATAACAATAGGCCAATCTGTTAAAAGCTTTAGTAACCAGTAAACCCCCATTTAATAATTTTCGCTACAGTGTTAGTTGGTCTTAAGGAGTGTTCATGCATGGTTGCCGCAGGAGGCGTATTGAGAGGAAGTCGTATATAGTAGGCGTGTTTGAGTAAGGTGACACAGTAAGTACCTCTGTATACCAAACACTGCGAAAATCCTGTTACAAGGAAACTTATTTCTGACTAATATACGTTTCAGCAACAAAGTCCACAAAAGAGATGCAGATTTGTGGTTCCTTTTGTGGAACGCTTTAACATGGATATCCATTTAGTAATTCAGACACGTTTGACATCATGGAGGGTAAAACACGTTTAAACAGTGAAAATATAATACCAGCGTTCTGTCTTTCTAAAGCGGAAACTGGAGTTCGGCCTGATGAATAATCGCGCATGAATAAACCGCTGTCAAATTAATGGCTACCACACAACTACTGGCCCTTTGTCAGACAGGATAACAGTAGCTTCATGTGTCAGCAACTCTTCCTTCTCAAAATTATATATTCCATGTTTCCCAGCTACAGATTCTACGGCTTTTAAACTACTACATATATGGACGGTTTAAATATCGTACTGTGTGTACCCAATAACGCAATGGCGTTAGGGGCAAAAAAATTGGATTAAGTCTCAGCAGACTCTTATAACAGCCCTGAGTCTCGTTAGTAAACTATCGTATACCGGGCAGGTTGTCTCGGGTAGGTAAGATTTTAACTACCGTTCAGAAAGTGCATGCTAAGACTCTTCAACGAGGACAACAAACCCCCTCACGGTTTTCGTGGCTCTCAGCCGTTCTTCAGATAAATGCCGGATAGGACCTGAATTCACGTCAGGGCACTTTCTTCCAATTTATTTCTCCTTATCAGCCAATCATTCGACTATTTATATTTGAGCAACTGACAGCATCATTCAACGGACTACGAAAAAGGATGTATGATCACAGGAAAAGATCTGGACATTTATTCATGTTGAATACATAATTTCCGCCAAATACAGCTACTGTCTACATATTGCTTCGTACGAATATTGTAAGAATAAGCTACGTGTATCGGCGCCAAAGGTTCATACTCAGGCTTTATATAAAACCGTAAAAGGAGGTAAAATGTGATATTATTACACAGTGACGTACCCAGGAATTTTGTTCGGGGGGGTTCAACAAATTCAGTTGAGGACAGAGAGAATGGGGATCTGGGGGGCGGTAGCCCCCTAGTCAGGGGTTCTGGAGGCAGCTGCAATTTGGTACAAGAAATTTCAATTCATATAGTAAAAGTTTCTTAATTTTTGGTACTTTAAGACTATTTATGATGACAGCCAATTTAATTGTCATTGCTAATGTAAAACAATTGCGAACCGGCAGTAGTTTTAGAATTTTACTGCCTTTTTCTTTCCGAACATCTTATTGTGTTTGCGTCCTAAATTCAGCAATTTTTAACAGTTTTCACAATCGGGTTGAGTTTGGCACGATTTTAGAGGGCCTTCGGAATTTCGGGGGGGGGGGGTTTGAACACCCCAATCCCCCCCCCCCTCGGTACGCCACTGTTATTACATACGTTTCTTTAATGTCAGATCTCACTCTTAGCAAACGACCAACTTAATGAACACATTTTTTAAAAATAAGTTTAATATATTCCTCTACGTGTTTCGAGCAATATTGTGTTCATCATCAGGAGGTCAAATTGTATTATACAGCATCTGGTATCGTCACACTCTGCAGGTGGCCGTGCGGACGGTCACCTGCAGAGTGTGACGATACCAGATGCTGTATAATACAATTTGACCTCCTGATGATGAGCACAACAGTACTCGAGACATGTAGGGGAATATAATAAACTTATTAAGAAACAAGAATTTGTGCATTAAATTGGTCAACTGCTAAGATTATACTGAGATGCACGGTCAGCAAAACATAAAAAAAAGTCAGATCTCAACTTTACATAATTGCTAACTGTGAAGAAGTAGCACCTTCCATAGCACACCTTTCCATTTACGGACCTGTGATTTCTACCTGATGAAGGTTCAATGGAACGAAGGAAACACGTAGAGGAACAATAAATAAACGTACGGTGGTCAACCGTTGTGTTTCTGTGGATTTAAATCACTACTGATTTGAGAACTGCAATCTTCCGGGTTAATATGCAGACAGTAGAGGTAATTCCTGACTTCTACTGGCTGCGTAATAACCCAGAAGACAGCTGTTCTCAGCTACTTCGCAGTGGAAGCCTGAAATCACGGACACTACTGGTTTATATTTCATATAAAATTGTTAATTATATTTAGACTTCTCTTTGTCGTAGCTAAAATTGTTTATTAACTGCGGTCTTAAGTTATAAGGCTTTAAAATCAAATAAGAAGTTGAAAATATGCAAGAAAACGAATATAATTGTAATCACATTTTCGCCGCGTTGGCAAAATTGCGAAAAGCGACTGTCAGCTTCGTTTTGTCCGTCCGTCAGACCGTCTGTCCTCATGGAACAACTCGGCTCCCACTTGATGGATTTTCATGAAATTTGGTTCTTGAGTTTTTTCCGAAAATCTGTCCAGAAAATTCAAGTTGCATTAAAATCGGACAAGAATAACGGGTACTTTACATGACGACCAATATACAGCTTTTAATCGTGTCTCGCTCAGTTCTTCTTGGAATGAGAAAAAGTTTCAGAAAAACGTTGTAGAGAAAATCAAAACACACAGTTTATGTTAAATAATTTGTACTCGAAAATTGTGCCGTTTATGAGATAATGTGGAAAAATACTGCAGAGCGAGGCAAGCCACAGAGGACAACATGGCGCAAGCGCATAGCATGCTGGATCCCTAAGGCTACAAGCACACGATCATAATATGTAATACTGCTTTTTCGCTGCAACAATGATTATTCGAATGCGCCTCAATATTACGTCATACGCACATTGCCTACCTTGTTGGTAATTATTTAGATAGCATGTGGAGACCTTGTGATGTCAATCTTCAGTCTATTATTTCTGCTTTGAATCTGTGGATTGATGGTCGGTGAATGTAAACCAAAACACATTTCCGCATGTAAGCAAAAACTGCAGTAATTGAGCTCAGAATACCAGGCACCAACGTACAAAAGTTAGTCCCCTGGGCGACCAGGCGCATAAGAGTTTTGCGCTTCTGTCTCGTACTGTGCATTCTTACGCACGAACTGAGAGCGCCTCACGACTGACGTCATACGGCAGACAACAAGTCCCCAGTACGTTAAAGAATGTGCATGCTTGAAGCCGTCCGGCAATTAATCCCATCTGTCACGCCCAAGGTAACCATTTTCCTTGTGAGTGGAAACATGCACAACTAATCAGGCATAAACACTCTCTGATCGCACCGTGTGTCCATATAAACACATATTACTAACACACGAACCGAACCGTTCCAGCATATTGCATAGACCCCTCGATGACAATGTTAGTCGTAATGCTATATAGCTTACAAATGGAACAGCAGCACAGTGACAGCAGTTTGACATGCCATTACTGGAATAGATGTACTTTGTTATATAGTGACATACGTTAAGAATAATTACGTACTCATATTTCACATATAATGTATATGTCTATGAAGTTCTAACTAACTCATAAATTTCACTGCTGAAAAGTCACAATAATTTCGAAACGTATTAGTAGTGCTTTACGTAAATTAAACTGTCAAATAACATCTCGGTATCTACGGCTTAGCAAATTCTGCTGTACCCAGCTCCGTATTGGACACCCTTAATCTACCGAGACGAAACACTAGTAAGGCAGCTCAGCGTTACTTCACAAAGTGGACGATCACAGCTAGGTCGTTGGTCAGTTACACGCGAACATTAAGGAGTTCCTCTCAGTTGGTCGCATCTGTACATCATGCGTTTTACTTTGTTCTGCACCCTAACCTACCGATCCCCCCCCCCCCCCCCCCCAAACAAAAGAATAAACCAGTAATAAAAGGGGCCACCCCAAAAAAAAAAAAAAAAAAAAAAAAAAAAGAG
>Ga0123352_10009988_pt1 | contig 14887 bp, 7 predicted proteins | sample TergutLab28metaG_FD_89700 | JGI IMG/M metagenome (GOLD analysis project Ga0123352, IMG submission 89700) | Labiotermes labralis P1 segment gut microbial communities from Petit-Saut dam, French Guiana - Lab288 P1 | ecosystem: Host-associated > Arthropoda: Insects > Digestive system > Gut ... | reverse complement strand
TCAAGTGGAGAGAGAACTGGGCTTCGAGGTGGCCAGGGTATTGGTCCACCCCTTCCAATCCAGGCATCAGGGAAACTCTCATTTAAAACGTCAGTCACAAAGCAACTGAAATGGGGAGGAGCTCCGTCTTGCACAAAAATAACCCTACTTACAATTTCTTTTTCGAAGGTTTCAATATGTTGAAACACGTACTGTTCAAGTAAATCGAGACAGACAACCCCACTAATGGTTTTCTCACTAAACCGTCCATCTTTTTCGATGACCCTGTATATTGCGTCAGAGTGTTGAAGAAGGGTGTGCAGTAGCCTACAATTCACGTCATGTCAGATCTCAATGGAACGAAGACACGACATTATGGTTCATCATCTCCAGGGTGTCCGTATTAGTGACATGCTGGGGCAGGACTTTGAAATATTTACTGTAAGAATATTACAGTCTTGTCGTAGGTGGCGTCACACAAGATTAGCATCCGTCTACCAAACTATACGTTGCCACATCCCACAATCCCAACCGCATATATAATTCGCAGTGTCCGCCATTTCACACTGTACGTCTCAGAAAATGACAGTGACAGCAGAGAGGTGTAAATACCAAATACCAACGCCGACACAATACTAACCCCACTGAACGCAGTCCTTACTGCGAAGCTAATTTTTTTTTTCAGTTGCTCAATAAATTCTCCGCAGTCTGTGGAATCCGAAAGTTCATGGCCGTGTTGACAACAGCCCACAACTTAAACACTTTATTATCCAACTAATGCACAATATATAATTTGTAGATACAATTAAAATTATAAAATATTTAAAAGTGCTCCAATATGTTTCGGATCACACAGGATCCATCATCAGGGAGCCTTGTACAGTCTACACACGCACAACGGGTCAGAATATGCTGCCATAACACCGGCCTTGTCCATGCTAACGGACACGATAGAATCATTCTTGTAATTTTTAGCCAAGCACTGTACAAGGCTCCCTGATTATGGATAGTCTGTGATCCGAAACATGTTGCACACTTTTAAACATTTTATAATTTTATATTTACCTACAATTTATATATTGTGCATTAGTTGGTTAATAAAGTGTTTGTCATTGATGCACGGTGCAAACATGAAGATAGCCCATAACTTGTTTCTGTCCTGAGCCAGATTAATCCAGTCCACGCACCCTCTTCCTATTCCTTGAAGATAAGTTGTCATATTATTCTCCCTCCTGCGCGTAGATACTCCCATGCAAAACGGGAACGAAAATTATAGGTTTTTTTCGTACATGAGGAAAAAGGATACAGAATCACAGTCCAAACCCAACTTTATCTATGCATAAATCAGCTAAATGTTTCGGCTATATATATAAATAAATATATATATATATAGCCGTCATCAGGCTGAATACAGAACCATAAATAAGAAATATTATAATACAGTACAATAAAATTGCATGGACGAGATCGGGTCTTCTTATTTATGGATCTGTATTCAGCCTCATGAAGGCTATATATAGACGAAACATAGATAAAGCTGTCGAATTAGACATCCAGAGGACCGTGTATCGTGATATATTCTTATAATAAAACCAAGGAGATGCACTAATTTCTCAAATTTATTTTAGGAATAGAATCCTAAACGTTTCGGGCAGTTCCTCTGTCTATCATCAGGAGTCCTGATGATGGACAGAGGAACTGTCCGAAACATGTAGTGTTCTATTCCTAAAATAAATTTGAGAAATTAGTCCACCTCGTTAGTTTTATTATAAGAAGATAAGGTTGTGTTTGAACTGTGATTCTGTATCATTTTTCCTTATACAAGTATAATTACAACAAAATGGGAATGCCTCTTCTAAAACACACAGGTTTTCTTGTTTAAGTCGTTATGCTTTCAGATAGCGAATGGGATGACCAGTATTGTGAACAGAAGGGCACGAAGAATTCTCAGGGTTTAACTTCCTACCAAAGGTAATTTTGATTTGTTACCTTCAATTCCAAGTGCAATATAAGTCATTCTCCTAAAGCCTGTGCACTATATCTCACTGCAGAAAAGTACAGTTTTACAATACCGCCATACCACATTCCGGCCATCCATCACATCACAGTTAGCTAGAGTTTCAGTTCTCTTGTACCAGTTTCTGTATTATGATTTGTGTTATAGGACTTGGCACGTGTAACGTTTCTTGCACTCCAAATCTACCCGCTGTATTTACATATCAAAGCTATAATTTACAAACTGGAAATCCAAACACAGCTGTTAACACTATCTCTGCTAAAGTCGGCGTACCGAGAACAGACGCCAACTGCGTCGTTTGAACTTCGTAGTGTTAATAATAGTAATAATTTTATCCGTAGTTCTCGTGGTTAGGTTAGGCAATTTGGTTGCTCTACAGCGGTTTGTAAAACACAGGATATGTAACATGGAGAGCCTATTGCTTTACCAACGACGTCACCAGCAAATAAGTAGAAACAGAATAATATAAAAAAGAAGGTTTTTTCTAATAAGCATTTCAGTTAAGAAAATCCTGTCTTCGCAAAAGACATCACGATGTTTTATGGAACCCAAGGTTTATTGCCGCGTTCAAAAAAAAAAGTCTTGTCGCTGGTCCTTATCTTGAGCCGGATGGTTCCTGTCCAAATATTCAAGCCGAGTTCATTTAAGATTCACTTTAACAATATCCTCCCACATACGGCTATGTATTTCAAGCCGTTTTAAGCGCGTTCGCAAAACTGCGAAAACCGACGACTAGCCTCGTCATGTCCGCCTGTCTGTCTTCGTGGAACAAATCGGGTCCCACTGGACGGAATTTTATGAAACTTGATATTTCAGCAGCGCATTTCGAAAATCGGCCGAAAAAAAATTTTAGGTTTCATTGAAATATGACAAGAATAAGGGATAATTTACATAAGACCAATATACATTACTGATCATATTTCGCTCATTTCCTCTTAAAATAAGAAATGTTTCAGACAAAAGTTGTAGAAAAAATCAAAACATACATTTTATGTTCAATGGTTTTTTTTTTCGAAAATCGTGCCGTTTATCAGATAATGTGGAAAAATGTTGTAGAGCCGGGCAGGCCACAGATGACAATATGGCGCATGCGCATTGCATACTGGATAACAAGCCTCCACTGGGATACGATCCCCATATCATGCTTTGTGTAACGACAACACTGTGATATTTAAATAAATATGGCAATACATAACTGTCAGGACTGACACGTCTCATGTCCTGATAAGGCGCTCTTTTTCTATACTATCACTCACGCATCACGTATTTGTCATCGAATAGACTAAGCTACTTCGATCTCTTCCAAGTGTCACTTCTGTCGCATTTGTATCACAGAAACTTCCTTATTCGTCTCCATTTTATCTCCTTTTTCCAATCGCGGTCTACGCAATGCGCCTTCAATTTCTCTCTCTTTTTTTTTCTCTCTCAGTCTGGGCAGGCGATCAGCCTTAGTTTTCTCCTGATTCTATTCCGGTACAGACTGAGAGGTCCGGCTGAAGAGGTGGCTGCTCTCGAAAACACTCCGGGCATGGCCAGGCCGTGCCATGGCTCAGGCGATTAGTCGCCGACCTCGGAGACTCGGCTTCGATCCCGGGTAAGTCCATGTGTGATTTGTTGTGAACAAAGTGATAATTTGACAGATTTCCCTTCAAGTACTTTCATTTTAGCCTGTAGGAACAATTCTACCAATGCTCCAAACTCATCTCCACCTCAGTACTGCTCTAATCACAAGGAAAAGTGGACGAAGTCTGGACACCTCTGAACAAAGCAGCGTTCTTACAGATACTACTGGAGCAGTGGACAGAAAAGTACTGTAACATTCGAGCATGACTTCTGCAACAGTCAGCAGCAGATTGTGCCCCCGTCAGACTTGAGATACATGCACACAAAATAGAGAATAAAGTTAGAATGAATCATAGAAAAAGGACACGTGATTATGTGCACTGTATCATCTAGTTAGGATAGGATTCAAGAGCGGATTCTTGTAAATACTACAATGATCCATTGGGCTTCTTAGAGGGTTGGATTTTCTTTACCATCCAATCCATCGCACCTCCATAAAAGCGACTCTGTGCCAAGGAGTGAATGAGGAAGCGATGTGATCAGTTTAGTCAGTGTGGGGAGAGACAGTTTTAAAGACATGGGTACAGGAAAGAATATGAGATTAAAACTGATCTCAAAGAAATGATTGGGGAAAAAACAATTACAAGAAACAGTACGCAGTATTCTCTTACTTGGGTGTTTTTACCTTTTGTGCAGGTTGTATTCTAATTTGTCTCGTGTATATTGTTGCTAGTTTTAAGTTGTCTTGTGTGTAATTGTTGTTGGTTGGACTTATGTGTTATTGGTTGACCGTGTGTATTGTTGTAGTTGTATTGTGTGTATTGTTGTCATCTTACGTGTATTTGCTTTACTCTGTGTGCATTGCTGTTTTTAACTTTAGATGCCGGACTGCTGGCTAGAAGTCAGTATTCGGGAGGTCCTGCGACCGGTCACCTCGACACAGGCTTTTCTCGGTTTCCCTGTGTCTATAAGCAAATGCTGAGATGGTTCCCAAGATTCCAAGTTGCCACTCATGTAGCCCTCCCGGATTAAATCTAGTAGTAACCAATTTCATGTTTTGTATACATGTAAAATAACCACTTCCACCGGGTGACAACCCAATTGCAGTAAATAATAATAATAATTATTATTATTATTATAAAATACTGTGAGAAGGTGAACTGACCTCACGAGCACTGCAGGATGCCTGTTATTCAGAACAAAGTGCTGCACGATTACTGCCACAACGTAAGACCAGAACGGTGCGGCCAGTAGCATACCACACAGTCAGTGCATTGGCATTCTGAATTTACGTAGCTGTTCCATTTATTAATGCTTGGGCATACATTTCTACGATATTTATCAATATGGGAACTGAATTAAGCACCTTAATCTTAGTAATTAACCAACATAATGCACAAATTCTTGTTTCATAATAAGTTTATTATATGCATATAATAAACTTATAAAACAAGAATTTGTGCATTGCGTTGGTTAATTACTAAGATTGTACTGAGATGCACGGTCAGCAAAACATCAAAAAAATTAATTAAACACTTTATTAACCAACTAATGCACAATATACATTATGTGGATACAATTAAAATTATAAAATATTTAAATGCACTTATAAATATTTTATAATTTTAATCGTATCTACATATTATATATTGTGCATTAGTTGGATAATAAAGTGTTTAATTATCATTGATGCACGGTACAAACATGAAGAATGGAAACTGAAATAACCCTCCTTTTCTCTCACCGCCATCACCACGTAGTCTGTTGGAAGACAGATTCACAGCATCTTCCAATGTTAGTTTTCCAGGTAAGCGATGTAGTGTTTCCTCTACCTTTTTGTTTTCTTCATTTCATCCAGAAGCTGCTTATATCTTCTTCCTAGTCTTCCCGCCCGTTTATATCTTTCCTTCAGTCACGTATTTTAGAAATCAGTTGTTACGCCAGATGTGACCAACCTATTAGCCTTCCTTCGTTTTATCGTCATGTTCCGTTCTGCCTTGACCTTTGTGTAATAATTTTTCACGCGATCGATCCAACTGGTCCACTCCGTCCTTCTCCAGCACCATGTTTCAAAACGTTCAAGATATTTCGAATTATCGTACTAAATCAAAATGTGTACAGTAATTCTGAATTTAAACAAGAGAACGGACGGCGAAACCTGAATTCCTGCGAAGTCCTGTTAGTGATTTCAGTACTCCCTTTGCAGGGGCTAGCTGTGTCATATTGGTGCTTTGTGAAAGGATGTCGGGCAAATAAGGGAAAGATTCCGCTCGACCGACCGCCAGAACTCTTCAGGATGAATCTGAGAACTCATGCATGGTTGTGCAAGAACCGTAATATCTTCATACGACAGACGGATAGACAACTCAATACGGTCTCCATTCTGCCGTCATTTCTATATCTTGAGAATGAAAAAGTCATATCAAGTCGGTCTAGTCGCACCCGTTCCTTCTGCCCTTTCCGCTTGTTACTTCCATGTTTCCGCTTGAATTGTATAAATGTAACTATTCTTCACTTCTCAGTACAGGAGATAATAGAAGGACAGCCTTACCATGCGGCCAAATGGGGATAAGAAGGTTCTCCAGCAGCAGGAGAGCCACCATAAACATAAAATTTCCCATCGTGGGCCGTGGGTAATTTCACTCAACACATTTGAAACATTACCTTTAAAAGATGCTCAAATATTAATCGGTTAGTGACAGAGTAGCAATGTCAACCTCGTCACTGACATTCAATTAAAGGTAAAGGTAAATCAGTCCCGTTACAGGCCTGGAGTGGCCCTGAAGGTTCCGGGAAGTTAAGGTTCCCAGATTTCATGACAATGGCACAGGATGGTGGTAAGGTTGTCAGCCTTACGCACCGGCCGTCTTTACCCCAGGAAATGCTCCTGGTACTCATTTCGCAGAGTCGACACCAGGGTCAGAGTGCGATCGGAAGGATTTTATGTCAATGAAAAATTACAGTGACACCAGCTGGGATCGAGCCAGCGACCTTCCGATTTGTAGAGCAGCACCTTAACCACTGTGCCACCGCGGTCCCCCACTGACATTCAATTAGCCAAAGTAAATAAGTATTTTCAAGCAGAAGTCATGAAGCCCGCCTTCCTATTGTCTAAGTTCCACAGATACATTTCTAATTGCATCAACTAGCTACCTAACTCCATGAAGCAGAGTCCTTTTGAGAAGATAGCAATTCCTCAACTAGTCAAGGAAATTCTCCGCATTTTATGAAACCTGACGGTTCATTATCGTGTTCACAAAAGCCCGGCTGTTTTCCCTGTCCTGGGCTAGATCAGTCCATTGTACCTTATCCTATTTATTGAACTTATGTTTTAATGTTTTATTCCCATCTACGCCTAGGTTTTTCAAGGGGTTTCTTTCCCTCAGGTTTCCCCACCAAACCCTGTAATGCACCTCTACTTTCCCTCCACACGTGCCACAAGCCTCGCCCATCTCATTCTTCACACTTTGATCACTCGGTTAGTATTTGGTGAGAAGAACAGATCAAAGAAGCTCTCCCTATGCTGTTCCCTCAAATCCTACGTCAAAATATCTCTCTCGGCACCAAGCATTCTTCTCAACATCCCATTCTACGAGTATGTCCGTCCCACTACGTGACAGACCGAGTTTCACGCTCATACAAAACAACAGGCAAAAGTACAGTTCTGTATAATTCGATCCTTACATTTTCCGATAGCATACATGAAGACAGAAGATTCTGGACCGGAAGCTAGAAAGAATTCTCCGAGTTCAGTCTGTTCATATTTCGTTCATGAATGAAAATTCGGCTTATTATTACTATTATTATTATTATTCCTACTACTACTACTACTACTACTACTACTAGAACCTTCAAGCTGTTTTCTACATCACGCAAAAAGTTCCCAACCGCTAGATGTGCAACAGCAGCAAATCCGATAATAAGTACAATTTTAGTAAGTAAATTAGAAATCTGAATCATATTTGACGCTTGTAGTTCATTCACTGGTATTCGAATTGTTGACATAATTATTTAGGCAATCTGTTACTAAACTGAAGTTATATGTCTACATTTGAAAATTGTTGTGCTGTTTCTGTGTGTGTGTGTGTGTGTGTGTGTATTTTTGTTTGTTTGTGTAATTTGTATTGTATATATTTTGTGCTGGTTTCGTGGTAGGCCATTGGGCTGTTAAGCTAACAAGTTAACAAATGAGAATTAAATTGAACTGAATTATTTTATATAAAATTATTACCCAAAGACATTGTTATCTACGTCATATTTCTTGGATCCAAACTCAAAATTTCGTGAACCCTTGATCTGATTGATAACAATCGGATAAGTACAATATGGCCAATGTTCCGAAGGGTATATCGAGACTTCTAAGTTCACCCACGTGCCCGTAGCAGATTATCACTCTTCCTGTACAATACGATTGTTTTCCAGTGAACGCGTCACTTGATATCAAGTAATATAGTACGTCTTCCACACGCGTTGCCCAGTTATGAGGTAATTTACGTTGCCTTTTGTCCATATCAGCTTCTTTGGCCAACAAGTTCCGAACTGTTCTGTTAGATTTATATTTCTGCCAACATCATTACAAAAAAATAAGTACCGAACAAGAAGGCAAATAGAAATACTTCCGGCTTATATTCGGCGGTTACCGGCTGAGAAACCACCTGAGACAATGTCTAACGTGTCTAAAATCTTTGCTCTTTTTTCACACTATCTCCAGACAAATGTGCGGTTATTACATTAAAGCAGGCCACAGCCGCTTCCTTTCACCCACTTTCCAATTATTTACTCATTGTTATCCAATTATCAATGCAACATAACACGACACAATGTGATGCGATACGATACGATAGGTTATGATAAGGCAGTTTGACATTCAGAGGACCGTGCATCGTGATATATTCTCATAATAAAAGCCAAGGAGATGCACTGTTTCTCAAATTTATTTTGATAAAGAACTCTAAATGTTTAGGACAGATCTACTGTCCATCATCAGGAGTCTCAACACGGTATACACAGCAACAGGTATTTGTCACGCTAGTTATTTTGACTGTCTGCTAGCGAGGTCAGGATCCTGACCTCGCTAGCAGACAGTCAACATAACTAGCATAACAAATACCAATTGCTGTGTATACAGTGTTGAGACTCCTGATGATGAACAGTAGATCCGTCTGAAACATGTAGAGTTCTTTATCAAAATAAATTTGAGAAACAGTGCATCTCGTTGGCTTTTATTATAAGATAAGGCAGTTTTCGAGTAAATAAACCACAAACAAAAAAGAATCAAATTCCTGTTCCCCTCATATTAAAATACGTATATATCGTTATTCTTCAAGTAGCAGACTATAAAAATCAAGGAGGATAAGCTGAAAATGCAGGTTTCTTCATTCAAAACACAATATTACCGTCAAAATCAGTTTGTCAATTAAATAGTAAAGTTGTGTTTTGAGTAAAATCCCTGCACTTTTATTTTGTCATACACACAACGGGGATGATTCACATTAAGATTCAAGGAGGATAAGGTGGGTTGACTCGTAGCATGCATCGAAGACAGGAGACGTGCTTAGGGATTTGGTAGGAACACTTTCAACACAGAAGAGAACTGGAAGGAATAGACGTCGATAGGAAGGTAATGAGCAAAGGGAATTTACAGAAAGCGGGTGAAATGGTACGAACTGCAATCAACTGGCTTAGGATACGGACTACTGGCGGTCTCTTGTACATGGGTGCTGATAAGTCCTTAGCCCGACCAGGAAGCAAACAAGCTAATATTTCTGTCAGAATGGCGTGAATTTCCTACGGCGCCTTCCCTTGCAGGAAAAAAAAACTTGATGGCAGCCCGCGTCTCGATGTTGTTGAACTCGCGCGCGTCCCTGACATGCTTCCGAGCTTGTTTCCTTCCTGGTAGGGCTAAGGACTTAACAGCACCTCGGTAAGCACCGTGATGAACATTTTGGTTTCAAAAAGGCTCCACATTTCTTAACTAGCTTAGTACCACACTCCTAAGAAGGCAACTCATTCTGACAGACGGACAAAAGAACAGGGACTTAAGAAATATGGAAAATGAAAATGTAAAGGGAGACATAATGACAGGTATTAAGTAATGAGTGATTGGAAAAGTAATACAATCAAGTACTGTAACTTATCAGTCCATTGTCGAGATAAGCTAGACAGTACTTATGCTGTACAGGGTCCAATGTCGAGCTTATATCGACATGTTATTTTACGGCGTTTTATATTGGTTTTACGTTAGTTTTATGTTTGTTTTATGCTGGATTTCTCTAATATACTGTCGTTTAGTGGCTGCTTTTAAAGTCTAAAGTTAAGGAAGTTTTGGAAAAGTAATTTGGACTAGACTGTCGGAATTCACAGACATAATTTGAAACACACAGGGTTGCATTTGTATCATTCATTATTGTAGTTATGTAGTATAATGAAATTAGTGATCTCAAGTAAACGTGGCTCGAAAAGGGTAAAGAAAAAACAGTCTTGGTGGCTAAAAGAGGGAATGCGTTCACTTAAGCCACTGAAGTACATACTGTCGACTAATATTATTGGAATGACATCTGGTCTGAACTCCTCGACCTATAAACCTGACGTAACACAAAAGGCACTGAATACCTAAAACAAATATCGCTACCTTTCTTCACGAGATTATTGCATTCAGCCTCCTAATTCGCTTATCTATAACCTGTCCCATTTCACCCACGGTTTAAGCAAATTTAAATCCACCAGAAACCAAGATTTGGCCGGCATCTGCAGCAAGTCTCTTCATGGTAAAGAGAGGCAGAACGAGAGACGACGGCGCTCTTTGTGCGTGTAATTGGATTTAACCCTGGTCAGTGACCATGCCGAATCCGTGTACGTAATATGCTGCTCTACTACTAGGTGGATTTCTGTGATTCTATTCACGACTGGGAAAGAGGATTGACAGCGCAGCAAGAAGAAGAAGGTAGGACCAGTTGTAGACATAAGGTAGTTCTGGTATACAGCGAGTGCGTTATTGGGCCGGCTGACTCATAGAATCAGCTCTTCGTTCTAATTATGTGTTAGATAAAATAGCCACAGAAAGTAATTGCAGGATATTCATGGCTTTATCCTCCTTACAGCCGTCATCATCATCATCAGCAGCAGCAGCATCAACTAGGCTAATTCCATAAAGACTCTGATAGTCTCTCAGCTATCCAAGAAACTCCCCGCGTTTTATGAATCTCACAGATTCATTATCATACTTCAAGTAGCCCCAGTTTGTGTCCTAACCTCAGCCAGCAGGGAATGTACATCCTGGTACCCCTGTTCCTTAATTTCTGTTCTACTATATTCCACTATATTGCACTATGGCCCTGGGGTCGACTCAGCCTCTAACAGAAATGAGTACCAGGAGTATTTCCTGGGGGTAAAGGCGACCGGTGCGTAAGGCTGACAATCCACCATTATCCTGTGCCGTTGTTACGAAATCTGGGAACTTTAACTTCCTAAGAACCCTCTGGGCCTGTCCAGGCCTGTAATGGGACAGCTTTACCTTTACTTTTTACCTACTCCCTTTAGTTTTTCCGAGTAATATTTCTGTATGTATTTCTTAATCCACCATATGTGTTCCACCATATGTGTTCCACGAACTGATCTCCCTGTCAGTAAATGACGAAGTACAAACATTAAACTACTCATTATGTAATTTCCTCCAACCTACAGCTTATATAACTCCTGTACCCTTGAAGATAAAGACGGTACGTTTCTTAGAAACCGAGGTAATCAATAACCTTGCCACTCAGCGTATCAGCCGATAGGAACCCTGTACAGTCACATTTCTGTTAGGGATAAAATAGCAGGTTACAAACCAATGTGTAAAATCACATTTTCCTATATTCTAATCTTAAGTTTTTTTTGGGGGGGGGGGGTATGAGGCGTGAAAATGAAATAGTTTTAAGTATAATAAAGGAAATCGTATTAGAGACACGTAAAAAGATTTTCGTCAAATTAAAAAAAAAGAAGAACACTTCAAATCAAATCAGACTTATTTGTTGAGATTAAAATATTTTCTTTCGGATCTGACTGCTATCGCCGAGATTTTACCACTTAACGTCCATTATCGTTACTGACTAAAGTCCATCTTTTATAAGATGAAGAGAGAGAACCAACAAGATGCAACTAATTCAATGTTTATTATCAACCTTCTATCTCAACATGTTTCGGGCATCATTATGCCCATCATCAGGAGAATAAGACCGTATCCTACTGCATGCGGTGTTCTGCCTGGGTGTGTAGGCTGTGGTTGGCTGTGGTCTTGTGGAGCTGCGTCATGCACACGCGCGCGCACACGCACACGCACACGCACACACACACACACACACACCCGCCCCTGTTATCGCCCTCAGCCACAGCAATCCAGCTCACGCCCTCCAACTTCCCACTATCCTATTTCTTCAATATCCATCTTAAGAGACGTACTATTATCCACTGTACGTCACCTACAACAAAACACCCTAAGAATATAGACTGCTGTCTCCAGGGAACACTCGAAGAACATTCCCGAGAAAATGAGTTGGAAATACAACGCATCAAATAAATACCTCGAATAAACGTTTTAAATATTATTTCGTACCTTCATAAGGAAAATGAAATATGGTTTATGTATTATACAGGGAGAGTCTATCGCTAGAGACCCCAAATTATTGTCTATAAAAAATTATGTTATTGCGATAATTAATTGAAAATTTATATACACATACCGGAAACGATGCAAAACAGGACCTGCTCATAATCGATGCTGAAACTGGTCTCCTTTCACATCCAAGCACACTGGAATGCATTTCCCCAAATTCTGGAATACTTTTCCCAAAGTGTCAACGTTGACGGCTTGAATCTCTTGGCGTATAGCGTCTTTGAGTTGTTCGATTGTGCGGGGTGTATTTTTGCACAATTTGCCCTTCAATAGGCCCCAAAGAAAGAAGTCGGTAGGCTTCCCCTTGTCTCTAACTTTTTAACCAATTTCTGGATGCAACACTTCGATAGTGCACGTCTTTCACCAAATTCCGTTCGAAATGCCGTCTGGTATGCTTTAAATGAACCTATTTGCCAGTATTTACGAACAAGAAACCCGCGCTGTTCGACTGTATACATAGACAATAGTTTGAGGCCTCTAGCGAGAGACTCACCATGTATATAATTACAAGGTAAAGGTACAGTGTTCCCTTTACAGGCCCGGTGTGGCCCAGAGGGTGGGTATAGGTATAGCTCTACTCTTCCATGACCGCGGCACTAGAAGGTGATGAGTGGTCAGCAGAACACCCCGGCCGCACTTTGCCCCCGGGAAAGAACCGGTACCCATTGTACAGGAGGCTGGATGGGCCCCAGGGCCGGTCTGGACGGGCGGAAAATCTAGTCCCCACCGGGATTCGATCCCGGACCGTCCAGCCCGTAGTCAGTCGCTATACCGACTGAGCTACCCGGCCCACACAATTACAAGGACCCCTATTAATTCGAGGACCAAAATATAAACATAATGTTAGCCAGTGTATGCCTGTGTAGGAGCGCTGTATTTCGGAGTTAACAGTGCTGTGCGTTCTGTTTGTTCACCGTAATGATGCTAACTCAAAACAATGTACTATTGTTGACTTGAGTCTTTAAGCTGATCAGAGTTCTTCCATTTCTGCACGCCTTGTTCCAACAAAGCCTTCTCAGAGACGTTATGTGATGCTGTGAGTAAGGCTAAATGTTCAGTGTCGGCCATTTGCGCCATTAGGTTACTTATTCCGTGCAAGGTGTATCAAGCATTTCGTACTGTCCTCGGACGTGGGAAATGGCAGAGTGTAGGTAAATTCAAAATTTGATGTTCTCACAGCGATATTGATGGAGATGCAATTCTTCTGGAAATTGGCGCCAGGTTGGTTGTTAAATATTTACCGACTTTTGGACGGAGATTATTTCGGTCTGCAACTAGTGCATTAAGACTACATAAACCTTGATGATGCAGGCAAAAACTTTGTCGAAACTTCGGTGATATTTTATCAATCGACATTGTACCATATCGCAGAAAACTTGAATCTTCAGAGTGACTGGATTACACAGGGTTATTCTAAATGATTGTCGGGGTTTTAACAACTGTGGCTGCAGCCACACGACCGAACTGATTCAGAACGATTTTTTAACAAACTATTTTAATAATTATAACTTTAGCAAAGCACAACAGGGAGCTTTTCCTGATGATGGTTTGTTAAACCGAAACATGTAGGAGCATTTAAATGTAAGTTTTAACATTTTTCTAGAACAATCTAGTTGTGCATTCAGTTGGATAAATAAAGGACGTGATTAATTTTATATATTTATGTATCAAGAAAATTAACTGCGTTTTGCGGACATAATCTTTGTTTTATTTTCCAAAAAATGAAGTGTATTTCATAATTTTATCTTTTTCTGCTCGAATAATGCTTTTTTTTACAAACCACGGGCTAAAATTTAAATACCTACCCCAGTATGGAAAAGGCTAATTAGCAATATTGGAAGGGGTGTACCTCATAATGTGGTATGCAGAATTACGAAATGGATTTACTAAGCTTCTTCCAACCTGTTTACAGGGGCTACACCAGAAATTTCAAAATCCCTTCTAATTTTCAACAAAGTCAATTTAAAAAATTTAAAGTTGTCCGCTTACATCCCATAAACGCATATAGATAGAGTGGAGCTGTAACTCCATTCTTAACCTTGCCATTAGATGTAGCTGAGTGGTCAGCTTCACACCCCGACCGCTGCACGCCCGGGACAGGGCCCTCAGTGCCTCGTGAGTAGGAAGCCGCGCGGACCACTGAGCTAGTCTGAGCGTTTTGGAGAAAAAAATTATTCCTTGCCCGCCGGGAATCGAATCCCGGATCCTGCAGGCCGTAGATAGTCGCTATACAGACTGAGCTATCTCCTTTAAGAAAGTAAAAGTGAAGTGAGGTGAAGTGTAGTGATGTGAGGTGAAATGGAGAGGTACGAAATTTAAATGGGGTTAAGTTAAATGAGAGGGTAGTGTAGTGTAGTGAAGTGTAGATGGGTGAAGTTTAAATGGGAAGAAGTGAAGTGTAGACAAGTGCAGTGAAGTGGAGTGAAGTGTAGTGAAGTGAAGTGGAGTGAAGGTCTTAGTAACAGGGGTGTCTACCGTTTTTTTTTTCGTTGTTACACCGTGCATGTTGTTGAGTTACTCAATTATTATACCAACTACTGCACATATATAAAATTTATAGAATTTACACATTAAACATTAAAAACGCTCCGACATGTTTCGGTCCTAGGACCATCATCAGGGAGCCATATCGTCCTTGCTAAAGTCACACTATAAAAAGTCACATTAATTTCGCT
>Ga0123352_10009986_pt1 | contig 14888 bp, 11 predicted proteins | sample TergutLab28metaG_FD_89700 | JGI IMG/M metagenome (GOLD analysis project Ga0123352, IMG submission 89700) | Labiotermes labralis P1 segment gut microbial communities from Petit-Saut dam, French Guiana - Lab288 P1 | ecosystem: Host-associated > Arthropoda: Insects > Digestive system > Gut ... | reverse complement strand
TTCCCCAGTTGACAAATGTGTATCCTTCTCTTGTGCCTGCTGCAAGTGTAATAATGTCGCCTGCTGTGAAGGTGTTGTTTGGGGTGGTGGGTGAGTGGTTTGTTCCGCCGTTTTGGATGGTTACTGTGAAATTACGTGTCCATGCAGCATAGAAGGTTTGATGTCCGTCTACTATAGGTGCTGTTGGGTCAAATTCCTGTCCGCTCCAATTTGGCTCTGTAAACCATCCAACAAAGGTGTATCCATCCCTTACGCCTGCAGCAGCAGGGATTGGTGCAGTGCCAGGAGAATCACCTTCACGCACAACACGCACGTGATTTCCTGCATTGCCGCCGATAGTTCCGCCTTGCGGGTTAAAGGTTATATTAGCATCCCAGCGGGCGTTGAGGGTGGTGCTTTGCAAAACTTGCGTGGTGGCTGTGTGTAATGTTTCGTTGCTACCGTCCACTAAATACCAGCCTGCAAAGTCCCAGTTACTACGGGTCGCACTGCGGTGTATTCCATGCTGACCTAGTGTGTCAAGTGCATTTACCTGCACCGTAGGTGTTCCGCCTTCAAGCACTCCGACACCAGAGTCAAAAGTAACTTCCGCACGCCATCTTGCAAAAAGTGTTTGAGATTGGTTAAAAATTCCATTAATGTCAATCATTACATTAATATTGCCTGACGGGGTTGTAAACCAGCCAATAAACTCTTGCCCTGTCCATACAGGGTCGGGCACCGTCTGAATGTTTCCGCCTATAATCTCTCTTATGCGGTCATCTTCATATATCGTACCAGCAGGGGCAGCACCAGGGTGGAACGCCACGCCTTGAATCCACACAGCAAAATAGCGGTTATTGCCTGTTGTTATCGGGGCATTGGGGTTAAACCATTGTCCGCTGCCGTCACGTTCTGTGTTCCAATCCACAAAGATAAAGTCATCAATAATTTGGGCAATGTTTGACGGCATACCTTGCCAGCCAGCAGGTGTGCCAGGTGCTACCAAAGCAGGTTCGTGGTTGTTAAACGTGCGGTTGCGCAAAACATTGTTTTGTGTTGATATAGGACTGGTATTTGCTGCAAAGCCTGGAAGATTGCTGTCAAATATCCGTGTTGTTTGCCATCTTGCATACAAATTCATGTCTTCATTTATTACTGTGGTTGTAGCGAAAAACGGACCGAGCGTATCTGGCTGCAAAGTCCAAGAATCAGCTACAGTAAAGCCTGATGGCACAGCACCTCTTGATATATTTAAAAGGGCTGGCCAAGGGCTAATTGCAGCACCGCTAGATGCCCAGCCAGAATTGCTGGTCATAGTATTCATCCATAACCATGTGCGCCCTTGTGCAATTCGGCGCGTCGCAAGGAATCCAGTTCCGCCGTTGGGTTGGAAGGTCACTGTAAAATAAGGCTCCCATGTTGCATATACGGTTATATTTTCAGTTAAAAATCTTGGTGAACCCATGCCGCTGTGTGCAAATCTTGTTGAACTTCCCGCTTCATACCACCCCACAAAAACATAGCCCGGCTTTTGCGGTATAACAGGCATTTGTAATTGGGCAAGCGCAGCATTTAATGGTACTCTGTATGATGTGAAATATGTGCGGTCACTGCTGTATTGACCGTCCAAAGGCCTGTTTGTGCTAAGGAAAGGGTGAGCGTAATTTGGGAAAATTCCGCCTGCGGTATCAAATGTTACTCTGGCGTAATTTACTCCAGTGGCCTCCCATTGTGCAAAAACCCTTACGTTGCCCGTCACGATAGTATTTTCATTAAACATGGTATCTGCTGTCATTGGGTGGTCAGTAGGATGAGGATTATCTACCCCGGTCGAAGGTGCTATTTTCCATCCCACAAAATCAAACCCTGGTCTTGTCATTGCAGGCATACCTAGCCCGCTAAATGCTATTGTTCTTTCAGAATCCTCAAGGTGGGCGGATATTCTTCTGCTTACAGTGCCACCCTGACCACCGTTAGGATAAAAATTTACTTGATACTGCCAAAAAGCATAAAGATTAATATCACCAGTACCGGGGATAACTACATTTGATGCACCTAAATGGATGTTACTATCTCCATGGTTGCTGTAAAAAGCAATTAGGGTGGAAGCGGCAGGTCCCATAACTCTCGTACCCTGCCCTCCCGGCTCAGTCCACCAGCCTTCTAAAAATGTCCAGTTTCTTACTGCACGAGGCGCACTGTTGCCCCAGCCTCCACGAGCAGTATTGTTCAAATTATGAGGACTTACAAAAGAAGCCCCAATACTTAAGTCCGTTATAACATCACGGGTGGCAGGTGTTCCAACGGGGTCGCCCGCATCAGGGCGGTGGTCTTCATGTATCGTGCCACGCCCGTGATTAAGATTGTTTACATCGTATGCAGTGTCTGCTATAAATGTTATGGTGCGTACTGCTCTCCAATTAAAATGCGGATAGATGTAAACATTGCTGTCTATCACCGTGGTTTCATCAAAGCTCATGCCAGCCGCCAAAACTGGGTTTCCAAACCAGCCTTGAAAGTCAAGTGAACCAGCAGGAAGTGCGGGGTCATTCGGCCACACTGCACTGTCAGTATCTTGTATGGAGCGCGGCATGTTGTTGATAACCGGCGCAATACGTGCGACATAATCTGCAGGGTTCATCGGGTCATTGCCGATGTTAAGATTTACACTTCCTCCACGAAATGTCACTACATATCCCCAAATAGCGTATACGGTGATGTCACCAAAAACCTGTGTGGTGTCGGTAAACCATTGTCCCGTGCCAAGCGGACTCTCATTCCAGGCATAGAAAGTAAAACCAAAACGCTCTGGAGGGATTGGCATCCCGATATTAGGCGTATCTTCGATACTGCTATCTTCCATTACTTCACGATACCTATGACCGCTGGGCGTAAGACCGCCGTTAGGCTCAAAAGTTACCGTAAATACCGGAAAATTTGCAGGCTCAACACCGATAAAAAGCATTCCATCGTCATCGTCGTCCTCAATAATCGCTTCCGAGGGGTCATTCGGGTATGTACCCATACCAATTTCTGTTTCATTGGGAACATATTCTTCCATATAATCAGCCATGGCAACATAGCTTGGTATGGAAAGTGTTACAACAAGAATTAAAGCTAATAGTCGCCTAAAAAGGCTATTTCCTTTTTTCATGTTTACCTCCTGATAATTTTATCATTTTTTGCCCATAACTTATTATACTATAATACCCCCTCCTGTCAAGGGGGGTTTTGGGAATCTTTTCGTTAAGTTTTAGAAACCTTTTGTTTGATTGTTTGTATTTTTCAAAATCACAAGCCTTAAATTCTAGGTTAAAAACGCCAAAAGTCAAATGTTGCAAAATAAAAATTTGACTTTTTTGCCGCTATGAGTTATAATTGTTTTAACAATTTTTGCAAAGGGGAGAAAAAAATGGTATACCGCAATTTTAAGGATAAAAAAGTGTCTTGGCTTGGTATGGGCAACATGCGCTTGCCTATGACCGAAGGCGACAGCCCAACCATTGATAAGGTTAAGGCGCAAGAGATTATTGATTACGCTATGGCTAATGGTATTAATTATTACGACACAGCCGTTGGCTATCACAGCGGCGAAAGCGAAGTTTTTTTGGGCGAGGCATTAGAAAAATACCCACGTGATAGCTACTATCTTGCTACAAAGTTCTCAATATTTATGAACCCCGATTACAAGTCCGTATTTGAGGAGCAACTTGCCCGCCTTAAAACGGATTATATAGATTTTTACCTTATACACGCCATTATGGATAACAATTTTCAATCATACATAGACAGCGGGTGTATTCAGTATTTTGCAGAACAAAAAGCCGCAGGACGTATAAAGCATCTTGGCTTTTCCACCCATGCGAATTTTGACAATTTTATGACTTTTTTAAACCAGCATGATTGGGAATTTGTTTTGCAGCAGCTTAATGCCTATGACTGGCAGTACGGCATTAGCAAACAAATGTACGAAGAGTTGGAATCTCGTGGCATACAAACCATTGCCATGGGGCCCGTGCGTGGCGGACGAATTGCAAAACTTTCTCCCGAAGCGGAAGCCATTTTGAAAGAAGCCCGCCCCGCTTGGACACTTTCCGAATGGGCGTTTAGATGGGTCAAAAACCGCTCTAACAATATGATTGCATTAAGCGGCATGACTACCTTGGAACAAATAAAAGAAAATGTCCGCCTTTTTCAAGACGATAGCTCCATGACTGAGGCAGAGGAGGAAATTTTTTACAACGCTTTGGAGGCTTTTAAAAAGGAAATGCAAGCACCTTGCACCGACTGTAATTACTGTATAGACTCTGAAAATTGCCCTGTAAAAATTAATATTCCACGCTTTTTGCAAGTTTATAACAACTATAAAGTTGACGGCGACTTTGCGTTGAAAAGAAAAATAGAAGCCGTGGAGTCTGCTGGTTTGCCATCCGACTGTGTTTTCTGCGACAAATGCAACCAAAAGTGCCCGCAAAGCATTGACATTGTTGCAATTATGCGTGAGCTTGGCGAGTATTTGGAATAGCTTATGAATGTGCTTATTATAGACGGCATGGGAGGCGGCTTGGGCAAGGCTGTTATAGAGCATATTGCTCCCATGCTGCATACAAAGCAAGCCACAATAACAGCGGTTGGCACAAATTCTGCCGCCACTTCCGCCATGCTTAAGGCAGGGGCGAATATAGCCGCTACAGGCGAAAATGCTGTGATATATAATGCCGCCAAAGCAGATTATATTTTAGGTGCAATAGGCATTATTGCGACAAACGCCATGCATGGCGAAGTAACAGCAAAAATGGCAGAAGCCATTACCGCAAGCAATGCTCACAAAATATTAATACCCGTTGACAAATGCAGCATTACAGTGCTTGGTGCAAAGCAAAGCACACTTGCGGAATATTTGTTAGAAATTATTAGGTATTTAAAATGATGCTATGAAAGCATCCCTGCGGCAGAAGCCCGCAATATTATATTGCAGAGGGATGATTTTATGAATAACAAACACATTCAAAACATTGTACTTGCGGCACTTTTTTTAGCCATTGGGCTTGTGTTGCCGTTTTTTACCGGCGGCGAGTTATTTGGGCGTATGTTATTACCGCTACATATTCCCGTGTTACTATGCGGCTTGATGCTAGGACCGAAATATGGCTTTATTGTTGGTGCGATACTGCCAATAGTCCGTTTTTTAATGATAGGACATCCACCCTTCCCAATCCCCGGTCTGCCGATGACCTTCGAATTAGCAGCATATGGTGCAGTTATTGGGCTTTTGTACAATAGATTGCCAAAGAAGCCTCCATTTTTGTATGCTTCGTTAGTAGGTGCCATGCTGGTTGGGCGTGTAATTTGGGGTTTCGTAATGGCAATAATGTCAAGTATTGACAGTAATATGGTCTTTTCGCTTGGAATTTTTTGGACTGGTGCATTTGTAAATTCAATATCAGGTATTGCTTTGCAAATTGTCCTTATACCTGCGCTAATTTTAGCGTTAAGAGCGGCAGGTTGGCGAAACGAGGGAGAGTATGCCCGATAACATAATTTCAGCTATCAATGCTGTAATCGCAAAAAAGGGGCTGGCTATAGTAGCCATAGACGGCGATGCAGCCGCTGGCAAGACCACGCTTGCAGACAGCTTGTCCAAACACTTTGAGGTTGCAAGCATTGTGCGCATGGACCATTTCTTTCTGCCAAAAGAGCTTCGTAGTCCAAGTAGACTAGAAGAAATTGGCGGCAATATCCATTATGAGCGTTTTGAAGCGGAGATTTTGCAACCGATGGCAAAAGAAGAGGATTTTTGCTATCGCAATTATAGCTGTGCTGTGTGGGATTATATAGAAAAAATTTGTATAATCCCAAAAAATGTCGTTATAATAGAAGGCTCGTATAGTATGCATCCAAAATTTGTAAATTCTTACGATATAAAGATTTTTATGAAAATTGACAAAAATGCTCAACTTGAGCGTATTTTAGCACGAAATGGCAGCGATATGGCACAAAAATTCAAAAATATTTGGATACCTATGGAAAAACGCTATCACACCCATTTTGGAATTGAAAAACTTGCAGATTTTATTGTAACTACATGAATTTAAGGTATCAAATTTTTCTACTTTTTTAGACAAAAAAACACTTGCAATTTGATGCATATTGTTGTATAATTACACACATGATTTTAAATTTCGATATAAATCGGAGGAGGATTTTCATGAAAAACGAATTTGGTATTGACCAAAGAGGTGTAAATTTTGGTGATAATATGCGTCGCCGCCGCAAGGAAATGGGCTTTAATTCTAAAGATTTTGCAAGTTTCGTCAAGGTTTCTATTGCTTATGTTGGCTTAATAGAGCGTGGCGAAAGAACCCCTAGTTTTGACACTATGCTTCGGATATGCGATTTTTTAAACGAAGACGTCAATACGATGCTTTCACCCGATAAAACTTCCAGCTTCCAAAGCACTCCAACCGGAAGAAAGAAGTTTGCTTCAAAACTTGAGCAAAAACAAGAAGCTATATCCAGCATTGTAAAGTCGCTTGATGAACAAGAAGTGAATTACATTCTTAAAAATCTTAAAAATTACACCCATTTAACTCAAGCTCTAAAAGGCGAAGAAGTTACCGAACAAGATTAATATTTAAACATCTACCCGCTTTGGCGGGTTTTTTATTTTCTTGAGTAACCACAAATTTTGTCCTTGTGTATTATGATGTATCACCGTGTATCGGAGGGCATCATTATGAAAAAATATGTTATAGTTGGCCGCAAAAGATTGCGCGGCAATATAAAAATAGGTGGCAGCAAAAATGCAGTTTTGCCTATTCTAGCGGCAACGGTTCTTATTGATGGACAGAGCATTATTCATAATTGTCCCGATATTTCTGATACACACACATCTATCGATATACTGAACTATCTTGGTTGCAAAACTGCCTTCGCAAATAACACATTAATTGTTGACGCAAGAGGCATCGACAAAACCCGCTTGCCGTCAGAGCATGTTGAAAAAATGCGTTCATCAATAATTTTTACCGGAGCATTGCTATCCCGTTTCGGAGAATTTTCAAGCGTTTCTCCTGGCGGTTGCCGTCTTGGCTTGCGTCCAATAGATTTGCATTTAAACGCCTTTGAGCAACTAGGTGCCAATATTTTTGATGACGACAAAATGATTTGTGCAAAAGCAGAAAAACTCGTAGGAGAGAATATTTGCCTTAACTTTCCTAGTGTCGGTGCTACACAAAATGCAATGTTGGCTGCTGTGTTTGCAAAAGGCACAACCATTATCACAAATGCAGCAAGAGAACCTGAAATTGTAGATTTGCAAAGTTTTTTAAATGCAGCAGGCGCAAAAATTTCTGGTGCTGGTGAGCCAACTATATTAATAGATGGCGTTAAAAAACTTAATGATGTGGAATACAAGATAATGCCTGACCGAATTGTGGCTGGCACGTATTTGGTTGCAGGCGCAATAACTCGTGGTCATGTTTGTGTTAATAATGTCAATCCTAAAGACCTTTTGCCAGTCACAACTGCCCTTACAAAAATGGGTGCCAAGATTGTACTTGGTGAAAAAGAAATAACAATAGACATGAAGGGTCGCCCTATTGCCCTGCCCCATTTAATAACTGCTCCACACCCTGAATTTCCAACCGACATGCAGCCTCAGTTCGCAGCTTTGATGGCAACCGCAAGTGGAACGAGCTCCATCAGCGAAAATATGTTTGAAGCAAGAGATGCCCACATTCCCGAATTAATAAAAATGGGTGCGAACATAACGAATTTCGGCGGCAGCAATTTTATTATAGAGGGTATAGCAGCCCTCCATGGCAAGGATGTTTGTGCAAAAGACCTTCGCGGTGGTGCTGCTCTTGTTTTAGCAGGACTTGCGGCTCATGGTGTTACCACCGTTCACAATGCTTGTTATGTCAAGCGAGGTTATGAAAATATTGTGCAGGATTTAACTTTGCTTGGTGCGGGCATCAAAGAGATATAGACACAAAAAAGCCGTCCAAAGCGGACGGCTTAATTAACGCATTTTAGCGGTTTGCGTATCGGGTTTCAGCAATTTGCCAATTTATTACTTTAAACCAATTATCAATATATTCTGCACGGCGATTTTGACGTAATAGATAATACGCATGTTCCCAAACATCCATAATTACGACAAGTGTAAGACCAGCAGGAATTGGAGTGTCTTGATTTGGCGTTTTAAATATGGAAAGATTGCCGTCAGCATCCGACACAAGGTATGCCCAGCCAGAGCCAAAAACGGACAAGCCAGCGACTTTGTATTGCGCCAAAAACTCTTCAACGCTTCCAAAGGCTTTTTCGATAGCAACTTTTAGTTCGCCATCGGCTAATGGTGCAGCATTTGGAGCCATGCCAGCAAAGTACATGTTGTGGTTATAAACACCGCCCGCAAAATTACGGACAGGAGTTTGAATTTCTTGCGGCAATTTTTCTAAATTAAGCAATAATTCTTCCACAGTTTGACCATGAAGACTTGGGTGTCCAGCCAAAGTATTGTTGAGATTATCTACAAAAGTTTTAAGGTGCGCACCATGGTGCAACTCCATTGTACGGGTGTCGATTAATGGTTCAAGCGCATCGTGCGCATACGGCAATGGTATTAATTCAAATGGATAAGTCATACTATCCCTCCTAAAATGTGGTAAAATCTATTATACCATAAAAATTCCTAGTGCGCAAGTAGATTTTTTAAAATTCCTTAACCTCTTTTGCGATTTGGAAAAGCCACATACCAAGCAATGCTTCCGAAAAGCAATACAAGGGCTACTATCATCGTTAAAAGACTATATATACGCTCTATAATCAAAGTGAGCCAAGGAAACAACAAGAACGGAATACCCATTGCTAGCGCTATAACAATCCAAAATGCAATCAATGCAATTCTTTTTTTCGTAAACGGATGTCGTTCGTTTTGTTTGCGTCTGCGTAAACCAAGGAGGATAAACAAAGCAGCAAGCGCAATGCCTAAAACAGTCATAACTGTAAACATAACATCAAGATGTTGGAACGTCCACAACATGGAGTACGATTGGTTCAAATTTCCGTCTAGTATATCTTTAATATTTCCCGCAGGTCTGCTTTGTGTTCCATGTGCGCCTGAGAGATTGGAAAACACAGTAATGCCAATCTGCTCTTCTGGAAATAGGAATACATTTGACCCAAATCCTAGAGTAGTTCCGCCGTGTTCAACAAAACCTTGGTCTTCACTAACAATCCATCCTGCCGCATAAAAGCTACCATCTGGTTCGGCTATGCTTCGTCCTGCTTCATGCGACCTTGGAACAATAGTATGGAATATCTCGGGAATATCTGTTGCAAGCCCTAACTGAACCTCCATCCAACGTGCCATATCTCGGGTAGACGAAACAATATAGCCCGCGGGCATATAGGCATTTGCTCCTTCATTTGAAATATCACTTTGCATAGTGAAAAAAATAAATTGCGTAACATGCCCCTGCGCACGCCGACCTGTGGCTATGGCACGCTCTCGATTTGCAAAAGTGTCCATCATACCAATCGGGTGTAAAATATGTCCCACCATAAAATCTTCGTAGCTTTGCCCTGATACCGCTTCGATAACAAGCCCCAAAATATTGGTGTTTACATTTGCATATATAAATCTTTCCCCAGGCAAAGATACAAGACCTACAGCAGCCATATTCTCAACACTCTGCCGGAGTGAGCCAGTTTCTGCACCGTCATCCATTGGTAGTCCGCTAATGTGGTGCAAGAAGTGGTATAGCCTTACTTCTTGCATATCCACAGGCTGTCCGCTGTATTCAAGAGCAAGCCACGGCAAGTGGTCTGCAACGGAGTCGTCTAAAGATAACAAACCTCGTTCTTCTAAATACAGAATGCCCAAAGAAGTAAATGCCTTGGTGCTAGAGCCAATATCCCATAATGTATTTTCATCAGCAAGTGTTCCCGTTTCACGGTTTGAAACGCCCGTTGAGAAAAAATATGTTTCATCTCCTACAACAACTGCAACGGAAATACCTGGTGTTCTGGAAATGCGCCGAGCTTCTTCGATAAATGATTGAATTGCCAAATGTTGTTCGTTTGATACAAGCGTGGCATAAGTTGGCAAACTTACACCCACAACCAATAAAATCACTAAAAGTGATGATATAATTCTTTTTATCATAAATACCTCCATTATTTTGTCTTTCACAGCAAAACTCTACCGTCACCAATCATTTTTGTAGCACCCTTTTTATCAAAATACTCCAAAATTGCCATTGCAAATTTTCGGCTAGTGTCCAAATTATCTCTATAATCTTTTGTAAGAACCAACTCATTTTCCGTAGCCATTCGTTTGAAAGTTTCTAGGGCTTTTTCCACAAAATCTTTATGCATATGAATTTGAGGGGTTAGCGCAATCAAAGTGCCGCTGGAGATAAGTGCGGCAAAGGTTTGTTCAAAGGCTTTTTTCTCTTTGGCTTGCCCTTGGGAAAATTGCTCAACAACGCCCTTATAGTCTGGCGGCGCAAAGCCGCCATCCATATACATTTTAAGTAGTTTTTGCTCAATTTTGGTGTGTTCTGTATTTAAGGTTGGTTTAAAATCTATGTGGGCAATAAAATTAGAATTTTGCTTTATGAACCCGCCCTTTGCAAGGGCAGTCAAGACTCCATCTGTAAAATTTTGCGCCCGTGATGGCAAAATGCGTTGCATGAGCTCCTTTGCAGCCATGCCTTCATGCAGTGGGTTTGCGGTGTGGTAGCGACCCAAAATAGTCTTTGCTTTTTTTCCAATAATTGCTAAATAGTCTTTGTGAACAATATGCTCGCCAAGGGAAACAATTTTCTCTTGGTCTAACAGACACTTAAGTTCTTCGTCAAAATTAGCGGTTTCAGTGAAAAACTTTTCTTGAATATAGGACTTTTTCGGGAAATCTGCACTACGGTGTAAAAAAACTGCCTCAATTTTTTCTGCGACGCTACCATTTTCTATCAGATGCAGACGTTGTGAAATTTGCATTTGATGTTCAGCCATATTTTTTTTGCGGTTTGTTTTTGCGATGGGGTCAAGAATAACACCGCCGCCAACAGTTTCCATAGGCGAATAAAACCTCAAAACAAAACGGTCGTACATTTTAGCGGCGATTGGTTCTTCCAAGCGAAGCTGTCCGTACGCTTTTTCACCTGCTTGTACGCTTTTTTTGTCATCTGTCAGTATCAAATTACATAAAACATCCCCTGTTCCATGGTGCAAATGCAAGCGGGAATTATTTTTAATCTCACGAGTCATATTCTTGTCAATTTCGATAACTACATCTAAAATTGTTGAATTTTCAAGACTTTGTGGCTGCGCTGCCCAAAACCCCCGCTCTATTTCACTAACCTTTATTCCCGAAAGATTAACAGCAACACGCTGTCCTGCAACAGCTTTTTGTACCTCATCACCATGCACTTGTATACGGCGGGCTTTTGTCATTCGTCCTGCGGGGAAAATTTGCACGTCATCCCCAAGCGCAAGACTTCCCTCGCTCAAAGTGCCGGTTACCACCGTGCCAAAGCCATCCATTGTAAATACTCGGTCTATGGGCATTCTAAACGGCGAATGGATTTTCTTTGGCTCTGCCAAGTTTAGCATTTCAAAAATTTTATTGCGCAAACCATCAATTCCTTGACCTGTATACGCCGAAACAGGCAGTATCTCGCAGCCCTCAAGAAAACTTCCAGCCAACTCTTCTTCAATGTCGAGCATAATCATTTCAAGCCATTCGGGTTCAACTAAATCGGCTTTATTTAGCGCAACCAAACCGTGCTTTATGCCCAACATATCAAGGATGGCAAGATGTTCACGAGTTTGCGGCATGATGCCTTCATCGGCAGCAATTACGAGCATAGCAAGGTCTATGCTTCCAGCCCCCGCCAACATATTGCGGACAAATTTTTCATGCCCCGGAACATCAATGATGCCCGCTTTTTCACCGTTTGGCAATGACAAATGGGCAAAACCAAGTTCAATGGTTATGCCCCGCTTTTTTTCTTCTTTTAAACGGTCGGTTTCAATCCCTGTCAAAGCCTTTATTAACAGAGTTTTGCCGTGGTCTACATGCCCTGCCGTTCCTATAATAGCATTATTCATAAACTTACCTCAAACACGCAAGCAAAAGCATTTGCAACCTCGCCAAAATCTGCTTCATTAATGGTTCGTACGTCCAAAAGTATTTTGTCTTTGTGAATTCGTGTGATGACCGGAATGGTATGCTCCCTAAAACACTTTTCGATGTCATTTGCAGTCATATTTAAAGGAGAAATTGAAATAGCGTAGGATGGGAAGTTTTCACCCGGCAAAGAGCCGCCCCCCGCTTGACTTTCGCATGGGGCAACTTCTGCACCGCAACCTTTTGGAAGCATTGTCAAAAGCTGCTCTGCCTTGGCTTTAAGGCATTGCAATGACGCAGTAAGCATTGCAATGGCGGGTATTTCTCGCTTTGCTTGCTCTTCATCTTCGTACAGCGCAAAAGTAGCAGTCAATGCCGCCAAAGTCATCTTGTCCAACCGCAAAGCTCTATATAATGGATGTTTGCGTATTTTGTCTATCAAATCTTTCTTGCCGATAATTATACCTGCCTGCGGACCACCAAGCAATTTGTCGCCGCTAAAACAAATAATATCTGCACCTTGTGTCAAAATTTGCTGTACTGTTGGTTCATATTTAGAAACATCCACAAGAGAGCCTCCGCCCAAATCGTAAATGGTGGGAATATCCTGCTTGCGTCCAAGTTCCGACAACTCTTTTACAGAAGTTTCATTGGTGTAGCCTTCTATACGGTAATTAGAGGTGTGAACTTTTAACAATGCACCCGTATTTAGGCCTATAACATGCTCGTAGTCGGCAATTTTTGTGGAATTTGTTGTACCGACTTCACGTAAAATTGCTCCGCCTTGAGCAATAACTTCGGGTACACGAAAAGAGCCTCCAATCTCCACCAGTTCGCCACGAGAAACAATAACTTCTTTGCCAGCACAAAGGGCAGAAAGGGTCAGCAAAACCGCAGCAGCATTATTATTTACCGCAACAGCGGCTTCTGTACCAGTTACATTAATTATCGCATCTTCAAGTCCCGATATACGGCTTCCACGCTGCCCTGTTTGAAGGTCATATTCCAAGTTGCAGTACCCCAAAGCGGCATTATATGCGGCTTGTGCGGCGACATTTGCCATCGGTGCACGCCCTAAATTGGTGTGCAGTACGATGCCCGTAGCATTTATCGTTCTTTTGATTATTGGCGATTTTTGCATCGCCCGTTTAAGGATTTGCTCTATAATATCACCGTAATTTGGAGCTTCCACAACTACTTCAGACAAGATGTCAGTGCGGATTTCTTCCAAAACCATTGCCGCCGCTGTCAAACGCACTTTCGCACCAATATTTTTCAAAAGAGGGTCGCCCAAGATGATGTCCATCTTGGGCAATCCACGCAAAATCATATTTTTGTCCATATTAATGCCCGCTTATATATTTGTCCGCCATAATTGCAGCTATCGCACCGTCAGCCGCCGCCGTTACCACTTGTCGAAGAGTTTTCACGCGTATGTCCCCCGCTGCAAAAACACCCTTAACATTAGTTTCCATATTATCGTTAGTAAGGATATAGCCGCCGTCCATGTTTATAATGCCTTCAAAAAGCTCGCTATTTGGAACAAGCCCAACAAAAACAAATATGCCAAATGTGCCGTCTTCTTCATTTGCAACAATCTCACGTTTTTCACCAGTTTTGGTATCCTCTACAATCATGGATTCAACCATATCTTCGCCCTTAATTTCTGCCACAGTTGCATTCCAAATAAAGTCAATTTTCGGATGCTTCATTGCCTTTTCCTGCAAATATTTTGCAGCACGAAGTTCATCCCTTCTGTGAATTATAGTAACTTTGCGCCCAAAACGAGTCAAAAACAAGGCTTCTTCCACAGCAGAATCGCCGCCGCCAACCACGTAAATATCCAAATCCTCAAAGAAAGCTCCATCGCAAGTTGCACAATAACTAACACCAAGACCTGTCAAACGTTTTTCGCCCGGACATCCTATTGGGCGTGGGTTTGCGCCCGTTGCAATAATAATGGTTTTAGACTTATACGTGTTACTTGCAGTTGTAACTACCTTAACATCGCCTTCAAGCGAAACCTCAGTTACCTTTTCTTTAACAGTGGTAGTACCAAATTTTTTGGCTTGATGAACCATGCGCTCTATCAGCTTTGGGCCAGTTTCTTCTTCAATGCTGCCCGGATAGTTTTCAATTTCATCAGTCGTAACAATTTGTCCGCCTTCTGTCAGCTTTTCAATAAGCAATGTGTCCATTCTTGCACGCCCAGCGTACAATGCAGCCGAAAGCCCAGCGGGTCCGCCGCCGATGATAATAACATCATAAATTTTTTCCATACTAATACCACTCTCCATCTAAATTTTTCTGCGCCAATAACTCTCTGGCGGTTTTAATTGAATTTTGACCATATTTATGTTGCAAGTTAAATACCGTTTGTAATGCACGCTCTTTGCGCCACATATTTTTGCTCATTCCAAAAATGTTCATTTGTTCACCTATTCCGTCGCTAAACCCACTGACACTTATCCCAACAAGCCTCGCTGGCTGACGGGGTGCTTTGCCTAGAAGTATATCGGCTCTTTCAAAAATCTGTAAGGCATCATTTGTGTAGTCTCCGCTGTGATGACGGCTAATTCTTTTCATTCCTGCATAGGTAACTTTTAGTGTAACTGTTTTGGCATATAGTCCTTTGCTTTGCAGCTTATAAGCCAATTTTTTGGCAATGAGTATCATGGTGTCCCTCAAAATATCAAAATTAGCAATATCATTTTGAAAAGTGTGCTCTTTGCCAATAGATTTTGCAGGAGCACTGCATTTTACCTGC
>Ga0123352_10009983_pt1 | contig 14893 bp, 7 predicted proteins | sample TergutLab28metaG_FD_89700 | JGI IMG/M metagenome (GOLD analysis project Ga0123352, IMG submission 89700) | Labiotermes labralis P1 segment gut microbial communities from Petit-Saut dam, French Guiana - Lab288 P1 | ecosystem: Host-associated > Arthropoda: Insects > Digestive system > Gut ... | reverse complement strand
TACAAGGCTGGATATTGAACTTGTCAAGTATTACATAGTTACAGTTACAGAATAGGAAATAAAATTAGAAAATAAGAAATACAATTACAAAATAAGATATATAGTATAAGTTAGAAATACAATTACAAAGTAAGACATATAAGTATAAAATAAGAATTACAATTACAGAGTAAGAAATAACATTACAAAATAGAAATCAATTTAAACATGCCTTGAAAAATTTCTTGTATTTTCATTCATTTGATACCTTGGATGAATATTTTAGTTGTAATAAGATTTAAAACATTTACTATTATTTAGCTATTTTTATGTTCTAAAGTCTCATCTTGAGAATTGCTGGCCTATTAATTAATTTTAAATAGTAACATATTATAAAATTGTACAACTGAAATGTATGTTTAAATTAGTACATATTGTTACGTATTGTTAACCTTTTGACTACCACTGATTCTACAGTGACTGCATTGTATTTTATCCTACTTTAGACTGCTTGTATCTATTGTAATGTATTGTAATACTCATTGACAGAGTTAAATGTAATTGACATGTTCTATATCTTGTGGGTTACAACCCCCTTCTGGATCAGACGAACAAAAATAAATTGAACTGAACTGAATAGTGCTTACATTTGGACAATACTAGGAGACGAGTTCAATAAGTTATATTTAACTGCTTAAATTCTGTATTGATACTTATAAGATTATATTGGTTGGATATCCATATATTATAAGTTGTGTTTTGTAATACACAAATTGTAAAGTGAAACTGATGTGTCCAATGTTACATGTGTGACTAAGTGGATGACAAACTCAGTAAATTAAACAAATATGAAGTCAGTATTACCTGTTCTTCCACAGCCTTATTTTCATCATTTGCCACTGGAATATGGAAGCCATCCGCCCATCCTAGTTCCCTTAGAAGATATTCTATTTGTCTAACCATAATTAAATGAACGAAACTGCTTTCCACCGTTTTTTAACCTAGTCACTGGGAGCAGGCATTATACGTTTGGTTACCATGGTTACACACGTCACTAATCAGCTGTGTTACTAAGGAGATGGATAATATGAAGCCTCCGATTTGTTACAACGGAGTACTTTTGTTGTAATATTCATATTGTTAATGTTATATTGTGAAGTTCCTTTATGAACTGACATATATTCTTATGTCATACACTATTCACAGTGTCATTACACTTTTTCTTCTCAAATTAACTCTCTTGGACTGTCAACGTTTGATGATATTCCAATTAAATGTCCTCTTTGTCGTCACAGACAAATGAAAACAAATAACAAGCCGTGAACAGATGCACAGTTCATGATAGCATGTGTGGTAGGAAGAGATTAAATATTTAACACCTGTATCACTTATCTTTAAATTATTTACATATATTGCCGAAACAGTGTGGAGCAGACGCATCAGATGACGAAGATGGGACACGTTCGTAGATTAGTGTATTTGCGTGAATTATCAAATACGTGGTAAGCTTAAGACTTCAATTACAATCTTTTTTTTTTTATTTTCCATTCCATTTATTTCCCGTTTACCCATTTAAAGGTACAACCTAAGGATGTGGAAATAGTCATAACGTGATGACACAATGTATCTGTTAAATTACAGCTGTCAAATTACAGGATACAATTATAATACAATGATTACACAATAAAATATTAATTGTAACATTAAAACATAACAACCAGGAATATATATTATTTATTAGAATTGAAATATTCCTGAATAGAATAAAATGAGTTAGAAAGAAGAAACCTCTTTAAGGCCGATTTGAAAATTTGTATTTCATTTGCTACACACATTATGTGAGTAGGAAGATGATTAAACATTTTAATTCCTACATGATGAGCACCTTTTTGGTATTTGGTTAAATTATAAGGGGTAGCTGAAATAATTAGCAGATCTAGTGTCTGGTTCTGCTCCTATAAGTTCTTTGTAAATAAACGTTTGTTTTTCACCACATACAATAAAAGAGAAAATATATACTGCAAGTAGAGTAGAAAGATAAAATTTCCGTCTTTGTAAACAGTTCTATACATGAATCCATTTTCTTTGAACTAGTCATAATTCTTTTTTTTTTTTCATTCTGAATATTTTAATACTATTAGGGGTGTTACCCCCCAAAAATTATGCCATAGGATATGAGAAGTACATAAGAAAAATATAGCATTCTTAAAGCTTACCTTGACAACATTGCTTTTACAGCTGTTAGTGCATAACATGCAGAGTTGAGTCAGGAAATTAATTGGTCAATACAATTATCCCAAGTTAGAGTGTCATCAATCACTAAACCCAGAAACTTTGTGTAGGTAACATTAGCAATAGTTGTATTAAAGTGTTTAATATATAATGAGTCAATGCAATTTTTAGTTTTAAATTCTAAATAATGTGTTTTATTAAAGTTGAGCAATAGGAAATGGACTTTAAACCATGAGTTTATATCAGAGAGTGTTTTGTTTAATGCTGCTTGAAGTTCGTCTTGATTAGAGTTAGTTCCCATATGCTAGTATCATCTACAAATGGCACAACTTTAGGACCATTATCTGTTATTTTGGGTAAATCATTAATATAAATAAGAAAAAGTACCCAAGATCGAACCCTGAGGAACCCCATTTGTAATTGTTTCCATCTAAAAGAAACACTATTTTATGCTTTAATTTTATCAGTGACTATCTTTCTCTAAGATAAGATTGTATCAAAGTTAGAAATTTCCAACTAATTCCATAAAACTCTAGCTTATATACTGGAATTCCATGGTTAACACACTCAAAGGCCTTCTCAAGGTCACAGAATTTTCCTCCCATAGAAAATCTATTATTCATAGCTTTTAATGTTTCATTAATTACAAGATGCAGCCTTGGTGGAACCATTAATTCTAAATTGTTCCTTGACTAGTGTGTTATTAGTGCATATATGTTTATATAATCTTGAATATATTAATTTTTTGAAAATCTTAGAAAACAACGTTAAAAGAGAGATTGGCCTATAATTTGTGGTGAGAAGTTTGTGTCCTTTCTTATAGACAGATTTGATTGTAGCAAATTTTAGTTTTTCATGGAATACACCTGAGAAAAGGGATTGTTACATAGGTTAAGGGAGAAATGATAAAAGGGGCACTTAATTGTAGAATTCTTGTGGGGTTTTCATCATACCCATATGAGTTTTTAGTCTTTAGGGATTTGATGATCTTATCAATTTCATATGTTGTGGCATAGTTCCAGTCAGTTCTTGGAAATTTACTGTTAAAGTTGTTAATTAAAGTGATTGGAAGGATTCACGTTATCCCTAGGATTTTTTTTTTAATGTTTCTTTTAAGTGTCACCAACAGTTAAATAATCATTAAGAGTAGCTTATCTCATGTATCAATTACATACAGGTAACTTATATCATGTATGCTAAGTTTTTATAACAAGATGGCATGAGTTTTGAATTGCATTTTGTTTTTTCAGCTGTGTAGAAGCCTACAGAAGTAAATGTCTCTTATCCATTGCACCCATCAATGCTGTTCGAGGTTTCAGAACCTCAGTCCTTCGAAAATCTCGTCAGTCTTCACGTTCGATGCCTAAATTTGGTCAAATGGATACACAGTTTGAAGGAGTTAAGGTAGAAAGTGGTCCAATACAGCTTTCAAAGCTTTGGAAGCCACTTTGTTTCACAGCTGTTGTAAGTCACTCATTGTTTACTGATTTTTTGACCTTAGTACCCCAGAATTTTTTACGCCTATAAGTTTTCGAACACCATTGTTTTGGATGAATGATGTTTTTGAAGGAGTACGATCACAGAATGCATTATGCAGTATATTCAGGCTTTACTTGGGTAAAATAACTACCTGCTTACAGATTATCCTGAAAAAGGGATTGTGTGGCTTTCTGCAGCCCCACAAGGTGAATGTCAGGGTTGAACCTTCAAATAGACATTAATCTCTCTTTCTAAACTGTCCCTTACTACCATTTTTAGTCTACATTACTGCCATGGTTTACTTGACTAGTTTCTGTGTTTCCACTTTCAGTATCATTATAATTGCAACCATGCATTTGAGATTGCATGTCATTTATGTTATGTTATGCCTTGTGTAAGGCACAGTATAGCCAATTCTTGTGCCTCCCAAATACTGTACTGCAGTTGACCAAATGTGTGATGTTGTACTTACGGATTATTTTTACCCAATTAAATAGAGTTAATTATCAGTGTGTCAGGTACTGTATTATTAAATAAAGCTCATGATTTAGCATATGTCAATTATTTAAACAGTGAATGACAAAAATGTGCATCTCTTTGATCATCTGGAACACTTCCCCTTATTGTAACATTGTTATTGTTGGAAAAGGTTTTGTTTACATCATGGTTTTTAAGAATAGATGTGTTGTGTAACATTTTACTTTTATGATGTGTAACTGAATTAAGTAACCAACCAGTGTGGGATTTGGGGTTATTACAGCAGTGTTGCTAAAGATTCATCACGTGGGGGTGTCGGCAGGTTAACAGCTTACCAATAATCTCTTTAAGACCTGCCTCTTCAACATAGCAGTCTGCCGTGTTGATGTTATTATGTGCATCTTATGTTTATTGGACCGTGCATCATATTGATAGTTGAATAAAGAGAGACCAACTTGATGTCATTTGCTTTTTTATTTCATTATTTAATGCTCAACATGTTTTGGATGTATTAACATCTGAAACATGTTGAGCATTAAATAATGAAATAAAAAAGCAAGTGACATCAAGTTGGCCTCTCTTTATTCAACTGTTATTATGTGCATTTGATTTAATTCACCAGGTTGGCTCAGGGAGTTTTGCCTGTGCTACAATATGGCAGTATGAAAATGTGAGAGCAAAAGCATTATCATCTATAAGGAAACCAGGTTTCATCGGTGATAAACTTCCTGGTGTAAGGAAACAAGTCTCATGGCGAAATGATGTGAATATGTGGTGGAACAGTCTCACTGAAGGACAGAGACTTTTCTTTCCAATATGCTTTGCAAACTGTTTAGTCTTCTTAGCCTGGCGAGTACCACAGCTGCAAGGCATGATGTTGCGATATTTCTGTTCTAATCCTGCATCTAGTGAGTAACAGTCTCTCATTTACCTAATTTGTATTGCTATGATTTGAAGTCGTGTAACTTGTCTAATTTAGGTCTCACCAAGTTTTGTGTACATCTGAGCACTATATTCAAATATTAGGAGCCAGGATAGAAAGTCATCCATCCCAGTCAGGAATTAGAAATGTTTATTTTTAATGTGAGGTTGAAAATCACATTGTTTGCATAGAGTTTTTAAACAGTGGAAGGTTATATCTGAACAGTTAGCTCTGCAAGTGTAGTACTGCTCATAAGAGGGTCATACACAATACAGTTTTGCATGCTTTTGTTTCATGTTAAATACTCCATATTTATGCATGAAACACCATGAAATATGTGTTTAGAGCAAGATGTTTAGAATTAGGAAGCCTTTTGCTGCACATTTTGCTTGAATGCTGTCAATTCCAGATCATTATTTATGCCAGCTCTACAATGTTTTCTGCCATCTTGTCCTGTAGTTTGAACAGAAAGGCTTGCAGTCTCACTGTTGATTGCAAATATAAGTCTGCATTTTGCAAACGAATTACTGCAAATATTAGAAACTCATAAGCAGGTCTATAGAAACAGTTTACAATTGTACTCCAGAATATCCTAAGCCAAAATAAAAATTTTGTGAACCACAGTTAATGTGTTTGGAGGCTAATTGACACTTACTGAAATACTGTACAGAGTCCGTATGATGTAGTTGGCTACAAGTCACGTATAGGGTCAGCTGTCACTGTATAGAGTACATACAGAGGTACCCATTCTTCATTCAGGATATGGCTCCTTTCCTTGTCAGTATCACATTAGCTAAACCTTTCTTTCTTCTTTTCGTGCAACAGCCCCCAGTGGGCCAGGACCTCCTCATTCACAAGGTTTCTAGATCACACACAATGCGCCACAGTTGGTAGGCCTCCTATGAACGAGTGATGTGCTCGTCACAGAGACCTCTACCTGACAACATACAACACTCAACAGACAGACACCTACACCCCCAGTGGGATTCAAACTCACAATCTCGGCAGGCGAGCAACTGCAGACCTACGCCTTAGACCGCGCGGCCACTGGGACCGGCAGCTAAACCTTTAAAGAAAGAAAAATACATTAACAAATTAAAGTTCATACATGTCATAAGGATTTGAACTGCATCCAAAACTCTACTTCAGTACCTGAAAATGGGTTTGATAGTCAAGAGTGTCACACATAACATACAGTATTTGGGTCTTCTCAGTTTGGTCTGTGGTAGTTCAACATTTGGATGACATACATCTTCTACACTATCAATTCATTTTACATCCTGCACAGAGAATACAAAATGTTATCACTTGTCATGCAAACAGCCAAGATAAAAGTGTAACTGTAAGAAATGTAAATGTTGCAAAATACTCAATTTTGACATTGATCTTTGAGCAGGTGTTAAATATGTTAGAATAATACAGTAACAACATGAAGTTAACCCTGTGTATAATTAAGCACCACACCATGAAGGTGTATGGGAGTGGATATGTAGCTTAATGCATTCTTCGATTTGACACTTAATGGAGGTTAGCTTCACATCCCAACCCTATTATCCTCAGGCAAGGATTACCAGTATCCCTTGGACAGGAGACTGGATGTGCCAATTTGAAAGCACTGGTGAAGAGAAAATCTTTCTGTTGCTGGGTTTTAGATCTTAGTCATTCAACTTGTAGCCATTTGCAATACTGACTGAAGTATACCACCTCCATGTTAGAATAATGAAGTTGTCCCTGTGCACAATTAGGCATTGCGCCAAGAAGACATACAGGCATGTGGAGTGTATCTTTCCATGCCACCACCTGGGCAAAGAGCTTCCAGTACCCGCTAGACCGGAGGCTGAGTGGCCCAGAGCCTTTCTGGATAATGTGGAGAAGAAAAAAATTTCTGCCCCTTATAGTAATGCAATCACATTGCAATTTCCAGTTCATCCAACCCATCATCTGTCACTAGACTGACTGAGCTACATGTTATGGGGTACAGGCAATCTCCGACTTGAGAAATCTGGAGGGGGGGGGGGGGAAGAGAAAGAGAAAAGAAAAGTAAAAAAAAATTAAGGTGTTTGAAACACATGCCTAATTTTTCCTTTGGTGAATTAAAGCATATTTGGATGGCGGAAGAATATTTCTGGGAAATGACACAGGCGATGGGGTGGTCTTGCTGCAGTGAATAAGATTCCCGTGCATTGGAGTTTGGATTTCAGCTGGAATCCCTTGCATATACATATATAATTGACCATGTACTCAGTTTTGACTTGCACGAGACTTACCAGAATTAGGGAGTGTCTATATATGTTACAGTAACACAAATGAAAATTGCATGAAGTGCTGAAGAAAGGAATTAATTACAACGAATTCAGTTTCAAATTCTTATCTTCATGAAGTTACATATTTCATGCAGTTAAAATTAACCTTTTCTCCTTTAATTAGGAATTGTATGTTGGCCTATGGTACTCTCTACCTTCAGTCATTATTCAGCTCTACATCTGTTGGCAAACATGTATGTACTGCACAGTTTTTCATCAGGTAAGATTTTCAAAAATATTTTTATATTCGCCTGAAGAGTAGCATGTTTATTAAGACTCGATGTATGCTGCAATTTATTGAACTTAACTGTCAAGAACTGGGTGCTGCAAGCACATTCCAGTGTTCAAAAGTTTCAAATATAATGTAACAGACTTGTATGATAGACACAGGTGCCAAAACTTATTCATGTAACAACATCCAGTTCTGCATTCTAAAAATCATAAAAAGAAAAAGCATACATTGGAATTCTATGTACTTTAAATTTCATGGATATCTGTCACAGTGAAAAGTCTTTAGTTCAAATGTACTGGTTCCAGCAACTTCCCATACACATTTTTTTTAACAATGTAAAGCACAGTGGTTGTTATATGTAATATTTTATTTTAAATTAAAAAGCACCACATATTTCCCCCCACACCACATTTATGTGTCTGTTACGGTTTTCAGGAGAAACAGTCATAATTTTAATTTAATTGCATTGACTAACTGATCTTTGTAATGTAGATGCACAGTTTTCTGTAAGGCTGAACCCAAATTTATAAATGTTCTTTACTGTACTTGAAGCTTCAAAGGCTTAGAATGTATTTTCTTTTCTTCATAGGAGCTGTAGCATCAATGGGAAAGGAGCAATTTCTTGGGCTATACATTACTGCAGGAGTTCTCTCTTCCATGTCTAGTTACCTCCACAAAGCCGTCCTGAAGCAGTCTGCACTCTCACTTGGAGCAGTAAGTTTTACACATGTTGGGCTCACACCCATACTGCTGTGCTTTGTTCAAAGTGCAGGATTGCTAGAGGGGTAACCTCAGAATGGTGATGGACATTATACCATAAAATGGATGTGATGCAAATGTCAACCAGTGCCAACCCCTTCAGTCAGTCTGTTTGCACCATCTTCACATATGTATTTCTGTCAGGATATAAAATGGTTGCATTGTTTTGATGTGCTCAGTATGTACACAGACACTGCACTTACCACATCATGGCATATTTGTGTTTCAGTCAGGTGCCATAATGGGTATCCTGGGATATGTGTGCACTCAATATCCAGATACTAAACTTCACATCATCTTCCTGCCATTCTTCACATTTGCAGCTGGAACAGTAAGTCTGCACAGACATGCTTATAAATGATTTAGGACAAACAAAAAATTTTTAAAACTTATAGACATAAAACACGAAGTACTCATTCTTGACCCAGGTTATGATTGCTTGAATGTGACATTCATCAATAGGAGTATGCCATCTCTAAATGTCGTGTACTAACGAGGCAGTGGTGATGGAAGCTCATAAAAAGTTTGGGGTTTTTTCTTTTGTAATACAAAGATCAGAAGAAAATAAATGCACTGATTTATAAGAAAATAAATGGACTGATTTAATTGAAAGGAATTGATTCAAATCACATTCAGAAGACTGCTGTAAATACTAGCACATTGCTGTAACAGCTGTGGCTACTGTACTCACTGGAAAGATTGTGGAGGGGCATAGTTACATTCTAAATATATTAGAGGCAGAAGCCAAGGAATCCAAACAAAACTGTGGGAGACAGTGCATATTATTGAAGTATTACTACACACTATCAAGGCCCTGTACTAAATGATGACATTTCTACTCCATTATCTAAGGTTCACGTGGCAATCATGATGGTGTTACCATTGGTGGGGAATAAAAGGTTGTGAATGTAGGATAATACAATTTCTATAGAAAGTTTCTGTTGATATATGAGTTGTCGGGGAGGGACAGACATATGAATGGATGATTCATTGATAAATGTTTCAATTCCTATACCCCAGATTCTGGTAGTGGTCCATATCAGATGTAACAGTTAAACTACTCTGACTCACAGCATCAGCATCCTGGTTGTAAAAGTGAGGATTTATGATTGAGTTATTTGGTTTCAAATGGCAGTAATATCCATCAACAGCATGAAGTTAATCAAATTATTCATTCAGACCAGGTTTTGGTCCTTCGTTCTTGGTACTTAACAAATGAAGTTGTAACATATTACAGTAACAAGATGCTATGCCATTTGTTGTCATTGGCTGCCTCTTGTTCCGGAACTCTGATGTTATGTTCTCAGAATAAATTTAATGAGTTCAGCAGTGATTTAAAGTAGACTTTACTCTCAGTGATAAATATACTGTACATCAGATGCACCTAACAGTGAGGTGTCTGCAGATGCTACAGTGTATGAAGTAAGTTTGATACACAACACTGCATAGTGACTACCCCAAAATATGAGAACATACATGTATAAAGTAATATGTCAATAACAGACGAAATCACACATTACACAAACCTACTGTCATTTCCACATGTTTACATAGATAATGACACACAAGCAAGAGTTAGCCACTTACACACAAGGACTTCAAATTAATGTCATTCATTAAAACAAGATATTTGTTATTGCAGGCAATTAAAGTGATTGTAGCAGTTGATGCAGCTGGTGTTCTGTTAGGATGGAGATTTTTTGACCATGCAGCTCATTTAGGAGGAGCAACATTTGGAATGTAAGAGACTGTTTGTAGTTGGTATCCATTTATTCTGAGGCCACAGAAAGAAGTCTCATGGTCTGACCCCCTCCACATGCCACACTGTTAGTTCCTCCTCCGGCATAGTTTCTTATGTTAATCTATGGTCATACACCCGCTCTGTTCCTAGTAATGTTGGTAGCGATAACTAAATGACAGAACATTGCTAGCAACAAGTACTTTGGGCTGGCTCACACACCAGAGATAGGGATGCATCATCACCACCATCCATACGACTTCTTTCCGTGATCTTCTACTGTTCATCACGATACCGTTACTTCCTTTTTACTTGTACATCTATCTTAAAAGCCATAATTTATACATAAATATGCTAGTTTCACCTACGCCTAAAACAGATGATGGTCGCCAGAGTTTTTGACACCATGTGCGATTGTGGGCTGATACCTACTGACATTTCACAGGGATGTGTGTCCCTCCCTCTTCGTAGTGATAAAACTACATCCAGGTAGGCCCTGAAGTGATTCAGGGAAGGAAGTGAGTCAGTTGTATATGTAGGTTGCAACTATTTGGCCAATCAGAACTACAGAAGGGGCAGGTCAGATGTTGGTCCTGGCCAGTAAGAGGGTGAAACAATAAACCAGTTAATGAATGTCATTTTCAGGGACCCACAAAGTAAGAAATGTCAAGTTTACGTATATATATATATATGGTCTTTTGTTGGGCTTTGACAGTTGGGGAAGTGGAAAGTGACAAGTGAGAACAAGCCTGTTCATGAGTACGCAGGTAATGTGATGCGCCAGAGGGACAAGACTATTCCATCACTGCAGAATGCCTTTTCCTTCCTTCATGAAGACGAGAGGGTACCATGGCCCACCTACAGTCAGCCTGACTGGTACACATATTCACCCTTATTTAATTTGCTCTTAATTTTTTTTGACCAAGCAATTTTGATTTGTTGGTGTTGTTCTACCCTAAGATGGAGATGGAAGGTCCCTCTGAAATTGTGGTACTTTATCTACCAACCTACATGGTGTCACATCACAATTTCATTATTCACTGCCATGATAAATTTGAGTCTTAGATTCAGTAACTGTTTGTAATTTTCTTTCAGTGCTTGGAGTTACTGGGGTAATGCATATATTTGGCAGAAGAGAGAACCACTGCTACGTTGGTGGCATGAGTTGCGGGGTACATCAGTGAAGTAGCTATTAGCTGTTAATCCCTTGAAAACTTCTTTAAATGGCACCTGGCACGCCCTTGAAGATGCATTTAAATGGCAGCAAGAGACTCCTGTTGCAGTGTTATATCTGTATCACTTGTTTTATGTACATTCATAAATAAAATGCATTTTTGGACAAGCGACCACAGAAGAGCATAAGGCTGTCATCTGTCAACAAATACAAAATACTAGCACCATCTAAGCACAGACTTAAAATTCCCAGAGATGGGGTACAGATGTTTGAGAAAAAACAGCCAACTTCATCTCAGAGATAAATTACTGGACAGTGGGTTATGAGTGGCACACAGTGGAAAATTCTGTTTCAATGATGGGGATATGTAATACGTGGTTCAAAAATGGCAGTACAGTAAACCAAAGAAATGTTTCAGCAGTAGCATCAAGAACATCTAGAAGATGTATGTTGTGAAAAAGCCTGAAAATGAGAAATTTTACCATAAAACATTACAGGAACTCTATACAAAACAGATGTATACATTTGAATTGCTGTGACAAACTAGAGAATACACCAGGACTAATCATAACATTCAGGCCTGGCTATCACATTACTGTAATAACCCCCATTGTTCAAGCTGGTGAGAAAGCTGTCACTGACATATGTATTATAGTGATGGCCATAGTCTGAAATTGGTGCAAAGTCTTCATCCTTTGCAAATTTCTCTGCCCCCTTCATCTGATCGTAGTTTTGTAAATTCAATTTTACATCTTCATGGCATGAATTATGCTCAAGTTCCTTCACTGTCTGAATGAAGCTCAGGGCGCAGAACCACAAGTAGAACAGAAAAACTGTAAAGAAATGACATGACATGTACTTCCAGCTAATTACACAAGCATATAAACTTATGCAGGAGTTTTTCAGCAGCTTGATGCAAAATTTTGTGACTGTCTATTTCTGCATTAATGTACAGGGTGGGCGGAAAGTCACCGTACACCCAGACAGTACGCACCTCAGACTCAATATAAGTTTACACAGCACAGCGCAGCACAATGTAAAATGGTAGTTTGGCAACAGTGTGCAAGATACTGCACATGTGATTTGCCACGGCCACAGAATTTAGTTGTGTTTTCCGTGTGGCTGACACAAGCAGTTACTCTATCGAGGATTGCTTGGTGGCAAGTGTGTGAGTGCATAAGAGACAGCACACGGGACAAACCACGTCCCAAGTGATGGCTGCATTCCGGGAATGGTTTAATAAGGCTCCACCATAAAGAGCGACACTGCTGGATTGGGAAAAACGAGCGTTCGCTCTTGAAGTGTTAAAGACAGGCCGCGGAGTGGGAGAAAAACAATGCGCTTGGAAACATGTGCAGCGGTTGCCGCTTCCATTGAACGTTCTCCAATGAAGTCGACATGGAAATGATCGTCAGAGCTTGGTGTGCCACGGTCAACAATGCAAGACCACATGAAGAAAGACGAATGTGAGGCACTATTGCCCAACTTTCGTGAGTGAACTGTCGGATGGCGACATGGATCGACGCTATGAATCATGCTGTGCTCTGCTGGACACATTCTCAAATGCCGTATCCCGCTCAAAGGTTCTTTTCAGTGACGAATGTGCCATTTATCGCAGTGTGCGCAACAGAAATGTGGTGTTCTGGTCAAAGGAGAATCCCAATTTTACGCAGAAGCTGGAACATAATCCACCGCATGTGATGATATGGGCGGGTATGACATCAGATTATCTGATTGGACCTTACTTTTTCGATGGACCGGTGAATGCGGCATCTTATTCGACAATGTTGGAGACATGGCTCATACCTCAGTTGAGAGACAGAGGACTCCTGAATGACGTGTGGCTGCAGCACGATGGGGAACCCACACACTTTGCTCTTTATGTGTGCGATGTTTTGAACGAATGTTTTCCAGGCCGCTGGATTGGCCGTAGCTCACCAACATCTCCGGCACCATTGCCATAGCCACCACATAGTCCTTAACTTACCACACCAGACAATTCGTTGCGGGGTATTATCAAGGGAAGAGTGGCTGCACGTCACTACAACAAAAACGAAGATTTGCGCAGAGCTGTGGAAGACGCCTTTCGCACAGTTACTCCAAAAATGCTCCAACGTATGTCACAGAGGACATGTAGGCGCATCTGTTTGTATGTCCATCATAAAGGTGCACATACGAATTCACTGGACATGAAACCAAGGCATACATAAGTGATTCAAATCAAATTATGGTAGCATATTGGTTGGTGTACGGTGACTTCTCGCCCATCCTGTACAGTTGGCTCTGTCTGATTCTGCAGTAATGTACACATGGCTTTGTCCACATTGGCAGTCCTAACACAGTTTGGACAAGCAGGAGAAGATAGCAAAATTAATGCATCGACTTTTAGTATTCATTTCTACCATAGAAATACATCATAAGTATAACCCTTAAGCACCATAATTACATGCCCAGTGCATTCAGAAAAAAACTGGGATGTAAGTGGCCTACCCATTACGTTCCATGTTATTGGATGACAGCTATAGCCATTCAGTATTCTCAGCATTGCAATGCATGATGATCCTTTGTTGCCAAAATGTTAAGAAGACAGGCATAACAGGAAATAAGAATTTATTGTTTTTAAGTGTTATTTCCACAAATAAAAATGCACCTCACTCAGTAGGATAAAAAGAATGCAACTAGGAAAACATGAAAAAAATCTATTTTATGCCATCTCATTTTTATTGTTCATGAAACTGTATCTCCCAATAACAAATAATTAATCCTTATTGTACAGCCCTGAATTTGGTAAGGTATTTTTATAAATCAGCAGTCCATCAACTGAGTTTGTGAAACCAGAAACTTTAGGCAAGATTGAAGGTAAAAGCAATATAAGAAAAATCTACACATGGAGTGGTAGTGCTATGGACATGTACATGTTGATTTCTGCAGAGCATTATGCAAGTTTGTAACCTGCCTGGACCACTTGTTGAAACACATGTAACACTACTGAAATGTCCCTGTATTGTGCAAAGTTAATGGTAGGTCTGTTTCAGATCACAAAGTGGTGAATAAATGACAACTGAGGATAACAAAGTGTGAAAAGTACATAAAACAGCTGCAGGAGAGAACAAACACATGTTCAAGACAAGGTTCAACATGAAAGCAAAGAAGAAGAGAGCAGGCTGCAATATCAGTGGATGCTAACATCACAGTTTTCTGGGATGTGATGTGTAAAAGCATAGTTACCAGCATGTATGGTGTCACACCAGAGACAACAGTGACCCACACATTTACCACTGTGAGAATCTCGAATCTCACAGTAGATGGTGCTTTCAAACGTATGAATCAATTCTGAAACTGGATGCCTCTGATAGGAAGAAATCCGAAAATAACTAAATTAATATATCTGTACGCCCTTCTCCATTTATCTTCATTTACCAATCACTTGAGTACGTTCAAGAGCAGAGAACATGACAATAAACCATTTAATTCAGTTTGAATAAAGGTTGACCAACTAGATGACACTTGCTTTATTATCTACTGCTCAACATGTTTCAGACGTTAATACGTCCATCTTCAGGAGCTTGCGACTACTTGTTGCGTTGTGTAGGCTGAC